>Ga0055481_10000660_pt1 | contig 11660 bp, 3 predicted proteins | sample Muzzi_PWC_D2_FD_57936 | JGI IMG/M metagenome (GOLD analysis project Ga0055481, IMG submission 57936) | Wetland microbial communities from San Francisco Bay, California, USA, that impact long-term carbon sequestration - Muzzi_PWC_D2 | ecosystem: Environmental > Aquatic > Marine > Wetlands ... | reverse complement strand
TCGATTCCAGACCCGCGCGGTAGAGCCAGCCCGCCGCTCCGGTGTACCAGGTCCATCCGGCCCGTCCCACGTGGGCCGGACTTGCATAGACGTCTGCGCTCACGGCGTACGGCTCGCCCTTGTAGCGGTAGAGATCCGCGCGACGGCTGGTATGGCGAATGGGGCTCAGCAGGTCGAAGAGCTCGCCGGCCTTGTCTCCGTCGCCGAGCATGGCGAGAGCGATGACCGACCAGACCGCGGCATGGGTGTACTGCCCGCCGTTCTCCCGTATGCCGGGGACGTACCCCTTGATGTACCCGGGATCCAACGCGGTTCGGTCGAACGGAGGGGAGAAGAGCAGCATCAGACGGTCGTCGTGACGGATGAGCCGTCGCTCCACGGAGCCCATGGCCTGGCGCGCCCGTTGCTCGTTGCCCGCGCCGGAGAGAACGGCCCACGACTGGGGAATCGAGTCGATCTGACACTCGTCGTTCTTCGCTGATCCGAGGGGTGTGCCGTCGTCGAAGAAGGCGCGCTTGTACCACTCCCCATCCCACGCCTCCGCGTCCAGGGAGACCTCGAGCGAAGCGGCTGTGCTCCGCCAGCTTGCCGCACGTTCCGCTTCCCCGCGCAGGTCGGCGACCGCGGCGAACTCCCGCAGGTTCGCGAGGAGGAACCAGCCCAGCCAGACGCTCTCGCCCCGACCCGCGTGACCGACGCGGTTCATGCCGTCGTTCCAATCGCCGGCTCCGATCAAGGGGAGACCGTGACTACCCAGCTCCAGGCTCCTGTCCAGGGCCCGCGCGCAGTGTTCGTACAGCGTCGCACGATCCTCCGACTCCGCGGGCTCGAAGTAGGCCTCTTGTTGACCCTCCTGGAGGGCCGGCCCTTCGAGCCAAGCGATCTCTTCGTCGAGCACCGTCGCGTCCTCGCTGGTCCGGAGATAGTGCGACACCGCATACGGCAGCCAGAGGCGGTCATCGGACATCCGCGTCCGAACGCCGCGACCGCTCGGAGGATGCCACCAGTGTTGGACATCCCCTTCGCGGAACTGCCGGGCCGCGGCTCGCAGGATGTGTTCGCGTACGAGCTCCGGTCTCGCGACGGCCAGCGCAAGGGCGTCCTGGAGCTGATCGCGGAATCCGTAGGCTCCTCCGGACTGGTAGAGCGCGGAGCGAGCCCAGAGACGACAGGAAAGGGTTTGGTAGAGAAGCCAGCGGTTGAGCAGGAGATTCATCGAGGGATCGGGCGTCTCGACCTGGATCGTGCCCAGCAGCTGGTCCCAGTGCTCCTCGACCTCGCGGAGAACGGCCTCGCTACTCACGTGGCGGTAGCGCTCGACCAGGGACCGAGCCTCGTCGGGATCCCTCCCCTGCCCCAGCAGGAACGGCACCTCCGTGCGTTCTCCCGGCTCGAGCTCCACGTACGTCCGAAGGGCCGCACAGGGATCCAGGCCCGCTCCGGTCTTCCCGGACAGCTCCTGCCCTCGCTCCAGCGACGCGGGATGGTCGAGGCTGGCGTTGCGACCCAGGAACTCGAGGCGGTCGCCGGTCCAGGAGGTCTGGCGTCCCCCCAGGTCGGCGAACGCGATCCGCTCCGCGAAATCCCCGTTCCAGGCATTGCGCGCGAACAGCGCTCGCGTGGCGGAGTCGATCTCGGTGACCACGTGGGGCGCGGAGGAGCTGCGCGAAACCCCCAGCACCCACTCCGCGTAGGCCGTGATCGAGAGGCGTCGCTTGCGGTCCGAGCGATTCGTGAGGCTGAGGCGCGAAATCTTGACGGGGTCCCGGAGGGGTACCAGCTGCAGCAGCTCGAGCGCGATGCCGTGGGATTCGTGTTCGAAGCGGCTGTAGCCCTGGCCGTGCCGGATGACATAGGGCCAAGGTTCTTCGCGGATGGGAAGCAGGGTGGGTCCCCAGGTCAGCCCGCTTTCCTCATCCCGCACGTAGAACGTCTCACCGGGAGTGTCGCTGACGGGATCGTTCGTCCAGGGCGTGAGCTTGTTCTCCCGGCTGTTTACGGACCACGTGGAGCCCGAGCCCGACTCCGAGACCTGGAATCCGAAATCCGGGTTTGCCACCACGTTGATCCAGGGAGTCGGGGTCCACTGCCCCTCGCCCAGAACGGTGAGGTACTCGCGTCCGCCCCGTGCGAACCCACCGATGCCGTTCCCGAACTCCAGATCCAATGCGGGCGGGTTGACGGCTTCTGCGGTCTCGCCCGGCGGGCGGAGGCGCGAAGGAACCGGTCCGAGGCGGGGCCGCCCCAGCCGGACCGTCTGCTCCGAGAGCGTGCCCCGGTGAGCGGATATCACGAGTCGTGCCGCTGCGACCAGGAGGATCTGGTCGCGCGCGGACACGAGGTCGGCGCGAAGAAGAAACACATCTCCGTGTTGATTCCTCTGCTCCTCTCCCGTAACCAGGCTTGCTCGCACCATCCCCTCGAGGGATTCCTGGAGCGCCTGTGCGTAGGAGGCTCCGGTGGCGTTGAGAATCACCAGGTCGGCCGCGAGCCCCTTCATGCGCCAATATTCCTGCGCCCGCAGCAGCTGTCGCACGACGTCCCGCTCCTCGTCCCGCTCGATGCGAACCAGCGCGATGGGAAGGTCGCCGGAGATACCGTAGGGCCAGAGTCCCGACGCGCCGCTGCGGTTGGTCGCAACGACCGAAGGCGCTGCGCGCATCGTGGGATCGGCGAAGAGGAGACGGTTGGCCAGACGCTGGAAGAGATGCGCCTCCTCCTGGGTGATCCGGAGGTGGTGCAGCTGGACCTGAGCCCGGGTCCAGGCCAACGAGCTCGCGCGCTCGAAGGTCGCCGGCTGGCGGTACTTCTCCGTGATCTCGAGCGCCTCCTCCCGGGACGGCGCGACGAGCGTGGTGAACACGAGGCGGACCGTCCCCCCTTCCGGAATCGCCAGCCGCTGGCGCAGACTCACGATGGGATCCAGTACCGCTCCGGTCGTGCCTGAAAGCGGTTCACCGTCGTACACGGAAAGTGGAGTCCGAATCCCGCGGCCCCGACCGAGGAAGCGCGCGCGGTCGGTCTCGCATTGCAGCGGGGAAACGGGGGGGGCGTCGACGGTGGCCAGGTGGGCCAGCCAGAGCGGGGCCTCGTCCGCCGAACGCGGGCGTCGTGTCGCCAGCAGGGTCCCGAGCGCGGGAACGAACTCCGTCTCGACGAACAGGTTCGAGAAGGCAGGGTGGGCCTCGTCCGCGCCCTGGGGAGCCAGAACGACCTCTGCGTAGGAGGTGAAGTCGATCTCCCGGTCCCGGTTCCCCACATTGGTCACCGTCAGCTGGCGCAGCTCGGCATCATCCTCGGGAGAAACCACGATCTCGAGGGTGAGGGTCAGCGACCGGTCGCGCTGAACGATCTTGGCCCGGTCCTCGGAATAGATCACCTCATACTCGTCGACCTCCGTTCCGCTGGGCTGGAAGCCGGCAGACCAGACTTCGCCGCTGTCCGTGTCGCGGAGGAAGACGAACGTGCCCCAGGCATCCCGCGTGGTGTCCTCCCGCCAGCGGGTGACGGCGACGTCGCGGAAACGGCTGAAGCCGGAGCCCGCGGCCGTGGTCATGACCGTGTAGCGGCCGTTGGAAAGCAGGTGGGTGCGCGGCGTGATGTCGTGGGGCGAGTCGAACTTCCGCAGCGTCGGAAGAACGAGGTCGCGGACGACCGGCGCAACCTGCACCTCCTCTCCCCGGGGCCGGGTCACGGCCACCGAACGCGGCGTGCGTTCCTGGAGCAGCAGCTCCGCCGCCTGGACCATGGGGTAGGAGTGAAAGCGCCTCCGCGTCAGTCCGTCGTGGACCACGTTCCCGAGCGCAACGAGGGTCATCCCCTGGTGATGGGCCATGTAGCTCCGGACCACGGCCACTCGGGTGCCCTCCGGAAGATTGGAAGGGGTGTAGTCGAGGGCTTCGTAGAACCCGTAGGCTCCGCGGCCTCCGGCCATATCGAGCTTCGCGAAGTTGTGCAGCGCCGCTCTCGGCTCCAGCATGGCCGCAAGTGCCGTCGCGTAGGGCGCCACCACGACGTCCTCGAAGAGCCCGCGCCTCAGCCCCAGGCCCGGTACACCGAAATCGGAGTATTGGTACGTGAGCTCCACGTCGCGAATGTTGTGGGCCGATTCGGAGACTCCCCACGGAACCGTCCGCTCTGCGCCGTATTGAATCTGGCGCGCCACCACGAGCCGGCAGGTGAGATCCAGCAGGCTCCGGGCGGGCTCCTGCATCACGAGCAGCGGCATCAGGTACTCGAACATGGAGCCCGACCAGGAAACGAGGGCCGCACCGCGTCCCACTGGCGTGAGGGCGCGGCCCAGCAGGAACCAGTGCCGGGGCGAAACGTCACCCTTCGCGATGGCCAGAAAGCTTCCGAGCCTCGACTCGGAGGCCAACAGGTCGTAGCAGTTGGGGTCGAGCGTGCCGTCGGGCACGCGATAGCCGATCGAGAAGAGCTTCCGCGAGGAGTCGAAGAGGAACCGGAAGTCCATGGCTTGGGCCATCCCCTCCGCGCGGAGGGCGAGAGCCGATAGCTGGTGCCCGAGGATCGTCTCGGCCTTCTGGGACCCCTCCAGGCCCTCGAGAAGCAGGGCGGTCTCGCGGTCGCGAGCGTGGCTCGCAACGCAGTCCCGCAGGCTCTGCGACCACGCCATGACCTCGGATCGGGATCCCTTCTCGCCCTCGCTCGCAAGAGTGCGCGCGATGTCGAGTAGCGTCTCCGCCCGGGCCTCCAACTCCTGGAGCCCGCCAAGCCATTCGGAAAGCGAGGTCGGGACAACGTCGAGAGCGCTCGCGATCGCCTCCGCGGCCCTGCGCAGGTGCGTCTCCGTGACCGTCTGCGTGCGCCCGGAAGGCTCCGCCTGCTCCTCCGCAGCGAGGACCAGCTCGAGAGAGTCCCGGATTCCCGCCAGGATCTCCGGGCCAAAGAGCGGGCGACGCGCAAACTCGCGGCACGCCTGCGCTACGGCGATCAGGTGCCCGGCCAGATTGCCGCTATCGACCGTAGAGACGTAGACGGGATCGAGCGGGCGCAGGTCCCGCGTGTCGTACCAGTTGAAGAGGTGTCCGCGGAAGTGCCGCAGCCGGGCCATGGTGTCGAGCGTGGCCTCGAGACGCTCCACCAAATCGAGGATCCCGATCCAGCCGAAGTCATGGGCGACGGTCGTGCTCAGCAGGTACAGGCCCATATTGGTCGGCGAGGTGCGGTGCGCGATGACCGGCTCGGGGTCTTCCTGAAAGTTATCCGGCGGCAGAGCGTTCTCTTCGTCCGTCACGAACGTCTCGAAGAAGCGCCAGGTGCGCCGGGCAATCAGGCGAAATGAGCGCGTCTCGTCCGCGGCGAGAACCTCGGCCTCCACGAGCTTCGGCGGCAGGCTCATCCGCCAGGCGATCACCGGCGACAGCGTCCACAGCAGAATGAACGGCATCGCCACGGCCCACTCTCCCGGACGGAACACGACCACGAGCAGTCCCGCTGAGAGGGCGAGCACGACGCCAAAGCGAAGGTTCCCGTAGAAGGAGCGGAGCTTCAGGTCGGCCCCGTAACCCGCCTGCGCGTCCGGAACCCACTCGAGCAGGTTCCGGTGCGTGAAGTAGAGCCGCCCGAGCGTGCGCACCACGGCGTCTGCCATGAGCCAGGCCTGGTGCGCCAGCATGGTGACGGTCAGGAAGGTCTGCGAAAGAGCCACGAAGATGTCTTCCGCCACCGCGCGCAGGTGGCTGCGCTTGGAGATCCCCCGTCGCCGCGGAATCAGACCGTCGAGCACCGGGATGCAGGCCGGTACCGCGACGGAGCCGACGAACAGACCGGTCCAGAGGAGCGCCGAAACGCTCGGCAGGGTCCAGGCGGCTACCGCCAACAGAAAGGATGCTGGCGCCGTAAGGCTTCGCCGAAGATTGTCGAGCATCTTCCAGCGGCCGTGAGCCGGAATGCGCGTTCTCTTCTTGGATCCGGCTGCGCTGCGCGCGTAGCCCAGGATCCAGGGGAGGAGCTGCCAATCACCCCGGACCCAGCGATGCTGGCGACGCGCGGCCACCTCGTAGTTGGACGGAAATTCCTCGAAGAGATCGACGTCGGTCATCAGCCCGGCGCGAGCAAACAGGCCCTCGAAGAGATCATGGCTGAGGAGCGCGTTCTCGGGGACCCGCCCCGCGAGTGCCGCCTCGAAGGCGTCGACGTCGTAGATCCCCTTCCCGGTGTAGGAGCCCTCTTCGAAGAGATCCTGATACACGTCGGAGATCGCGGCCGCGTAGGGATCCACGCCGCCGGGACCCGAGACGATCCGCTGGTAGGTCGTGCTGCCCGGGCCGGTGGGTAGCGACGGCGTGATCCGGGGCTGCATGACCGCGTAGCCCTCGACGACGCGCCCCGTTTCCCGGTCGAAGCGCGGCCGGTTCAGCGGGTGCGCCATCGCCCCGACGAGGCGGTACGCGGTGCCCTTGGGAAGCCGGGTGTCGGCATCCAGTGTGACGACGTAGCGGACGCCCCCGGGCACGTCGGGCGGGCGTCCCTGGACCGACATGAACGAAGTGTCCGTGGCGCCGCGAAGCAGTCGGTTGAGCTCGTGGAGCTTTCCGCGCTTCCTCTCCCAGCCGATCCAACGGCCTTCCTGTTCGTTCCACAAACGCCGGCGGTGCAGCAAGAGGAACCTCGCACCGCCTCCGGCAGGCCCCTCATAGCGTCCATTGAGACGCTCGATGCCCGCGGCCAGCGCCGCCACCAAATCGTCGTCGCCGGGCATGCGCTCGCTGGGTGCATCCGTCCAGTCGGTCAAGAGGGCAAAGTGGAGGTGACCTTCGGGATTGGCCAGGTAGTGCACCTCGAGTCGTTCGAGCTGCTCCTCGAGGTCGGCGACGTGCGTGAGCAGGGTGGGAACGGCGACCACGGTTCGAAGCTCCGGAGGCACGCCGTGGGCAAGCTCGAGCTTCGAGAGTCTCTTGGGCGAGAACAGCGCCGCGACCACGCGATGGACGAGGGACACCGCGATCTCCGAGGCGGGCACGAGCGCGAGCAGGGCGAGGAGGACGAGGCTCGAGGGCCCGGCGCCCGCGGCCCGGGCGGCAAGCAGCAAGCCGCACAGCTGCAAGGCGGTGGAGGCAGCGATTCCTCCCAGGTAGCCAGCGGTCGCGTGAGCGCGACAGAAACGCAGCAGGCGAAGACTCGGGGGAGCGCGAAAGCCCAGCCGTCGCTCGAAATCCCTCCGGCCCCTGGAGACGAGGAAGTAGCCCGGATCCTCCTCGGCGCACTCGGGAATACCGGGGGGCATCGACTCGTTCCCGCCGGCCTCGCTCGCCATCGCCGCGGGTAGGGCCTGCAGCCTCGCCTCGGCTGCGTTCAGCGCCAGCAGCACGGCCTCCCGTGCAACCTCGATCTCCGACCTCGACGAGCCCCGGGACAGCCGCTCGATCTGCCTCCGGTACTCATCCCGCGTCGCGAAGTCCATGGCTGGATACGCGGGAGCGCCACGCAGGACCTCATCCACCGGGCTGACGCTCTCGAAGAACTCGAGCCAGTCGATTGACGACATCCAGCGCATGCTGTTGATGATGTGGCGAACCGTCGCGGTGGCCGCGCCCTGGGCGTGGTGTTCCTGGGCGACCAACTCAGCCGGAAACGTCCCCTGGACGCTGAGTCTCCGATTGAGCCATTCCAGAGCTGGCGTGATCGATGCGTCCTGGTCGCGCAGCCGCTGCACCAGCTGGACAGTGAACGCCCGGCTCAGGGGCGTGTCATCCAGAGAGTGCAGGATGTCGTCGGTGTTCTCCGCCGACCGATCGCTCAGGCCCAGCAGGCGGTCGGCCAGCGCGTCCGCCCGGGCCCGCGCCTCGCGGGAGTCGGCGATCTGCTGCGACAGCCGCCGCAAGTTCTCCACGAGGGCCATGCGCAGATGGATGGGCACCGCCCAGAGCTCGCCGATGCCGAGCGGCTGAACGCGTTGATAGGCCCGGACGAAGGGTTGGAGCGTCTCCAGCTCGAAGCGGCTATCGGTGTGGGCCACGTAGGCCCAGGCCAGCCCATAGACGCGTGGCGTCCCCGCCAGGTGGCCTGCCGCGATCTTCGGCAGGCGGCGGTAGTAGCTCTCCGGAAGATGGTCTCGGATCTCCCGGAGCTGCTCGTCCACGACGTGGAAGTTGTCGAGGAACCACTCATCGGCGAGCGTGATCTCGCGCTTCGCAGAAACCGCCTCGACGCTGCTGTGATACGCGTCGAGCAGCACGCGCCCGTTGTCGCGGACTCGCGGAAGAAGATTTCGCCCCCGCGTCGGCTTCTCCGTGACGCGGTCCGCCGCCGCCAGGCTCTCGGCGTGCTGCTCCAGGCGCTCGGGGCCAAAGATCTCGGCGCGGATCGGCTGGTCCACATGGGCAGGGGCAGCGATCGCTCCCTCTGCGATGCTCGAGGAATGAACGGTACCGCGCCGCTTCATGACGACGAGCGGGAACGAAGAAACGCCAGGTACTTGAGGAGCTCTTCCTCTTCTTCGACGGTCAGATCATCGATCGCGAAGGCCGCCAACGGCTTCCGGCGCCCGCCTCCGTGCTCGGAGGGCAGCAGATACCCGGCCTTCTCCATCAACGCCTCGTAGGGCACGGCGTAGACCTCCGCCAGGCTGTGCAAGATGTTGGGCGACGGCTTGCTGATCTTGCCGTTCTCGAGCTGACTCAAGTAGGCGTTCGAGACGGCCTTGCCGGTGGCTTCCTCGACCTCCCGGAGTGAGAGGCCCTTGGCCGTGCGCAGATCGGCCAGGACGGCACCGAGGTCGCTGGGCCGCCCGACGAACTTCGAGCGCTTGTTCCGGGGTTGCTTGCCAACCTCTCTCATGTCCGCAGTATCGGTCAGATTGCTTGCTTTATCAAGCAGATTGCGTATATGCTTGATTAACTTAATTTACGTGGTATATTGGACAACAGCGAACGAGGGGATCGCCTGCCGGTGGTCCGCCGCGGCGGGAGGCGACGTGGAAGATCGAAACGAAGGCTGGGAGCTCACGGACAGCCGGGTGGAGATCGCGCAAACGGCGTCGCTGCTCGTGAGCTGCTTCTGGTGCTCGCGACGGCACCCGGGAGGGCATCCGCTCTCGGTCTGCCCCGCCTGCGTGGCTGAGTACTCGACGCTGCAATCGCTTGCGATGAGCGGGTCGTATCCGCTCAGTGACGAGGCAATCGACGAAGCGATGACGCGGACGTCTCCGGGCAACTACGCCCTCGGGTACATGGACGGCGACATGTTCAGCGTATTCTACGTGGGGCGCTCGGACTCCGACGTGAGACGACGCCTTCACGAGTGGGTGGGCATGCCGAGCGGGTACGACCGCTTTGCCCCTGCCAGCAAGGCGCCCTGGACCTCCTTCGACTGCGGGATCATGCCTCTGGGCAGGCCGTCGCTCGGTCGCGTGGCCAGCGGCGAGAGCAGCTATACGCGCTTCGCGTACAGCTATGCACCCTCCGCCGAGGCAGCCTTCCAGAAGGAATCCCGCAACTACGACGACTTCGGGGGCAGCGGCGAACTCGACAACGAGTCCGCCCCGTCGCGAGCCGCTTGAGCAGACGCGCACTCGCACCCGGGCTGGGAAAGCCAGGGATGCGGCGACACACGCCCAGCACCGGAGCCCGCGGGCGGAGCTCCCGAGGATCAACCGCTTGAACCCGCAAGTATCCCTGTCGGGACTGGATGCCGCCTTTCTCTCCTTGGAGACACCAAACACCCCCATGCACATGGTGGGAACGTTCGTCCTCGACGCTTCGAGCGCCAACGGCGGTTACTCCTTCGAACGAATCCTCTGCCTGATGGAGGAACGAGTGTCCGCTCTGTCTCCTTTCCGACACCGATTGGTCACGACTCCGTTCGGCTTCGACCAGCCGGTCTGGATCGACGACCCCGAGCTTCGTATTCGAAGTCATCTCTACCGAATCGCGGCGCCCGCTCCGGGCTCGGAGCAGGTCCTCGCCAGCCTGGTGGCCCAGATCGCCTCGCAGCCGCTGGACCGAACGCGGCCGCTATGGGAACTCTGGGTGATCGAGGGCCTGACCGAAGGACGGGTGGCCCTGGTGTTCAAAATTCACCACGCCGTCGCCGACGGCGCCTCAGCAATCCAGCTGCTGCTGCAGCTGCTCGATTCCTCGCCGGAAGGAGCGAGCGTCTGCGAATCCGACGAACCGGCGCGGAGAGACCCAGCTCCCACGAGCCGAGCGCTCCTGGTTCACGTCCTCTCGCGGCTTCCCCGGCGATCCGCGAGATTCGCGAGCCTGCTGATCGATTCGACGAAGTCGGTCGCGCGCGCGACCCGTTCGATGGTCCGGGGAGATACGGACGGACCCCGAATGGCGATGCCCTTCAGCGGACCCCGGACGCCCTGGAACGGGGCTACGTCGCTCCAGAGGACCGTTGCGTTTGGAAAGGCTCGCCTCGCCGACGTGAAGCAGATCAACACCGTCTTTGGCACCAAGGTGAACGACGTCGTGCTCGCCGCGTGCGCCCAGACGCTCCGAAGCTACCTGGAGGCCCATGGCGGCGTGCCGGATTCACCCCTGGTGGCGGCGATCCCAGTCTCGCTGAGAAGCTCGAACGAGCCCGAGGCGTACGGAAATCGCATCTCCGCGTTTCTCGTCCACCTCCCGGTCCACCTCGACGATCCCTTGGACCGGCTGCTCGCGCTGAGGCACGATGCGGCGGAAGCGAAGCAGCTGCATGCTCTCCTCGGCGTCAGTGCACTGTGGGAGTGGGCCGAGTTCGCCTCCGCGGGGCTCCTCGCTACCGCCGCCCGCTTCTACTCCGAGCGTAAGCTCGCTGGGCAACATCGCCCCCTCCACAACCTCGCCATCTCGAACGTCCGGGGACCGCGATCCCCCCTCTATGCCGCTGGAGCGCGGGTGACTGCCGCCTATCCACTCGGGCCGCTCATGGAAGGCGCAGGCATCAACATCACGGTCGCGAGCTACATGGACTCGATCCACTTCGGAATCATCGCCTGCGAGCGCTCGGTGCCGCACGTTGCGGACATCGCACTCGGGTTCGGAGCCGCCGTGGCCGATCTCCACAAGATCGCACTCGAGCAGACGCGGAAGGCGCCCGCGGCGCCGCGCAAGCGAGCGGCGCGGAAGACGTCTTCGCCGTCCGTGGCGTCGAACTGACATGTGGCGAGATGTGCGGCGGGTGCTGGCACGGCTCTGGCGCTGGTCCCAGAAGGGTCGCGCCGAGCGCCGCGCCGCCGAGACGCGCGCGCGGTTTTGGGCCGACGCGCGCGAAGGACAGCTCGAAGCGGAGGCCCGTTCCCGCTCCTGAGCCCGACGGCTCCCCGCGAACCGGTCGACGCTCGCCGACGCGGAAGGCGCGACGGGCCCGTCCCGCAATCGCGGCAGCCAGCGATTCCAGCGACCGGCCGGTGCCAGACGCTGAAGTGCGCGGACCTCCCCGCTGTATGCTTCGAGGCGGGAGGCCGGGGAAGATACGCATGGAGATCTGGATCCTCGAGGATTCCGAGGCCGTCGCGCAGAAGGCCGCGGGCTTCGTCGCCGATACCCTCCGGGAGGCGGTCGCCGCCAGGGATCTCGCCGCGCTGGCACTCAGTGGCGGCCGGACGCCGGCCCGGATGCTCGAGCTGCTGCGGGGCGAGTCGCTGCCCTGGCCGCAGCTGCACCTGTTCCAGACCGACGAGCGGATGGTCCCGGGCGACGACGCAG
>Ga0055481_10000655_pt1 | contig 11733 bp, 10 predicted proteins | sample Muzzi_PWC_D2_FD_57936 | JGI IMG/M metagenome (GOLD analysis project Ga0055481, IMG submission 57936) | Wetland microbial communities from San Francisco Bay, California, USA, that impact long-term carbon sequestration - Muzzi_PWC_D2 | ecosystem: Environmental > Aquatic > Marine > Wetlands ... | reverse complement strand
CCGGGTTGGTGGCGGGCTGCGCGGCGCGCGGCGTCGAACTGAAGTGGTTCGGCGACGCCGAACCGCGGGGATTTACGAGCCGCTACGACAGCTGGCGCTACATCGAGAACCCGGGCAAGCTGCCGCGCACCCTGGATATCCTCTCCACCACTTTCGATCTGCGCATACCGCTGACCTTTTCAAGCGCCGACATGGATACGATCGGCACGATCATTGCCGAGGAAGTCGATACGATTCTCGACTGAAACGAGCCGGCTAGAGGGCTCGCAATTCAGGCGACCGATCAATACGGTCCCCCTATTGCTGCTCCATCTGCTTGAGCATGTTTTGCAACTGTTCCATCTGCTGTTGCATTTCGGGTGTCATCTGCGCGCCGCCTTGCTGCATCTGCTCCATCATCTGGTTCATGTCCGGCATGTTCTGCATCTGTTCGGCGGCCTGGTTCATCCGGGCATTCATGTCGACTCGCTTCATGCCGGCTGGCAGCTGGTAGAAATCCGCCGGCAGGCTTTTGTCGGTGTCCACGGCGACGATTTCCGAAAGCGCCTTGCCGCCAGCGTCGAGCACGCGCATCGGCATGCCAGCCGAATCCACGATCCCCGAGAGATGCATACTGGCTCGCTGGCATAGTGGCAACACGCTGGACAGGCCGGCGGTCATGCGTCGGGAGATGGTCTGCATGCCGCGCATCGCATCGAGCATCGCTCGGACGCGATCGTTTTGTATCAATTTTCTGGACCCGTAAATCGTTCCGCAGTTCTCGCCGTTGGCAAGGAAACGGAATTTTCGCGTTGCGTATCCGGCTATCTTTTGCCCGCCACCCATGTCTTCGAGGCTCACGCTGATCGACTCGCCGCCGACCACCACACCGCCATTACCCAGGTTTGTCGCCAGGATTTCCTTGCGTTCGGTATCGACTATCAGGAATTCGCCGCTGGAATGATCGACGATCGCAAAGCCCGGCATACCGGCATTGTCGATACGCGATCGGTCGCCGTTGCTGCTGACGGTACTCGTGGGGCCGCTGAAATCGCGAATCTCGAACTGTACGTCGGCGATCGCGGCATTGCCGAGCAGCAGGGCAATCAGTGTGAAAACTAACCTGTTCATATGCGGCCTCCTTATCCTTGCCGTTTGATACACGGGTCTAACGAGATACTAGCATTTGTCGGCCAATCGACCGTCCTATCGGGCTTCTATCACGACCCGCCCGGCGATTCCCGAACCGCGGTGTGGTCGGCGCCGGACCTTTCGGAGACAAACCGGTTGCGATGTCCGTTCGGAGCGGGTTAATATCGGGCCATGCACGAATACACACCGGCAATTGTTCTCTACCGCAAAGCCAGCCTGATGGCAGCCCCCGCCCGCGTGTGTCATTTCTGTTGTTGTTGTTAAAAATCCGCAAAAGACCCGTTTTCGATTTTTACAACCCGGCACGCGGATCGCGCGCCAGCAAGACTACAGAAATGAATCATGAACCACAATACCACTCCCCGCGCCGGTAACGACGCAAACTCGCAGAATAGCCGCCAGTTGCGGAACTTGAGCGCCGTCGAGCGCATCGAATGGGCTTATCGCCGGTTCGGCGAAGCGCTGGTACTGAACAGTAGTTTCGGACCGCAATCGATCGTTTGCCTGAGCCTCGCGATAGAGGTCCATCCGCGGGTGCCGGTGGTGATGATCGAGTTACCCGGACCCGAGTACGACATGCAGAGACTTTACCGGGATTATCTGAAATCGACACTGGAGCTGAACCTGCATATCGTGCGGGCGCAGGACAATGCCGGCAAGAAGGCCGCGCTGTGCGAATTTCTGCATTCACAGGGGTCGCAAGCGAGCATATCCGGCATCCGCCGACAACAAACGCGAAATCGGGCACGGAAAGACTTGCTCGAATCCGACCGTGATTACCCGGCGATGATGAGGATTCATCCCATCGCGGACTGGTCCGATAACCGGACCTGGCGGTACATCGAGCGGTTGCCGGACGAATGGCGCCATCCAGGGTATCGACGGGGCCTGCGCTCGATCGGCGGTGTACTGCTGGATGCTGACCAGGTCAAGACCGAATGCGGACTGCACCTGTAGCTCGGGACGGCGCCGGAGTACCGGCTCCGACCGGGCTTATTTTTTCATCCGCACCAGGGGCGGGAACAATTCGTACTCGCGCAGACTCTCGGCCAGCACCGAGACGAAGGCGGCTTTCCGACCGTCGTCGGCGAACACGTTCTGGATATCGATAACGTCGAAATACTGGTGCTCCTCGTAGGACGGGTTCCACAGGATCAACGGACATTGCTGCCGCGAGTAGATCGCCGTGCCCATGCCCTTGTGGATCGAGCGCACTTCGATCTCCCCCGAGTCATCGTTTTCGTTCAGGTAAAGGCAGGAAGCGACATCGATTTCGTAAAACCTATCCACCGCCGAGCGGGGATGAATCTCGCCGATCAGGTGAATGATGCGGGTAACATCGTTGTCTGGCTCGATCAACTCGAAGGGACCGCTGACATCGTTCCGCGCAAAACTGTATTCGCCATCCATGTGGATGATCTTGCCGACGGTCAGCACGTTGGCAGCGATTCGCGCAGCGTAATATTTCGAAATATCGGTGAATGTATCTTCCACTAAAGCCCGGTCCTAAGGTACGCCCCGCTGTACGGATAGTATTGCAATCAAATGACATTCACGAGTATAGAGGACCATCGTGTTTTAACAGCTCTAATATCGGTCGCGGGGCCTGACGAAAACCTACGCTGCGGGAGCTAGCTCCACTTGCCGTTTTTCGAAAACTGGGTTTTCAGAAAATCCATCTGGTCGGCGAGTATATTCTTGTTGGCGAGGTAAAAGAATTCGTAACGGTTAGGCACGAAGGGTACCGCGAGCAACTGCATGCCTGCTTCCTCCGGCGTCTGATTGGCCTTGCGATGATTGCAGCGCTTGCAGGCGGTAACCACATTGGTCCAGCTGTCCGTACCGTTACGCGAAACCGGCAGGATATGGTCGCGCGAAAGGTAGTCGGCACCGAACTCGCCGCCGCAGTACATGCACAGGTACTGGTCGCGACGGAACAGGTAGCTATTGACCAGCGGCGGCACGAAATCGCTCAGCTTGACACTGCCGTCGCTGGCCAGGATGCTGGGCAGCGACAGTACCGATTGCTGCCCCATGCGGTTGATGCCGCCGCGAATTTTAAAGGCGTTTTCTCCCAGCACCCAGACCACCTGCTCCTTGACGATGAGCGTCGCGGCTTCCTCGCGGGTGATCCAGTCGATCGGCGTGCCCGCTTTGTTCAGTCTGAGTATCTTGGCGTTCCTCATGTTCGTATTTTGCCTTGTTTGCGCCTTTACACCGGTATCCGGGTATCGCGATTTCTGGTCGCTGCCGGTCGTTCGCCGCTACCCGCACCATTCTGGAATCGCCAGGCTATGGTTCGATTACACAACGGGCATTGGCTTGTTGGATCGATCCGGCGTGAACGCGACGATTCTATCCGCTTCCGGCACACTGCGAGAGAGATATATATCACTCAATCGGGACGCCTGCAACGATCTCGAAATGCGCCCGACCGCCGGGCAAGCGGCACTGACGCATCGGCGATATCCGCGCGGCCTTGCCGGGGCGGTCGCGATATCGGCAATCCACCGCCTGCCGTTTGCCTGCGATGTCCCCTCGAGCCGCCGATCTCCTCGTCCGATACAGCGGCTTGCTGGTGCAAATCAGTCCCGGCAGCGACGCGCGGTTCCCCGAGTTCATCCCGGCCATTGACGATTTTCCTGTCGCGGGATCCAGCGCCATTGCCCCATCCTGCCTTCTCCGGAAAAGCCAATTGGTCAATAGTACCGGTCGATTTCTCGCGGTTTGCGATCTGCAGACGGACCGTTTTCAACCTGATTTGATAAATTTTGACTTCGAATTATCGCCTCTTTATCATCGGAGGCTCGGGAAACGGCCGCTAACAGCGGTCCAAACCTGCATCCTGACCGCCCAGGGAACGATCATACGACAACAGCCTTCAACCGCCGCGGTCCCGGTGCGAGCGCGGCGGATATCGCGATGCGATTCCGCGGTTCGCCCTCGGCCTCGTAATCCGCCCCGGTATCGGCTCGCGAGATGCGCCCCGCACTCGATGCAAGGCCGACTTCGGACTCGAACGCAATACGAAAGCCTGAGACAATAGCTTTATGCCCGATGTGATATGCCTTGGTGAACTGTTGGTCGATTTTGCTCCGACGCAAACCGGTGTAGATCTGCAATCGGTTCCGGGATTCAACCGGCTGGCCGGCGGCGCGCCCGCCAACGTGGTGGTCGGACTCAAACGTTTCGGTATCGAAAGCGCATTCATGGGTAAGGTCGGCGACGATGCTTTCGGTCGTTTCCTCGCCGATACGCTCGATCGCGAAGGCGTCGATATCAGCTCCTTGCATTTCAGCAACGAGGCGCGTACCGCGCTGGCATTCATCGCCCTCGACGCCAACGGCGAGCGCGAGTTCATGTTTTACTGCCACCCGAGTGCCGACATGCTGTTCAGTATCGAAGAGGTCGATGTCGACGCGATCCGCGCGGCGAAACTCGTTCACTTCGGCTCGCTCAGTCTGCGGCCGGCACCGGTACGCGAGGCCACCCTGTACGCATTACAGGCGGCACACCAATCCGGCAGTCTGATTTCCTACGACCCCAATCTGCGACTTTCGCTTTGGAGCGACGAACGGGCCGCGCGCGAGGGGCTCCTGCTCGGGCTCTCGCATGCCCATATCGTCAAGCTCAGCGAGGACGAGGTCGAATTCCTCACCGGCCTGCGCGATCTGGATGCCTCGATCGACAGGCTTCGCCACGACCAGCTGCGATTGATGGTAATCACGCGCGGCGAGCTCGGCTGTTATTTCTGGACGCCCGGCGGCAGCGGCGAGGTCGCGACCTTCGAGGTCGACGTGGTGGATACCACCGGTGCCGGCGACGGCTTCGTGGCCGGCCTGCTGCGGGGAATCGGCAGGCAACCCTCGGCCCTCGACGATCCCGGCAAGCTCGACGAGATTTGCCGATTCGCCAACGCGGTAGGTGCTCTGACTACCACCGCACCCGGCGCGATACCCGCCCTGCCCACCCTACGGCAGGTCGAACAATTTCTCGATGCGCAGGAAACCTCGAGACAACCCAGGTGAGCAAAATGAAAACCCCGAAGAATATCCGCTTCGTAAGCCGCCTGACGCGCCAGACCCTGGCCCTGGTGCTCGCCGGCGGCCGCGGATCGAGGCTTTACGAATTGACCGACTGGCGCGCCAAACCCGCGGTACCGTTCGGCGGCAAGTTTCGCATCATCGATTTCCCGCTGTCCAACTGCATCAACACGGGTATTCGGCGCATCGGGGTGCTGACGCAATACAAGGCGCATTCGCTGATCCGCCATCTGGTACGCGGCTGGAGCCGCTTCGACAGCGAGCTCGACGAATTCGTCGAAATCCTGCCCGCATCGCAGCGTGCCGGCGGCGAATGGTATCAGGGCACCGCCGACGCGATTTATCAAAACCTGGATATCCTGCGCACGCACCGGCCCGAGTATGTATTGATTGTGTCGGGGGACCACATTTACAAGATGGACTACGGCGACATGATCGCCACCCACGTCAAGACCGAGGCCGATATGACCATCGCCTGCCTCGAGGTATCGCTGGAGGAAGCCGCCGGCGCTTTCGGCGTGATGACGGTCGACGAAAACGGCCGCATCGTCGAGTTCAACGAAAAACCCGAAAAACCGGACCCGATACCCGGCCAGCCGGGGCTTTGCCTGGCGTCGATGGGCAATTATCTGTTCAATACCGAATTTCTTTACGAACAATTGATCAGGGATGCCGACGACCCCAAATCCGACCATGATTTCGGCAAGAATATCATTCCGTCGATCATCAAAAAGTACCATGTCTACGCGTTTCCGTTCCGCGACATGGAGACCGGCAAGCGCGCCTACTGGCGGGATGTCGGCACGCTGGACGCTTTCTGGGAAGCCAACATGGAACTCGTCAACGTGACCCCGGAACTGAATCTGTACGACCAAAACTGGCCGATACTGACCCACCAGGCACAACTGCCGCCGGCCAAGTTCGTATTCGACTCCGACGACCGGCGCGGCCTGGCGATCGACTCGATGGTTTCCGGCGGTTGCGTGATCTCGGGGTCGCACGTCAGCCGCTCGCTGCTGTTTTCCAACGTCAGGATTCATTCCTACGCCGAAATCACCGACAGTGTCATCCTTCCCGAGGTCGAGATCGGTCGCCATGCCCGCATCAAACGGGCGATCATCGATCGCGGCTGTACGATCGAAGAGGGCATGGTGATCGGCGAGGATCACGAGCAGGACCGCCAGCGCGGCTTTCGCGTCACCGAAAAAGGCGTGGTGCTGGTGACGCCCGACATGCTGCGCCAGTCGATCCATACGCACAGGTAAGCCGGCGTGGCAAAGCGTAACACGGTCAATACCCAACCCTATGCCGACCAGAAGCCGGGCACCTCGGGCCTGCGCAAGAAAGTGCGCGTTTTCCAGCAGCCGAACTACCTCGAGAATTTCGTGCAGGCGATTTTCGATGCGACCGCGGGCGGCGCCGGGGGCGCTGCCGGAAAATCGCTGGTGGTCGGCGGCGACGGTCGATACTTCAACAACGAGGCCCTGCAAACGATCATCCGCATGGCCGCGGCCAACGGCTTCGGGCGCGTCATCGCGGGCCGCGACGGGCTGTTGTCGACCCCGGCGGCGTCCTGCATCATTCGTAACAACCGGACTTTTGGCGGCATCATCCTGTCGGCCAGCCACAACCCCGGCGGACCGGATGCCGACTTCGGGATCAAGTTCAACGGCGCCAACGGCGGACCCGCGAGCGAAGAAGTGACCGGCGCGATTTTCGAACGCAGCCGGACCATCGAACGCTACCACATCGTCGACTCGCCGGAGGTCGACCTCGGGCGGCTCGGCGAGCAGCAGATCGAAGGCATGCAGGTCGAGGTCGTCGACCCGGTCAGCGATTATGCCGCGCTGATGGAACAATTGTTCGACTTCGACCGCATCCACGAACTTTTGACCGGAAACGATTTCCGCCTGCAGTTCGACGCGATGAACGCGGTGACCGGGCCTTACGCGCACAGCATTCTCGAACGGCGCCTGGGGGCGCCCGAGGGCAGCGTAATGCGCGGCCGGCCGCTGCCGGATTTCGGCGGCGAACACCCGGACCCCAATCTCGCCCACGCACCCGACCTGCTGGCCCGCATGCGTGGCCCTGGCGCCGCCGACTTCGGTGCCGCGTCGGACGGCGACGGCGACCGTAACATGATTCTCGGCGCCGACTTTTACGTCACCCCGAGCGACAGTCTCGCGCTGCTGGCGGCCAATGCCGAGCTGGTGCCGGGCTACCGCCAGGGGCTGGTCGGGGTGGCACGCTCGATGCCGACCAGCCAGGCTGTCGACCGGGTCGCGCTCGGCCTCGGCATCCCCTGTTATGAAACTCCTACCGGCTGGAAGTTTTTCGGCAATCTGCTCGACGCGGGCAAGATCACGCTCTGCGGGGAAGAATCCTTCGGCACCGGCTCGGATCACGTGCGCGAAAAAGACGGCCTGTGGGCGGTTTTATTCTGGCTCAACATCCTCGCCGTACGGCGTCAATCGGTGGCCGATATCGTGCAACAGCACTGGCGCCAGTACGGCCGCGATTACTACAGCCGGCACGACTACGAAGGCGTCGACAGCGGCGCCGCGGAATCGCTGGTCGATTCGCTGCGCCAGCGGGTCGATACGCTCGCCGGCCAGGTCATCGACGGTCACGAGGTCGAATTCGCCGACGACTTCGGCTACACCGACCCCGTCGATGGCAGTACCAGCAGGCGGCAGGGCGTCCGCATCCTGCTACGCGGCGGCGCGCGTATCGTCTATCGCCTGTCGGGCACCGGCACCGAGGGCGCGACACTGCGCGTGTATATCGAAAGTTTCGAGACCGACATCGCGCGCCAGCAGGAAGACCCGCAAGTGGCGCTGCGCGAGGTGATCGCTTTGGCCGCCCGGCTCGCGGAGATCGAGAAATTCACCGGCCGGGCGCACCCCGATGTGATTACCTGATGACACATATTCTGATGGTTGCGGCCGAAAACGGCGCCCTGCCCGGTGGCAAGGTCGGCGGCATCGGCGACGTGTTGCGCGACGTCCCCGCGGCGCTGGTGAAATCCGGCTGCGCGGTTTCCGTGGTGACTCCGGCTTACGGCGTGTTCGGCAAGCTGGCCGGCGCAAAGCGCATCAAAACGCTGACGGTGCGCTTCGGCGGCACCCCGCAGGCGCTCGAACTGTTCCGCCTGCCCGGCGCCGGTAGCGGCAAAAAGGTTCGCCAATATGCCATCGAGCACCCGCTGTTCAGCCATTGCGGCGCAGGCCGGATATACTGCGATGACGGTCCCGGCCGGCCGTTCGAATCCGACGCCAGCAAGTTCGCCCTTTTTTGCCTGGCGGTCGCCGAAGCGGTGGTGAGAGAAAATTTCGCTGCGGTAGACATCCTCCACCTGCACGACTGGCACGCGGCGTTTCTGCTCATCCTGCGCCGTTACGATCCACGCTACGAGGCGCTCGCGAAAATACGTTGCGTCTATAGCATCCACAACCTTGAAGTCCAGGGAATCCGGCCTTTCGAAAAACATATCTCCGCACTCGAAGCCTGGTATCCCGGCCTGAATTACGACCGCAAGCAACTCGCCGACCCGCGTTGGCCCGATTGCGTGAATCCGACCGCGAGCGCGATTCGCCTGGCCGACGCGGTGCACACGGTTTCACCGACTTATGCCGAGGAAATTCTCAGACCCGGGGATTCCGGCAAGGGCATTCACGGCGGCGAAGGCCTGCATCGGGATCTACGCGCTGCGAGCAAGGAAAAGCGCCTGTTCGGTATCCTCAATGGATGCGTGTACTCGCGCAACACGGCGGCGGCGGTAGACGACTGGGTTTCCCTGACGAAGTTGATGCGCGTGCTCGTCATGCACTGGAGCAGCCGCGTCGACACCCTGGCCAGCGCGCATTTCATCGCCCTCGAGTCGCTGTCGAAACTGCCGCCGACACGTCCCGCCATGCTGGTGACCAGCGTCGGCCGGGTGACCGCGCAAAAAATCCAGCTGATGCGCACACCCTCCAGTGACGGCAAGCCCGCACTTAACGCCGTACTCGATGCACTAGGCGAAGACGGCGTGATGCTGATGATCGGCTCGGGAGATCCCGAGTACGAACATTTCCTCGCCGAGACGATGGTCGATCATGCGAATTTCATTTATCTGAGAGGTTATTCCGAGGAATTGGCCGAGACCTTTTATCGCCAGGGTAACCTGTTCTTCATGCCCAGTTCCTTCGAGCCCTGCGGAATCAGCCAGATGCTCGCATTACGCGCCGGGCAGCCCTGTCTGGTACATCGCGTCGGCGGCTTGCGCGATACGGTCGAGGACGGCCGTACCGGATTCGCGTTCGAGGGCAGCACCCTGACCGGGCAGGCCGATGCGCTGGTGGCCGCGATGCAGCGCGCCTTGACGCTGTTTCGCGAACAACCTGAAAAATGGCAGGCAATGCACGAGGCAGCAGCAAAGATGCGCTTTACCTGGGCGGACAGCATCGACGCCTACAAAAAAAAGCTCTACCGGATTACCTGAACCGTCGATATGCGGCGGTCGGGGTCCGGCAGAGCCAGGCGATTCAGCCGTCTATGCAGGTAACTCGCAGGAGGAAGAGCGGCACCGGATACGACTGTTCGAAACGCGGCGTCCAACCACGCGGGACCCAGTCTAGGAAGGCCGGCTTCCACTCGCAAACGAGATATTGTTAACCCGCGATCAAGTAACGCTTAAGTCCCGGCAATTCGTAAACCCGCGCAAAAAGGTCGCCCAACCACAAAGCATCGATCTCCGCCGTTTCCGGGTCTATTACTGCAACCGGGTGGAATCATTGAACAGGCGGTTGCAGGCGGCGGGCGCATCGGAGCCGGTGGGAATGGCCTGGTCATAATGATGATATGACGCCAGGGATAACAGGCCGCCGTTTTTTGTCTACTATTGAAGTCTGACCGCTTTTTCAGAATCCATTAGTCCCGGCCCAGGAGAACGCACTTCGATGCCAAGAATTTACCCGCTGTTCGCGCTGGCCTTGCTCATCGTCTCCGCCGTCCAGGCCGCGTCCATCACCATCATCCAGTTGCACAACCGCCCGGCCGCGGAAGTCATCCCTATCGTCGAGCCACTGCTGGAACCCGGCGACGGGATCAGCGGGCAGGGCTTCAAGCTATTCCTGCGCGCCGCGCCGCAGACCGTGGAGCAGGTACGCGAGGTGATCGGCAGCCTCGATACCGCTGCGAAGACGCTGATGATTTCGGTCTTCCAGGGGAGTAAAAGCGAGCTCTCGAAAAGCGCATTCAGCGGCAGCATTCGAATCGAAAACGGCAAGCTCGGCGCCGACATCGCCGCCGGCGACAAGCGACTCAACCAGCAAGGCGGACCGGTGCACCGCCTGCGGATCACCGAGGGCAGCGAAGGTTATATCGAAACCGGGTCGCGGCTACCGCTATTTTCCGCTTCCGGTGCTGGCGGCTATGCAAACGCGACCACCGGGTTTTACCTGCTGCCTCGCCTGCACGGCGATGACGTAACCCTGCAGATCAGTCCGTTCAGGAATTCTCTTGGCCACTCGGACAGCGGCAGCATCGAAACCCTGCAGGCCGATACCACGATCAGCGGCCGCCTCGGCGAGTGGCTGCAGCTCGGCGGCGTCACCGAACGCACCGAGCGCTCGCAAAGCGACGGCGTCAGCCAGCGCTCGACGCGCAGCAGCCGGGAAGACAGCATCTGGATCCGGGTGGACCTGGTTCGCTAAGGCAGGGATTTTCGGATCGACGGCACTTTAATTGAGTATTTAAAGATACCGGCCGAGGGTTTGCCACGTTACTGACCATTACTCGGGAAATTGACTTTCCCTGCTAACTCTAATCATTCGTTGTCCGAGCAGGATCATTCTTTTCGAACATCTAATGCATACCCTTAGCCGGAAGGGTCAGGGTCGCCCGGCAGTCAGGAAAATCGCTCATTGGCCAGGTTTACGGCCCGCTCGATCGCATCGATCGCGATGTCGACACTGCTTTTGAACTCCTCCCAGGCGTCGTTTCCTGCCTCTTCGAGTTGTTCCAGCTTGCGTCCAGCTTCTTCCTGCAGCGCGCGCAGTTTCTTCAGTTCCTCATAGTACTGTAGCTGCATGTCGGCCCCGGCGCGATCGGCACGCGCCTCGATCTTGTCGATCTCGGCATTCCACTCTTCCATGCTGGCCTCGATTTTCTGACGGTATGCCGCTTTCTCGCTCATGATTTGCCTCCTTTCTTAAAATCACTTAACTATGGGCGCCGCGCCTGCAATTCAAATTTTGCTAATTGACGAAGACACTTCCTCGATCGAATTGTAAACCTAAGAATCGAAGAATTGCACTTGTGCGCCTGGGGCCGTCCATCGGCGGTGCGGCGGCACTCGACCTCGCGGTGGTGACGCGACCGGGCTTTAACACGGTGGGAGTCATATACGGTCTGCATTTGTGCGAATCCGAAAACCTGCCGCTTAAGCAATTCTCCGGCATGTATCCCGACGGCGATCGTACACGCCCGCTGTCGGCGGCCGTCGACAGCGGGCGATACGGCGAGTCCGTGGTCGCCTCGATGGGTACCGGGATCGAAGTCGTTTACGCGATCCGGA
>Ga0055481_10000654_pt1 | contig 11738 bp, 9 predicted proteins | sample Muzzi_PWC_D2_FD_57936 | JGI IMG/M metagenome (GOLD analysis project Ga0055481, IMG submission 57936) | Wetland microbial communities from San Francisco Bay, California, USA, that impact long-term carbon sequestration - Muzzi_PWC_D2 | ecosystem: Environmental > Aquatic > Marine > Wetlands ... | reverse complement strand
TCACATTGCACTCGCCCTGCCCGTCGTCGAGGTTCGGGTCGCCGACATCGTCGCAATCCGAGCCTTTCGATTTCAGGTGATTCACTGCCACGGTAAATCGACCACCAGTGGCCCTGGCATCGAATGTTTGCGCAAGTGTCGGCCGGTTCTTTCGCTCGTTGAACCTCGAATCGATCGACGACGTCAGAATAGCGAAATCTCCTGCCGGCTGGACGGTTGTTGTGCGATAGATCAGGCCGACGGTGATCGCATCGGTTCCAATGACGCCTGTCGCGATGAATTTCCAGTTCTCGGTGCCGGCCTGCGCGTTCAGTCCATCGACGATGCTTTGCAGTGACGCACCACCATTGTTTTCAAGCTCCATCAAACCGACAACATCCGCATCGAGCGCCAGCAACGCCCTGATCGTTTTTGCCTTCTGCCGGGCGAATTCGGTTTCGCTGTCCGCACCGCGGCAGCCGGCGTCAGCGAGAGGACCGCATTGGTTCTGGCCGGTGTCAATCGTCGTGAAATAATTCAGTACATTGAAGCTGGCGACCGTCACGGTCCCACCGGTGTCCGGCGGCGTGGCAGACCTTGGATTCTCCGCCACGAATACCGGATCACCGGTCGGCTCCAGTCGGTATGCCTCGGTTCCGGAACCACCGCTGCCGCGGCCGAAACGAATATTGCCGGTCACACCGGTAATCTTGTCTCCAATCCGCAAGGAGTGTCCAGGCGCAGCTGGCGCGTTCGGATACAAATAGCGATATTCGTCCGGGTTTTGTATGGAAAGACCGTCGTCGAGAATCAGCGTCCTGCCGGCATTGAGCCGCTGATGACCCGCAAACCCGGCTGCGTCCGGCGCAAACTCATTGGTAAATTGCTGCAATCTGCCGCCGTCGGAAAGCGAGATTTCACCATAACGCTCGAGGTCGTGGGCCTCGGTGACAAACGCCGGCTCGGCCAGCCTTACGAGCATACCTTCGAGATTCTCGAGATCGGCGATATGCCGCCCTTCACTGTCCAGGCGTGTGGAAACAGGAAGATCCAGTTCCGCGGTCCGATAAGTACCGCTGCCGGTAATGCTTATCACCGTTGCGGCCAGCTGCGTTTCACCAAATCGTTCGGCAACCGTTCCGGTGACCTGTACTTCCTGGCCGATGCTGACGTCGACGGCCGGTGCACTGCCGTCAAAAACGAATATGCCATCAGATGTAGCGGGATCGCCATCAGGCGTTTTTGCCTGGACAAAAAAGCCGCCCAGGTTACGTGTTTCGTCCTCGTCGTTGTCCTGAAAATCGCCGGTTACGATACCGTCGACGACGACAGCCTGGCCTTCGAACGGGCTCACATCGCCGTTTCCCTGCACCGCGTAAATTGGTGCAGGAATGGCAATCGGCGGGGATGGTGGCAAAGTCGCGGAGGTGCCGCTGCCGTCGTCGTGACACGCGGCCAGCACGACCAGAATAATAAGGGAATCGACAGGTCTGGACACTCGGATAACCACTGTGGCGGGCGCATTGATCGAATGCGCTTTATAGCACAGTGGCTGTCCGGGTCAGCCGACGAGCCGCAGCTTGTCGGGCGCTATCTCACCGCCTGGCGACATGACATAACGATTCAGCTGCCAGCCAATGTAAAAGCTGCCTGTCTCATCCGGGTTCTCAGTGATCCTTAAGTCTTCGAGCCGGACATTATGCTTCATGCGCTCACTAAAGAGCCTGGCTATGCTCGGCTTTTCCGCTGCGTATACGATGTCCATAACGATCTCCTTGCTGGCCTTCCCTGATGTTTCACTCGCAGAGTACGCCGGGGAGACTTAACCCCAACTGAAAATTAGGTGAATGCCGACTGAACCGGAAATCGCTCCTGTCAATCTCTCAGGTAGGCGTCCGTTCCGTCAAGCCAGTCGTCACGGCGCGGGGACCACATGTCCATTTCCTCAACCTCGCCGATCGCAAGCGCCTCGTGCGGCAGGTTGGACGGGATGACGACGACACCGCCGGGTCCGACATCAAAGGTTTCGGACCGGTCTTCGCCGAACGAGAATCGCAGGGTACCGGCGATGACCTGTGTGATCTGTTCATGCTCGTGGCTGTGTTGCGGAACAAGAAAGCCGTCTTTGAAGTAAATACGGGCTACTGTCATGCGCTCGCCGGTGACAATGCGTCGCTTCATGCTTGCGTTCACAGTTTCGAGTTCCACTTCGTCCCATTTGATCGATTGCAGGTTATCCACGGACATTCTTTTTCCTCAGTCACTTTTCGCTATGGAGAGGTCGTCGATGATGATCGCACCCTTCTTCGAGCGATCAAAGGTAAAACTGATTTGTGATATCGATACAGGGTCAAATTGCGAATTGGCTGCAACGAAGTCATCGACCGGGAATTCGAAACGGCGGAACAGGACCTCTGTCGGTTCCGCGGAATCCAGGAACCCGGCGCGACGCGGAATCGCTTTGACCTCTGGATAAAGCATCGAATCGTGACTTAGCGGTAAAGATGCTCTGATCCCTGCCGAGTCGGTGAGGACGATTGTCCAGTCGAGCGGCTCATCTTCTTCGTCCTCGTCATCGACGTCCGTCTCATCGTTGTTACTCTCTTCGTCGTCTTCCCAGTCGTCCGGCATCGTGCCGGTTTCCGATGCAGCGATCGACGCGACAATGACCATGCCAGTACCGGCAATCGGCTGTTCGGCGGGAAGCGCGAAATCTACCTGTGCCGTTTCATCACTGAATTTCTCGTCCCACGCAAAGACGGCGGAATTCGTGTCCAGTTTGTCGTATTTCAGCTCGTTTCCGACTTCAAACCACTTGCTCACGTGCTGCGCCGTGATGCGACCACCTTCGACGGTCATGGTCGTCGGGTCGATGTCTTCCTCGAAATCCGCGATGGGTTTTTCCGTGGAGCTGGAATACTGGTTGATGAAGAACGTTTTCGGCAACCATGCGGCAGCGTAACGAGCGTCCCTGAATATTGGCAGGTACTCGTCCCGGCCGTTCAGTACGACCTCGAGAAAAGCGCTGAAATAGACACGCGCAACATCGCGCTGCGCCTCGCCGTCCATGATGCCGCCAAGGTTCAGGGCCCAGGCGCTGAAGAGCCCGGTGTCCTTGTTTTGCCAGGTCGTATTGAACTGACCGTGATTCGCGCCGACGATGTACAGACCGGACCTGAAACGAAAGTCGTCACCGGTGAACGAAACCCGCGAATACTGGGCCATGCCTTCGAATGACTGCACGTCGCCATCCATACTGCCATGAATCGTGAAATAGTTGACGTCGCGAATCGGCGTGTACCGGTCCCGTGGCTGATACTGGCCATATACCGGTGCAATCGCAATCACGCCCCGAAGATTGAAGTTGAAGTCGAAGTCGACTGTGGCGTCGTCCGGGTATCGATCGAGAGAATTGAACGCGGCGGCAACACCAACCGCTTCTCCTCCACGCGAGTGACCCATCAATGCGACCCTGTCCATGTCTACCTGGCCGTAAAAACGGTGGCCGGGCTGGCCATTCCAATCGCGCCATAGTGCGAGATGCTGCAACAACAGCCAGCCACGTGCGTCATTTTCCTCTTTCAGGCCGGGCCGATCCTCGAAAAACTCGACCAGCGATGAAATTGACGAGTTGATGAAGTTCTCGTCGACGGACGCGAAAATGATGCCGCGACTCGCGAACAACTCGCCCAGATAGGCATAGCCCGGATCTGAATAGTCCTCCATCGCATGATTGCCGTGCACAACCAGGACCAGCGGGAAAGACCCGTCGCCGTCCGGATACCAGACCCGCGCCTGCAACGGCAACTCGGTGACATCGAATCCCCAATAGCTGGTTCGCAGCCATCCGGAAAATCCGTCCCAGTTCTCAATCAGTTTCGAACCGTCGACTGACCGCGATATCAGGTCGGCATCTTCGCCAAACAAATCGCGTTGCCGATCCTTGCCACTGCCATAGGCCAGCGTCAGGACCCCGTAGTCGCCCGGCAAGCCGGGATTCGGCAGATCCAGCGTTCGATCTTCAAGCACGTAATCGTCGAGCAACGGGTTCGCTGGCTCCTTGTCACTGAAGATGGCGTAGAGGCCAACGGCGAATCCGGCAATCCCGAGCGCCAACACCGCCAGGGTGACTTTCTGCGTCGCTGGCTTTAGCCCTTCGCGGCGAATCACTGCAATCCCCGCAGCGATCATGGACACGACCAGGATCAGGACCGCGCCCGCGATAATGCTGTCCGGCGGCTCGCCCGGAAACACGAAGATCAGGATAAAAGGAGCAAATAATGCCAACGCCGTTCGATACGTGGCCGGCAGCGCCATGAGCAGAAAAGCAACGAGTAGTCCTCCGCCGCCAATCAACATGGTGACGCTGATCACCACGACATAGGCGGGCATCTTTTGCAGCGTGAAATCCTGCAGAAAATAGCTGGTGAACAGCAGCGTTACGGCAATTGTGCCAAGCAGGCAGACGCCAACGGCCGCACCTGTCCAGGCAGTTTCCGAAGGAGTCAACGCAACCCTTGCTCTGGCGGCAATGGAGCGAGTTCGCTCGATTATTCTCATTGTTATCTCCGAACGTATGCTGCAATCGACTTATTGAATCATAATCCCGGTTCGCTTCGGATAGTGTCTGCTGCGCGAATACGAAGTGCTCACAGGCTTTCCAGCAGTCACAAGAACTCCGGACGGATCAGCTGTGGCTCACCGACATGGCTTCGGTGGTTGCTGTGTGTCCGGCATGACGGCCAGGTTGTCCGCGTCATACAGCGGCTCGCTCCAGTCGCTTTCCCACCGGCATACCCAGTCGGCATTGCGCCGGAAATAGAACTCCCACTCTTCGTCTTTGTGGCGCAGCAGCGGGATCATGTAAATCATTGCCAGCGCTTCAATCGAGCGCGCCATTCGGAGCGGCCCGAAATCCACGGGGTCAAGACCCATTTCATGAACGAGCAGCGCAACGCGTTCCTTGGCTTCCTTGCTATCGGAAGCAAGCGGGATCGTTACCGGACCGCCCAGCAGGTGCGGGTAATCAATGATCATCGAACCCATCGAACCGAAAGCTTTAACGACCCTTGCTTCCGGATGCCATCCCTGGATCAATTCCGCGCTCGACGTGCTGACCGTCACCTGGGGGTATCCGTCGTCGCCCTGGCCCCACGGAAACGACGGGTCCACCACAATTTTGCCGTTGAGATCGCCGAGGCCTTTGACGGCGATCTCCATCTCCGGCCACTTGATGGGGAGAAAAACAATATCACCCAGGCGTGCCGCTTCCCGTTGCGTAGTGACTGATGCACCGTGACCTGTTGCTGCAACCACGGCTTTCGCCCTGTCGCTTTGCGGCGTTCTCGAGCCGTACACGACTTTATAGCCAAGCTCGGCCAGTCGCGCACCAAGAGAATCTCCAAGGTCGCCGGTACCGATAATGGCCATCGTGTCTTCTGCGATCGCAGGCCGGATCGCGATAACAGCGATCAGCAAGCCGACCGCAACCGCGTCGATTATTCTTTTCATGTCGCGCCTCCCGATTCAATGCACTCAAATATAGCAGCCGGGAACAGGCGTAACGCATTCGGGTTTCATTTGGCGTGGATCCGGTGAAAGGCGATTTTCATCGCGTTCGGAAACCAGCGCAGATCGCCATCGATCGCCTCAACGAAGTTCCGGAACTCCTGAGTGAGCCACAGTCAATGCTGGATCGTTCCGGCGCCCCGACCAGGCGCGGCGAAGGGGACAAGGACGGAGTGTCGCTACCGCGAGACTTCGACAAATGTCGCGAGGAATTCGAGGCCCTCTCGCATCTCGCGGCGATTGATCGTCGCGCGCGAAACACCGGCATAGTCCGCGACTACCCAGCGGAGCCGATGAGTATCGCAGTACGCCCAGAGTAGCTTACCAATCTGCCAGATATCGTCACGCCTGCCGCAGTGGGGGCATCCGTGTATCTCGCGCCGGCGGTGCAGCGGAAAGCGAATAATATTGTCTGGGTTAGCGGACATGTGCCGGCAAAGTTAAACAACGCCTGCATGCCGATCTGTGAACAGGCTCTCATCATTCCCGGGAAACGTTCCACTGCAGGCTATTTCTGAGAACTATGCCCGCAACGGGTGACTGGACCGATTCGCTGCGGTATCTTCGAGGCGTGAACCAACGGGGGTAGGAAAAATGAAAAAAATCGCAGTGCTGACACTGTTTGCCGGGCTCCTGGGCTCTGCGGCATTCGCGCAGCAAGGTAGCCCTTCGTGGAAATCGACCGAGCTCGAGCCAGGGCTTTACATGCTCGAGGGCCAGGGACAATTCATTGGTGGCAACCTGGGCCTGATCACGGGAGACGATGGCGTCGTCCTGATCGACGATGGCGTTAAAGAGGTGACGGCTTTGACGGTGGCATCGGTTGAAGAGTTGACGGACGAGCCGGTGAGTTTCCTGATCAATACGCATGCCCACGCCGACCACACCGGTGCCAACGGAGCGTTTACGAAATCGGGAGCCACCGCTGTCGGCCACGACAATGTGAGACGCGCGTTGTTGGCCGATGAGCAGTTCGACCAGAGCGGCATTCCGGAATTGACGTTCAATGATTCGGTGACGTTTCACCTGAATGGTCTCACCGCACGAGTGTTTCATATTCCGCGGGCGCATACCGACGGAGATGCAGCGATCGAGTTTCCCGAAGTCAACGTCATTCACGCGGGTGACGTTCTCTTCAACAAGATCTTTCCGTTTATCGACCTGGATGGCGGAGGCAGCGTCGACGGCTATATCGCAGGGCAAAAGAAGATCCTGTCGATGGCCGATAACGAAACGAGAATCATCCCCGGACATGGCCCGTTGGCGAGTAAAGCCGACCTGCAAAATGCCGTCGACATGCTGATTGATGCAAAAGCGAGGGTCAAAGCGCTGGTCGATGCGGGCAAGTCACACGATGAAATTCTCGCGGAGAATCCGCTCTCTGTTTATGACAGCTGGAGCTGGGATTTCATCACGACCGAAGCGATGACCAATACGCTCTACCGTTCGTTGACGACGGAGTAGAACTCACCGTCCTGGTAAATCGTTCGGCCAAGCAAAGGATGATCGACTGACAGCGTGAATCGGAAACGATTGCCCGTCAGTTGCTCATGCGTAACGGTGGTGATTCCCGGTGTCAGCAATGACGGAATTCGGAATTTCTTGTCCGCGATCGCGATCTCATAAGCAACGCTCGTGAACATCAGCCCGCCGTTTTTTTCGGATAATTTCAGCCGCATCATAAACCCGCGGCCTATGTGCTCTATGAATTCGTTTTCTTCTCCCCGGCTCTTGGTCGACCAAACCGTGAATAGTCGGCGATTCGGAAAGGCATAACTCCTGCTCCAGGCGACACCGTGCAAGCGATCGTCACGAATCAGTTCGATGGAAACGGGAATATCCTTACCGCGATACGGCGCCAGCGGTGTTCCTATCAGCCGACAGGTCTGGGCGAAAAGCCAGCCCATAGCGGACAATTCGACCGTTTGCATTGTGCCCGCATAGCGAATGGATTCTCCACGACCCGGCTTCGCGGAAAACCTCCTCCGTACGTCGGGCTTCAGACGATTCCAGGCTCTTGCTCCGAGAATTGCGCGATAGCTTTCATCGCCGCCGTCGGTTCCCCGACTAGTCCTTTTGCTGGGTTCCAATTCACGTACATCGCCCAGCGGTGTGAACACTGCGGTCTCCCTGTCCATTTGCGACCTCCTTTTCCCTGAGATCGAGACACCATTTCTCTTATTTCTGTTTATACAGAAATATATGATATTATAGAAACCCAGTCAAGGGCGGTAGCAATGAAATCGAAAACGTGTTCCAGGTTGTTGATTATTGGCGGCTACGGCACGTTCGGGGGCCGCCTTGTAGAGATGCTCGCCGGCGATCCCGCCTTGACTTTATTGGTCGCGGGACGTTCTTTACAAAAGGCATCTCGCTTCGTCGAACGATATTCCGGCCCTGCAACCTTGATCCCGGTGGCTATCGACCGCGACCGGGACGCAGCATCCAGGATCGCTACGCTCGTTCCGGACATCGTTATCGATGCCTCCGGTCCCTGGCAGGCATATGGCACGCAACCGTACCGGGTCGCCGAGGCGGCAATCCTGAACGGCGCCCATTATATCGATCTCGCTGATGGCAGCGATTTCGTCTTGAATATCGCAGCGCTTGATTCGGTAGCCAAAGATGAAGGCGTTTTTGCCCTCGCCGGAACAAGCACGTGCCCGGTTCTTACGATGGCGGTTGCACGTTCATTAAGCAGCAAGCTGGCTCGCGTCGATTCGATTGCCGGCGGCATTGCACCCTCCCCTTTTGCGAGGTTGGGTAAGACCGTTGTGCAGGCTATCGCCCGTTACGCGGGAAAACCGGTACGGATTATTCGTAGCGGCAAGCTGACGTGGGAGCATACGTTTGCCAGCACGCGCCGTTTCACGATCGCACCACCCGGTTGTGTCCCGCTGGCGCCGTTGACGTTTTCGTTGATTGATGTGCCGGATCTCAGGTTGCTCGGCAAGCTGGGTAACCCGGTTGCTGATACATGGTTTGGCGTGTCAACCACACCGGCCATCTATCACAGCCTCCTGCGGTTTCTTGCGCGCGCCGTCAAGGCCGGTTACTTTCCGACTGTCCGACCATTGGCCGGCCTGATGCATTTCGCGATGAATCACCTGGGTTGGGGTGCACATCGCGGTGGAATGTTCGTCGAGATTCAAGGCACGGATGCACACGGCGCGCCAGTACGCAAGTCGTGGCACCTGGTCGCCGAAGGTGACGACGGACCGATGGTGCCAGTGCTGGCTGCCGTTTTGATCATCCGAAGATGTATTCATGGTCATTTTCCGGCCCCGGGAGCCCGGCCGGCAACGGATGAGCTCGACCTCGAGGACTTTTCGCCATTGTTTAAAGCGTTGACTATTTGCACCGGCGAAAGAGTCAACTACCGAAACAACGATGCGCCTGTATTCAGAACCATCGTTGGCGATGCCTGGAAATCACTCGCATCACCCGTTCGGCAATTGCATGACAGCTCCGCCAATTCGTTTTTCACGGGTCGTGCATCTGTTCGCCGCGGCACAGGAGCAGTCGCGAGGATCATAGGTCGGTTGGCCGGTTTGCCGAAGTCCAGCAATGACAAGCCGATCACCGTGCGCATCGTCAAAGATGGAGACAAAGAAATCTGGACGCGCAATTTCGATAGCCATTCATTTTCGAGCGAATTGAGTGTCGGTCGGGAACAACTGTCTGCGTTGCTGTGCGAGCGATTCGGACCATGCCGATTTGGCATGGCGCTCGTGGCCGACGGCCCGGTCTTACGATACGTTCCCAGGCGCTGGACGTTCCTCGGAGTGCGGATGCCCGGGTGGATGATGCCCCGCGGTGATATATATGAAACCGCGTGCAACGGAAGATTTGTGTTTCACGTCGAAATCACATTGCCGTTGGCAGGTCACGTCGTGAGCTATGCAGGCTGGCTGACTGCCGGCGATCAGACCTTTAGCAATTCCTGCACCGCGCGATAACCATGCGTAATGGCCGAATTCGTGTCCGCGGACGCGCCAGCATCTGAATTTGCAATCGCGATACGACCAAACGGTTTACGGCCCTTGACCCACGGTTTGTCTTCTTCGGTCCTGTACTTCGGCTCCCACAGGAGGCCGGGGCTGTAGGAATAACCATGTGCCCAGCGATTCACGGTGATCGCCGTAATATCCCGTTCGGCATCGAATCCGACACCGCCCAGCGCCTGATCAAGCTGATCACGGACGTGATGCTCGAATGTCGAAAACGGTGTGTCCAGCAGTTTGCGCCTTCCCGCACGCCACTGCTCCGGTCCCTGGATGTCGCCGAAATACGGCACGTAACACATGTGCAGCACCATCGGCTGATCCGGATCGGAGCTAAACCGGTAGTCGCCAATTGAAACCGGGTAGTCGAGTTCGACCTGTTTGTAGAAATCGTTCGTATAGAAAACAAACTTCGTACCGAGGTCCGCGAATGCTCGCCAGTTGGGCACCATGACTTTCGTATAGGTGAGCGGAATCTTGACGTTGTAGGCGAGACCCTGCTTTTGCTCATCCGGCAACTCGGAACATATGTAAGGGATGGCACTGTTGTAGCACGCCATGACGCATTTCTTCGCGCGCACCGTATGCGGGTCGCCGCCATGTACGTACGTGACGTCGAGCGCTTTTTCATCGGCCGTGTGAGCGACATTGACAACCGTGCTATTGGGCCGGATTCGAACGGCCAGGCCGTCCGTGTCCAGTTTCGAATAGTCGATCCGAGTCGTCACGACGTCTTCCATCGTATGGCCGGGCACGGCTGCAGGGTTCAGTTTGCGAACGAGAAGCCGGGCAACCGACGCATTACCGTCCGGAAAGTGGAATATGTAGGGTTCATCGCCGCGCCCGCCTTTTCTCGCCAGCGTGTGTTCGAGGCCGGGCATGCCGCCACCATCGGAATAGCCCAGGATATAGATTGCCGGGACTTCGTCCATGCCGACACACCAGTAGCTCATTCCCCACCGCTGGTACATCTCCAGCACCTGGTCATCGACTTTGACGTAGTTCTTGAGGTAGTCGCGATAGCTGATCTTGCGCAAAAAGGCGATCTTCTCTTCACGTGACATTCCGGGCAGGTAATCGACCTCTTCTGTAAATGCTCGGACCAGGTCCGCCTTCGCCTGATCGTTCATGGGCGTCTCTGCCGCGAACTCCGCCCACGGCTTGCTGCCATAACCCGTCACCAGTTTTCGCTTGCCGTATGTCTCCCTGTCATAGGCAATTGAGTACGACAGGTTCATGGACGCATACAGGTCCTGGTCGTAGTAATCATAAAATCGTTGCACGTCGATACCGATGTCGGTCAACAGTTCCCTGGCGATATCCGAATAAGAGGACGGCGTGTCGATCGACTCCGTGCCGCCATAACCGATTCTCGTCTGACCTTTGACCTGGAACTCGTTGCGCTTTGCGTGACCTCCAAAATCATCGTGATTGTCGAGAATCAGGATCCGCGCCGCCGGATTCTCGCGGCGATAGAAGTGCGCGGATGACAGACCGCTGATGCCGCCGCCAACGACGACGAGATCGAATTCCTCTTCGGGAGTCGCGGTGGGCCACGTCGCGCCGGCAACACGGGCGTGCATCGTTTCCCAGGAGCCGGTGTGGCTTCCACGCAATCCGGTCTTCGCCGGCGGGTAGTAGTCTTTGCCCAGTGCAAACGTCGACGCATCCGCACCAAAAAGCTCAACCCACGGACTGAGGAGCGAGGCCCCGATGGCGACCTGTGTGCCGTTCAGGAAATCACGGCGAGTGACTTTGTCTTTCATTGCATTCCCCCGGATCAGCGCATTGAGCGCTCCGCTGACTGTACGAGATGTGCGACGTCATGAAAAGCGGTGGAAGCGGTTACTGTCGAAATTGTGTTTCCGGCCGGGGCATTCTAATCTGCACACCATCGACAACCGGGGGACGCATCGGTGAGCAGACCAACACAAGAGCAACGTCGCAATATTCTCAAGACACTGGGGGCCGGTGCGGTCGCGACCGCGATCGGCGCATGCGCACCGATGGCGACCAGCCTGCCCAGGTACCCACGCGCGTATTCCCGGAAGCCATGGGCTGCGCCGCGGGTTTCGATGGATAATGTCATTCGTGCCATTGTCGGTCAGCGGCCTTTCCGCCCGTCGGGCTTCAACGTCAGCAGCGAAAAATTCGACGACAAGACGGTCGTGCACAACTACGGTCACG
>Ga0055481_10000647_pt1 | contig 11776 bp, 12 predicted proteins | sample Muzzi_PWC_D2_FD_57936 | JGI IMG/M metagenome (GOLD analysis project Ga0055481, IMG submission 57936) | Wetland microbial communities from San Francisco Bay, California, USA, that impact long-term carbon sequestration - Muzzi_PWC_D2 | ecosystem: Environmental > Aquatic > Marine > Wetlands ... | reverse complement strand
GTCCCACGGGTTCAAGATGAGCTCCCAGAAGGCGTCGAATCGTCCCTCCGCGAGGAAGCACAGGTCGATGGCTGCCGCGCCAGCCCTGCGAATCGCCGCCCCCCTTTCCATGAGCTCCCTGAACTGGAGGAGATAGCGGGGCAACACATCGATCGCTTTGAACGGAAAACCCGTCCCGACCAATGCGCGCTCCAGCCGGTCGATCCCGGACACCCGGATGCGCTTGCCGTTCTTCCATGCCCCCGATCCGCGTGCGGCCCACCAGCGCTCCCCCGTCGCGGGGGAGAACACGGCACCGGCCTCCGGCCGGCCCGCCATCGCGACGGCGACGGACACCGCGTACATCGGATGCCCGTGCAGGAAGTTCTTGGTTCCGTCCAGGGGGTCCACGACCCAGATCGGCTCGGGAGAGCCCGCCACGGCAAAGAGGTCGGGATCACCTTCCTCGGCGAGAATCCGGTGATCGGGATGGCGGTCTCGGATGACTCCCAGAGCGGCCTCCTGGGCCTCCAGGTCGGCCTGTGACACGAAGTCTCCGAACCCCTTCACATCCGCGGTCTCCATTCCAACCCGTCCCGACCATCGGTGGAGCACGGCGGTCGCGGCGGCGGCGGCGTCCAGGGCGGTACGGACCAGAGGTTCGACGGAGGAGATGGGATCCTCGACGGGTGATGGGGTGGGGGAATGTCACCAGGGTCACTAAGTTAGCGAGTTCGGGATGCACACGCGCTCGTGCCCGCGGAAGAGGCCCGGCACGCGAGATCGAGACCCGTGGGACGAGGTGTGGGACGGCGGATGAACGCAGACGGCGGCGCAGGTGGTGCCCGGAAACGGGTGTTCAGCGGCATGCAGCCCTCCGGGGAAGCACACCTGGGGAACTACCTCGGGGCCTTGAAGCGGTGGGTCGAGATGCAGGACGAATACGACTGCATCTGGTGCATCGTCGACGACCACGCGATCACCTCGGGGGGCAATCCGGCGGATCTCCCGAAGAACACGTTCGATCTCGCCGTGAGCTTCCTCTCGGTGGGCCTCGATCCGTCCCGTTCGATCCTCTTCGTGCAGTCCGACGTTCCCGAGCACACCGAGTTGGCTTGGCTGTTCAACGCGGTCACGCCCGTCGGCGACCTGGAACGCATGACACAGTACAAGGACAAATCGAAGCAGTTCGAGTCGGTACCCGCGGGAATCCTCAACTACCCGATTCTCCAGGCCGCCGACATCCTCCTCTATCGGGCGGACGTGGTGCCTGTCGGCGAGGACCAGCGTCAACACCTCGAGCTCACCCGCGAGATCGCGAGAAAGTGGAACGCGGCCTACGGAGACCTCTTCCCGGAGCCGGACGCGACGATTGGAGATGTCGGGCGTATTCTTGGGCTCGACGGCGAGGCCAAGATGAGCAAGTCCCTTGGGAACACCGTCGGGATCCTCGCGGAACCGGAGGCGATCTGGGGTGCGGTCCGGATGGCGGTGACCGATCCTCAGCGCGTGCGGCGCGACGATCCCGGTCGTCCGGAAGTGTGCAACGTGTTCACGCTCCACTCCCACCTGACGAAAAGCGTCCAGGGACCGGATAAGGTCGAGGAGATCTCCCATCTCTGCCGGACGGCCGGCATCGGCTGCGTCGACTGCAAACGCATTCTCGCGGACTCGATCGAGGAGGAGTTCGAACCCATGCGGGAGCGCGCGGCCGCTCTTCGAGCCCGCCCCAGCGAGGTCCGAGAAATCCTCGACGACGGGGCCTCGAGGGCTCGGGCCATCGCCAGGGAGACGATCGGGGAGGTGCGCGAGCGCATGGGGCTCGACTGGAGGAAGGCCGTGGGGTGACGCCGAGGAGTGGAGCGTGGTGGGGTTGAGCCAGGAGATGCTCGTGGACGTGCTGCGATTCGATCTCCTCGGACGGCTCGTGTTGGCGGCGGTCCTGGGTGGGCTGGTCGGGCTCGAACGCGAGTTGAGTGGAAAGCCCGCGGGACTCAGAACCAACATGCTCATCTGCGTTGGCGCGGCGCTCCTCACGGACCTATCCGTTCAATTCCCCGGCTTCGCGACGAACGATCTCGTGCGTGCCGATCCCGGCCGGATCGCGGCGCAGATCGTCTCGGGGATCGGGTTCCTGGGGGCCGGGACGATCATCCAGTCGAGGGGGAGTGTCAGCGGGCTCACCACGGCGGCGACGCTCTGGGTCGTGGCCGCGATCGGGATGGCCGTGGGAAGCGGATTCCACGTCGAAGCGACGGGCTCGACCGTGCTCGTCCTGATCACGCTCGTCCCGCTGGGCTCTCTCGAGCGATGGATCCACCGGCGTCGGTCGACGCGCGGCATCCGGCTCGTGGTCACCTCCGCCCCGGGGATCGTGGACGAGATGGAGGGACTCCTCTCCGATGCCGGCCTGGAGGTGTTTCCCGAAGAGGTCACGCGAAACGTCCGTGACGGACTGATTGCGCTCACGCTTCGGGTGACCGGACCGACCGCAGCCTTCCGACGCGCACGGGAAGGCCTCATCGAGGCGGATGCCGTACGAAGCTTCTCCATGGTGGGGGAGTCGGAGTAGCCGGGAAGGCGAGTGGATTTTCATGGCGTCTTCTTCGAAGCCATGACTATCTTCGAAATGCCCCAGAACCTCAGCCGGACCAGCACGTCCACGGGAGAAGGCTCCATGGTCGAGATCTTCAAGGCGGCCATCCAGAAGTCCGCCAGTGACATCCACATCAAATCCGGGGATGTCGTCCGGGCGAGAATCCATGGAAGGTTGGTTCCGCTCACGCAGCAGAAGCTCAATAGCGATCAAGTTCGCCAACTCGCCCTGAAGCTGATCCCTCACGAGCACGATCGGGCCAGGATCGATCAGATCTTCGACTACGACTGCTCGTGGGGTCTCTCGGGTCTGGGCCGCTTCCGCGTGAACATCCTCCGACAGAGAGGATCGTTCATGATCGTGATGCGCATCATCCCGATCGAGATTCCCACGTTCGAGGATCTCCGCCTTCCATCCATTCTTGCGGACATCGCCGACCATGAGCGGGGGCTGATTCTCGTGACCGGGGTCACCGGTTCGGGGAAGAGCTCGACCCAGGCGGCCCTCATCAACTGGATCAACCAGCGGAAGCCGCTCCACATCGTCACGTTGGAGAATCCCATCGAGTTCCTGCATCGCGACAACAAGTGCTCGATCACGCAGCGCGATGTCGGGACGGATACGTCGTCCTTCATGACCGGGCTACGGGCGGCTCTCCGTCAGGATCCCGATGTGATCCTGATCGGGGAGATGCGGGACAAAGAGACGATCGACACGGCGCTCAAGGCAGTCGAGACCGGCCACATGGTCATCTCCACCTTGCACACGAAGAATGCCGTTCAGACGATCTCCCGCGTGATCGCCGTCTTCGATCCGAACGAGCAGGAAATGATCCGGATCCGTCTCGCGGAGTCGCTCGAGGCCGTGATCAGCCAGCGACTCCTGCCCAAGAAGGACGGGGGCGGACGGGTCGTCGCCAGTGAGGTGATGCCGGTCACCGGTACGATCCGGGACTGCATCAAGGATCCGCGCCGGATCGACGAGATCTACGAGCTGATCGAGGAGGGTCGCTCCCACTACGGCTCGCAGAGCTTCGACCAGCACCTCATGGAGTTGGTGAACAACGGTCAAGTGGACTTCAAGGTCGCCATGGCCGCCGCCAACAACCCCGCCGACTTCGACCTGAAGATGAATACGTTTCGCGAGGACGGCTCGGACGGCGGGCGGGGGAGTCCGGTCAGCGACGTGCACCAGCTTTACGGGGGGCCGTGACGGGGAGTTGGATGTCCTTGGATCTCCAGGGAGTCTTCCTCCCGGCCGTGACTCCATTCGACGCGGCACGAGGCGACGTGGACCTGGCCGCCATGCGATCGAATCTGGAGTCGTGGCTCGCGCATCCGCTCCGCGGGGTCGTGATCGGAGGATCCACCGGCGAGGGAAGCCTCCTCGAAGAGCACGAACGGCGGGCCCTGGTGATCGCGGCTCGCGAGGTGGTCCCGGCGGACCGGATCCTCGTCGCCGCGACGGGGGGTGAATCGACCCGGCTGACGATCCAGCGATCCGTGATCGCGGCCCAGCTCGGGGCGGACGCCGTTCTCGTCCAACCCCCGACGTTCTACCGTCCTTCGATGACGCCGAGGGCGCTGGTCGACCACTACCGCGCGGTCGCGGACGCCTCGCCTGTTCCTGTGATCGTCTATCAGGTACCCCTCGTTTATGCCACGCTGGACCTGCCGACGGGCCTGATCGCGGAGATCTCTCTCCACCCGAACATCGTGGGACTCAAGGACTCCCGAGGCTCCCTGGAGTCGATAGGGGAGTTGGTCGAATCGTGTCGGTCGGGTTTTCAGGTTCTTTCCGGGCGGGCGAATATGACCTACGCCGCGCTCGAGGTCGGAGCCGTCGGCGCGGTTCTGGCCTTGGCCAACGTGGACCCGGGAGGCTCGGCCGGGATCGTGTCGGCCCACGCTTCGGGCCGGACCGCGGCGGCCGGACGTTTCCAGGAATCACTGTCACGCCTTCACGAGGTGGTGGCTCCCTACGGCGTAGCTGGGGTCAAAGCGGCGGTCGATCTCGTCGGCCTCGTGGGAGGTGCGCCGAGGCCCCCACTCCGCCCGATCGCCGCGGCGGATCGAGAGAAGATCGCCAAGGCATTGGGGGAGGAGGCACTCGCGGTCGACCCGATCCCTTGAGGAGCCCGAGGGAGGTTTGACGGGCCTGCCGGGATCGTTACCTTTTCCCACAGGATGCAGCGTCCACGGCCCTTCCCCCTCGGGAGGGGCTTTTTTGTGGACGCGGCTCACCCGAGCCGGCGCCGATCGGGGCCGGCCGCGCGCTGAACGAGGAACCGACCCATGTCCGGACGTTGCACCGTCGTCGTCGGATGCCAGTGGGGCGATGAGGGGAAGGGCAAGATCGTCGACGTCCTCGCCGAGGACGTCGAGATCGTGGCCCGATATCAGGGTGGAGCCAATGCCGGTCACACGGTTCACGTGGCCGACGAGACGGTCGTGCTCCACCAGCTTCCGTCTGGGGTTCTCCATCCCGGCAAGCGATGCCTTCTCGGGAACGGTGTCGTCCTCGACCTCGCCCGGTTCTTCGAGGAATGCGAGGGTCTCCGTGCCCGGGGTATCGACATCTCGGGCAGGGTCGGGGTCAGCGAGCGGGCCCACCTGGTGCTCCCTTATCACCGCTTGTTGGACCGGGTCCTCGAACGATCCGCCTCCGAGAAGAAGCGGATCGGCACCACAGGTCGGGGGATCGGGCCCGCCTACGAATCCAAGGCCGGGCGTCGTGGGATCCGGGTCGTGGACGCGGCGAATGGTGCGCGGTTTCGAGAACTCCTGGATGCGGGGACGGAGCGGGCCCGTGGATCGATGCCGAACCTCGATGCGGAGGAGGCCAGGGAGCTGAAGGACGCCCTGGAGGTGACCGTGGATCTCGCCGAAAGACTCGCGGAGTACGCCACCGACGTGGGGATGGAGGTCGCGGACGCGCTCGCCGCCGGTCATGAGGTTCTGCTCGAGGGTGCACAGGGCACGGCCCTGGATCTGGACCACGGCACATATCCGTACGTGACGTCCTCCAACACGACCGCCGGGGGAGCCGCGACCGGGATGGGCATCGGACCGACCAAGATCGACGCGGTCGTCGGAGTCGTGAAGGCCTACACGACGCGCGTGGGGAACGGCCCGCTCCCGACCGCCTTTCCCCCCGACATGGATGAGCGAATGAGGGAGTTGGGAGGAGAGTTCGGAGCGACTACCGGGCGCCCGCGCCGATGCGGATGGTTCGACGCCGTGCTGGCCCGGTACGCGGCTCGGGTCAACGGCCTCACGGGGCTCGCCGTGACCAAGCTGGACGTCCTGGATACGCTGCCCGAAGTGTCGATCGCCACCGACTACGGTGTCCGGGACGGGTCCTGCATGCGGGCGTTTCCTGCGGACACTTCTTCCCTGGCGATGGTCGAGCCTCGCTACGAGACCCTTCCGGGCTGGGAGGCGGATACCTCGGAGGCCCGCTCGCTCGCCGACCTCCCGAGGAATGCGCGTGCCTACCTGGATCGGATCGAGGAGCTCACGGAAACCCCGATCCAATGGATCTCGGTTGGCACGCATCGCGACCAGATCGTTCGGGTAGACTGACGTCCACGAACAACCTATCTTTTCAAGCTTTGCTGGCCTCGTTCCCAATGTGGGGGCGGGGCCGTTGATCCGGAGCAGGAGACCACCGGACGGCGATGTTCGAAGAGCTCAGTGAGCGGCTTGATGGAGTCCTCGGGAGGTTTCGGCAGCGAGGAGTCCTGACCGAGCCGATGATTCGGGACGGCCTCCGCGAGGTCCGGCGCGTCCTTCTCGAGGCGGACGTCAACTACCAGGTCACGCGGGATTTCCTCACGAGGGTGCAGGATCGGGCCCTCGGGGAAGGCGTGGTCCGCTCGGTCACGCCTGGTCAGCAGATCGTGAAGATCGTGCACGACGAATTGGCGCGGCTCCTGGGGGACGGGAGTCCGACCATCGCGTGGAGCTCGTCGGGTCCGACGGTCGTCATGGTCGTGGGGCTTCAGGGTTCGGGAAAGACGACGACGGCCGCGAAGCTGGCCCGCCGATGGGATCGCGAAGGCCGGAAGCCCCTCTTGGCGGCGTGCGACCTCCAGCGCCCCGCGGCCATCGAACAGTTGGCGACTCTGGGCGGTGGAATCGACGTGCCCGTGCACGCGGGTGCGTTCGGCGGCGACCCGGTGGCCGCTGCGAGGGACGCCCTGAGCGAAGCAAGGGAAAAGGAACGAGGCGTCCTACTCCTGGACACGGCCGGGCGCCTACAGATCGACGAGCGGCTCATGGACGAGCTCCGTCGGCTGCGGGACGAGGTCGGGCCCCACGAGGTTCTCCTCGTCGCGGACGCCATGACCGGCCAGGAAGCGGTGCGGATCGCGGAGGGCTTCGACGAAGCCCTCGACCTCACGGGCGTGGTCCTCACCAAGCTCGATGGAGACGCCCGTGGTGGAGCGGCTCTCTCGATCCGGGGGGTCACGGGGAAGCCGATCAAGTTCGTGGGCGTGGGCGAAGGCGCAGAAGACCTCGATGCGGTCGATCCGGGACGTCTGGCTGGCCGCATCCTGCAGATGGGCGACGTGGTCGGCCTCGTGGAGAGGGCCGAGCGAGCGATGGACACCGAGGAACAGGAGCGCTTGCAGGCGAAGATCCTCGGGTCGGGCCGGTTCACCCTGGAGGACTTCCTGACCGCGATGCGTCAGATTCAGCGGATGGGCCCGCTCGAGCAACTCCTGAAGTTGATCCCGGGGGCCGGACGGGTGAAGCTTCCAGCAGCGGGGATGGATCCCAAGAGGATGAAGCACGTCGAGGCGATCATCCTCTCGATGACTCCGGCGGAGCGGAAGAACCCCCGGATTCTGAACGGAAGCCGGAGGGCCCGGATCGCGAAGGGAGCGGGCCGCCCGGTGATGGAGGTGAACCGGTTGGTGAAGCAGTTCGGGGAAATGCACAAGTTCATGAAGCAGATGAAGGGGATGATCCCCGGGGGTGCCCTCCCATTCTAGGAACCCGCCGCTCGTCCGTACCCGGCATGGGACGACGGCACAACCTGACCAGGATATGGCCGTAAGGATTCGACTCCGCCGCATGGGCCGCAAGAAGCAGCCTCACTACCGAATCGTCGTCGCCGACGGTGATTCGCCGAGGGATGGCCGCTTCGTCGAGGCCCTCGGGTACTATCGCCCGCTCTCCGAACCCGCGCGTCTCGTGCTGGATCTGGAGCGCGTCGACTATTGGATCGGGGTGGGGGCCCTCCCCAGCGATACCGTCGGAAACCTCATCAACAAGGCTCGCGGAGGGGGAGACGATCAGCTCGCGGTGGGCGAAGAGGATCACGAAGTGAGGCGCGCGAAGCGTGCCGAGGAGCTCGCCGCTCGCCGGGCCGCGGAGAAGAAGGCGCTGGCCGAGGCCGCCGCAGGGGCAAGTCCTCCGGCCGAAAAGGCGGAGGAGGCCCAGGAGGTTGCGGAGGGTGAAGCTGAGGCCGCGCAGGAGCCCGAGGCGGCCGCCGGAGAGGAGCTGGAAACGGCCGAAGAGGCGGGCGCGGCCGCCGAAGAGCCGGACGAGCCCACCGCCGAGGCCGACGACTCCGAGGGCGGTGAAGCCCCTGAGGATGCCGCCGAGGAAGAGGAGAAGGACTCGTAGAGCATCCGTCTCACCTGGTGGTGGGGCACGTCAACAAGCCCCACGGAATCCGGGGCGAAGTGTTCGTCTGGCCACTCACCGACGATCCCGACGGCACCTTTACGCAAGGGACCGTTTTTCTTCCGGCCGGCTCGGACGAGCGGACCCCGGACCCGCAGCGATCTCCGCTCCGGGTCGCGAAGGCCCGACCGTTCCGGAACGGATTCTTGGTTGGATTCGAAGGCATCGGGGACCGTACGGACGCGGAGACGCTCCGGGACCTCTATCTCCTCCGACCCTTCGACGACGTTTTGCCTGCGGAGGAAGGCGAGCTCTTCTACCACGAGATCCTCGGCATGACGGTGGTGACGGAGGACGGTGAGATCGTGGGGGAGGTTGGCGAGATCTACGAGCTTCGGCCCGCTGAGATGCTTGAGGTGCGAGGCCCTCGGGGCACGATTCTCGTTCCGTTCACCTCCAGGGTCGTGGTCTCGGTGGATCGATCCGGTCGACGCCTGGTGATCGACCCGCCGCCCGGGCTTCTCGACCTCTGATCCATGCGCATCAACGTCGTCACCATCTTCCCGCGTTTTTTCGAGATCCCTCTTCGCACGAGCATCCTGGGCCGCTCGGCCGAAAGCGCTCTCGTCGACTATCGGGTCGTCGACCTCAGGGATCACACGCACGACCGGCATCGGACGGTCGACGATCTTCCCTACGGTGGCGGGGCTGGGATGGTGATGAAGCCCGATCCGTTCTTCGAGGCTGTGGATCGCCTTTCTCCCGTGGGGCCGGTGGTGCTCCTTTCCGCTCGAGGGCGCGTATTCCGTCACGAGGACGCGGTGCGCTATTCGGTCGCTGAGGATCTCACCTTGCTCTGTGGCCACTACAAAGACGTGGACCAGCGTGTGGCGGACCACCTCGCCACCGAGGAGATTTCGCTGGGGGATTTTGTTCTCTCTGGCGGGGAGCCGGCCGCCCTGGCCGTGGTCGACGCGGTCGTGCGTCTCTTGCCCGGTGCCATGGGCGACCACGATTCGGCGGCCACCGATTCCTTCTACGATGGGCGCCGACTCAGTGCTCCGTCCTACACGCGGCCTCCGGAGTACAGGGGGGCTGTTGTGCCGGAGGTGCTGCGTGGGGGCGATCATGCGGCCATCGAGGCGTGGAGACTCGCGCAAGCGGAGCGCCTGACCCGGGAGGGTCGTCCCGAACTCGTGGAACGGGATCCGGATGGGGTTCCGGATGACCCCGTTTCATAGGCTTCACCAGGGGCGGTGTGACAGTTAACTTACCGATCTCCCGGTGAAAGGGGGCGCCCGCTGGGATCTTCATGGAGAGGAAGATGGCCGACCTGCTGCAGGAACTCGAGAAAGAGCAGTTCCGCGACGACACTCCGGACTTCGCACCGGGTGACACGGTGCGGGTGCTCTATCGGGTGCGTGAGGGAGAGAAGGAGCGCATCCAGGCGTTCGAGGGCGTCTGCATCGCGCGTCGTGGCGGCGGTGTCGGCGAGACGTTCACGGTCCGCAAGATTTCGGGCGGTATCGGCGTCGAGCGCATCTTCCCGCTGCACGCTCCCACCGTCAAGGGCGTGGAGGTGGTGAGGCGCGGTCGGGTTCGCCGGGCGAAGCTCTACTACCTCCGGAATCTCCGCGGCAAGGCGGCACGCATCCAGCAGCGCCGCACCTGAGCGGGGCCGACCGGCGAGGCGCATGCCCCCGGATCGGCGTCGCATCCAACCGTCGGAAGCTCGCCCCGAGCCCTGTTCGTCCGACACGACCGAGGATCTCCTCGGCTACGAGAGCACTCTCTGGAGACGTGGCCTTCGTTGGGTCGCGGGTGTGGACGAGGTCGGACGTGGTCCTCTCGCCGGACCGGTCGTCGCGGCCGCAGTCGTCCTTCCGGTCGGAGTCTTCATCGAGGGGGCCACGGATTCCAAGAGGCTCACCGAGGACGTGCGGGTGAGGCTCGCCGGCCAGATCCGGCGGCACGCGGTGGCCGTGGCCGTTGGGGCCGCGTCGGTCTCCGAGATCGACAGAATGAACATCCTTCGGGCCACCACGCGCGCGATGGCGCGTGCGCTGGACCGACTCCCCCGAGCCCCCGAGCACGTGGTGGTCGACGGTCTACCCGTTCGAGGCCTCGGACGCGATCACGAGGCGATCGTGGGCGGCGACCTGCTCGTGCATTCGATCGCCTGCGCGTCCATCGTCGCCAAGGTCTGTAGAGATCGACTCATGAAGCGCCTGGACCCCAGATACCCGTGCTACGGGTGGGCCCACAACGTGGGGTATGGCACGGCGGAGCATCGCGAAGCGATTCGGAAGCACGGCCCGAGCCCCCATCATCGTCTCACCTTTGCCGGGCTCCAGTACGAGTTCGACCTGGTGGGTCCGCCCGACGCCCCTGGCCGAGACGAAGGAAGAACTTGAGGTTTGCCGGGCATCGTGGCACCAGTCCTGCATCACCAACCTTCCGAGATCGTCGGCCGAGTGACGAACGCCGACGGAACCCACGTGGGCCCACCCGTGAAGAGTGGGCCCGATGGACATGAGGAGGCATGCATGATCGACGGTCAGCAGGCTCTCCGGGCCCTGGCGGGCGTCGGCACGGTAGGGTTGGCCGTTCTCGCTAGCGCGTGTGGTCACGTCGGGATGGATGAATTCCAGTCCGAAGTTGGCCTTCTGCGTGAGGAAATGGCCGAGGGAGACCGGGTGGTTCAGGAGCGCGTCAACGCGGTTGACACGAGGGTCGACGACGTCGAGGCTCGCCTCGATGCGGTCGAGTCGGAGTTGCGAAACCTCGAGGAGGAGTTCGATATGACGATCGAGCGCCTCGAGAGCTCGCTGCGTGTGCACCTTCCGGTCCACTTCGCGTTCGACGACGATCGGATCGAAACGAGTCAGCAAGGTGTCTTGGATCGGGTCGGTTCCGTTCTTACGCAGTACTATCCCGGCGCCGTGCTCACCGTTGAAGGGATGACGGATCCGTCGGGAAGCGCCGAGTACAACATGCGACTCGGTCAGCGACGGGCGGATGCGGTTCGGACCTACTTCATCGACAGCGTCGGGTGGCTGGACGGACGGATCCGCGCCGTGTCGTATGGCGAGAGCCAGCAGCGGCTCGTGGAGCCGGGTGCCCAAGGGCCTGGTGCGGTCGGTCGGGCGAACCGTCGGGCCGTGATCGTGATCGAGCAAGCCGAGCCCGGTACGCCGACGACGGTCTCCGAGACGACCTGACGACTCGTCGGGCCGGATGACTTTCCGGTAGAACACGGAGAACACATGGGGGTCGATCCTGATCGGGATCGACCCCCATGTGCGTGTTCGGTGACCGGAATGCCCCCGCCAGGGGTCGAACCTGGGACCTACCGGTTAAAAGCCGGTTGCTCTACCAACTGAGCTACAGGGGCGTCGAGCTTCTTACTAACCCCGGACCGGGATCCCGTGCCCACCGTGGACGGTGGTCCGGTAGCCCCCATATCCGGGTGCTTCCCGGCGGACGCGGGGGTAGACGTGTGGGGGTCTGGTGGAGCCCTCTACGCTCAGGGTGGGCTTCTTTCGGTGCCTCTACCAGATCGTGC
>Ga0055481_10000645_pt1 | contig 11793 bp, 7 predicted proteins | sample Muzzi_PWC_D2_FD_57936 | JGI IMG/M metagenome (GOLD analysis project Ga0055481, IMG submission 57936) | Wetland microbial communities from San Francisco Bay, California, USA, that impact long-term carbon sequestration - Muzzi_PWC_D2 | ecosystem: Environmental > Aquatic > Marine > Wetlands ... | reverse complement strand
CGGGATGGTTTTATATCGGTCCACGGCTGTAGGACCGGCGTTATAGGCAGCAAGAGATAATGCCAGTTTACCGTCGAACCGGTCATATAATTGTTTAAAATAGCGGGCCCCGGCATGGATATTTTGGGTCGGGTCAAAGGGATCCTTGAGCCCCAGAAGCTTGAAATTTTGGGGCATGATTTGCATCAATCCCATCGCCCCTTTTTTCGAAACGGCCTGGGGATCGAAATCCGATTCGGCTTTGATAATGGCTTTCAGCAGGGAAAATGAAACGCCGAAGCGCTCAGAAGCTTCGGTGATCACATCATCATATTTTTCACTATAATACCATGAAGATAAAGACTTACTTCTTTCCCGCAAAAACAGTTTGAAATCCTGGCTTGATGAGGTCGGAGCGTTGGTAAAATGCATCACGCCATTTTCATCGATGTAACGATAAATATCAGCAATTGCTCCGGATGCTGAAAAAATAATAATTATACCTACTGCAAGTATTTTTACTATTTTTTTTCGACAGCCCTTCATTCCACCTGCATTTCTTTTTGCAACCGTCCAAGATTTTTAAATTTCAACCAGTATACAAAATTTATACACCATCCGGGGTAAAAATTCAACAATTTTATGATTTTTTAAATATTTTTAGATAGTTATATTGGTGTTTAAAATTGTTTTTTTATGCTACGCCTGGTATTTTGAAGCGGTTCAACCGCCAGTTTGCAGGCATATCGTTTTTATCGAACAGAATATTAAAATCTTAAGTAATATTTAAGCGACAACCCAATATTTGCAATTTTTAAGGGTGGGTTTATTAAAATAATTTCAACTGAACCGGCTGCGGTATGACGTGTTTTTTATTTTTCAGACGGGGTGATTCATCAATTTTGAGTTGCTCTTCGATATCCGCAACAAATGGAGACAGACTGCGATCAACCTGTCGGCCATGTAGCCTGCGCTTTTGGGCGCGGGATAAATAGAGCCTTTCCATTGCTCGTGTCATGGCAACGTAAAACAGGCGTCTTTCTTCCCGGATATTATTTTCCTCGCTATCCGGTTTGCGGTGGGGAATTAACGATTCCTCGCAGCCCACAATAAATATCACGGGAAATTCCAAACCTTTAGAAGCATGCATGGTCATTAAAGACACCCTTTCGATCTGCGGTGCATAGGTGTCCGTATCGGTATGCAGCGCTGTGGCTGCCAAAAAGTCCGCGGTGCTGCCGTTAAACCGGCCGGCATATTCCAGCAATCGGGCAAATGCGTCCCGGGTGCGGCTATCGTTGTCCAAGATACCGGACAAGGTCGTGTTTTTTTTTATATAGCGCAACTTGTCCACCACCGAAAAACCGGCCAGTTCAGTGTGGTACTGCGAAATATGATTGGCAAATTCGCTCAGTCTCTGTTGTTTGGCAGAAGCCATGCCGGGAATGGGAAACCGGTTGACTTTTAACAACCCCTCCTGGAGGGAAAATCGATTTTGAAAGCACCAGTTCCTGAACTGATCCAAAGCTTTTTTCCCGAGGCCCGGCAACGCAATTTTTAGAATTTTGTCGTGATCAAAAAAACTTCCGTTACCCTCAATTATTTTTACGTATGAAATCAATTCAGGCAGTCCCGTTTGGTCCAGTAACGTTTCCCGACTGGCAATTTGAAAAGGAATGCCCCGGGTGTCAAATACTTCGGCGATCACCCGGTGTTGGTCGTGGGTGCGGTAAAAAACAGCGAAATCGGAATAGGTGTATGAATTGGCACTGTTGGCGTCTTTGACCGTGCCGGTGTCAATGGAATGAAAACCGGTTCCCCCGATCTGCTGATCGATGATCCGGGCAACACAATCGGCTTCTTCTTTCTCGTTGGCCAACTCGAGAATGCTGATGGTTTTAACACCGCCGATTTCAGAGTATGTGCGAACATCCGAGAATTGCAGACGGTGATCTTTGATGACCTGGAAAGAAGCACTCAATATCGTTTCAGTCGAGCGATAATTGCGGATCAGGTTAATCTCACCGCTGTTCGGATAGTCACTTTTAAATCGGTTAAAAAGCATAACATCAGAACCTCTGAACCCGTATATGGACTGATCCGGATCGCCAATCACACACAGATCCCGCACGGAATCAGCATCCGGCGCCAGGGCTCGAATGATACGATACTGAGCATGGTTCAAATCCTGGTATTCATCGATAAAAATATGCTGAAATTGCGCCCGATATTTACGCCGCTGTTCGGCTTGCATTTCGAGCAGTGTAACCACGTTAAAAATGAGATCTTCAAAATCACAAAAGCCCTGAATCGCCAGCAAGCGTTGGTATACTTTATAGATTTTTGCAACAAGCCGGCCCTGAGGATCAGTGCGGTTGATGGTCGCAAATTCTGCCGGATCGAGAATCTGTTGTTTGGCGGCCATAATGCGGTTTAATATTTTGTTCGGATTTAAATCAACCTGGTGTCCGGCTGCCTTCACATACCGAACGGCTTCTGCAATCAATGCCCGCCGATGATCCTCGTCTATAATGCCGGTGGGTTTGACCGGTTGTTCATTTAATATTTTAAAGCAAAGGGCGTGAAATGTGGCCACCAGCGGCAAACTGCTAAAACCACCAATGAGTCCGCTGAGCCTCTCGCGCATCTCCTGGGCCGCTTTATTGGTAAATGTTACAGCCAGAATATGCTGGGCCGGCACGTTTTTCTCATTAATTAAATAGGCTATACGCTGCGTTAAGGTCCGGGTTTTGCCGGTACCGGGTCCGGCCACAATCAACAGCGGACCGCCTGAGTATTCAACTGCCCGGCGCTGGTCACTGTTTAGTTGAACCGCCGACGTGGTTTTTTTATAATTACCGGCGGTTTTGGCAGCCGCTCTATGAGGTTGCCCGGGTGTATTTAGTGACTGGGAATCCGGTGGTGATACTTTCGAATTTGCCGATTGCGGTGGTGGTGGTGAAAAATCGAATGGAGGTATTGGAAAAAGCGCTTTTTGGCCCTGCAGTTGTTCACGCTCCTGGACTTTAAAAATCTTAATCTGACCATATTCTCCATCATAGCCGGGCAAAACATCAATTTCCCTGTGACGCATTCTCCGGATTGCTTCTGCCAAAAGCGGAATCCCGGCCGTTTCAATTTCATCAGTTGCCAGGCGATGTAATATGTCCAATTCGGATCCCAGTTGATGAAGGGCAATCTGATAGTTTTTTTGGACTTTTTTCGAATTTGGTCCGACCACTAATATTTCAGAAAGAATATTCACCAGTTGAATAATACTATGGTAAGCATGTCGATTTAGCGGCTTTTCTTCTTCCCGGCGGTCGGCCAGCTCCTGAACCCGGTAAAGCACACCAAGTGTTAATGCTTTGCCGCAGACCGGACACTTGCCGTCATAGGTCATGGTTTTTTGCGGCCAGAGGCGAACTTTACAATTGCGGTGTCCATCCAGATGATACTTGCCTTCTTGCGGATAAAACTCAAAAGTACCCATAAATTTATCCGGATCACCTGATTTAAGAGCTGATTTAATGGCCGCAAAGGATAACGACGTATTAAACAGATTGGCTTCCCGTCCCACATTCATTGGTGAATGAGCATCCGAGTTGGACACCAGGGTCAACCCATCCAGACCGGAAACCCGCCAGTTCATCGGTGGATCAGAGGAAAGCCCGGTTTCAACAGCAAATATGTGAGATGTTAAATCGTCAAAACATTCTTCAACTGAATCGAACCCGGACTTTGAACCCAGCATTGAAAACCAGGGGGTCCAGATGTGGGCCGGTATTAAAAAGCCCTGATCTGATGTTTCTAATAAAACTTCCAGAAGATTGCGGGCATCCAGACCCAGAATCGGCCTGCCGTCGGATTTAATGTTACCGATATTGTCCAGTTTGACGTTAAATTTTTCGACGGCAGCCAGGTCCGGCATCAGGATCAGATTATGGTTTTTGCGGGTTTTATCTTTTTTTTTGTATATATTGCTGATTTCTGTGGATAAAATAAAACGAACCGGATTTCGACAGGTTCGCGGAACCTCCTGATCACAATATTTCGCATAATCTTTTTTGAGTTTGAAAAGTCCGGGTTCGGCCGGCTCCAGTTTTTCGCAAATTTCAGAAAACCAGGCCGGATAAGTAAAATCACCGGTTCCGACAACGGTAACCCCTTTTAGCTGGGCCGCAATGTACAAATTTTCAAGATCCAGGTTCTTAGCCGTTGCCCTTGAATATTTGGAATGAACATGTAAATCAGCGATGAATTCCATTATTTCTCACTATTTTTATAATCACCTCGGATAAGCATGGAATATAGAAGGTAAATTTTGGCCGTCCGAATATCTTTAAACAATCGGAAAATACTCTTGTAACATCCCTGTAAACACGCTATATATTTATTTTAAATTGTTTTCAATACCATATCTTGTATACAATAAATGATCTATTATGAGCATCCTGTCCAGTTCCGCCTCGATAACACGATATAAGGTTCATGGTAAAATCAATGCACCGATTATCGACAATATTACCAATGGATTAAAAAGCAACACGATTTCAGAAATAGACAATCAGATTCCCGACAAATCCAGCGGATGGACATCATTTGAAAAACCATTCCAGCCGGATTTTGATGGATCCTCATTTGTATACGGTAATTATTTTGTTTTTGCCCTGCGTATTGATAAAAAAAATATCACGGCCAAAGTCTTAAAAAAACATTATACCATTGAAGCTGCCAAGCGCATGGCTGAAAGTGGTCGGGAGTATTTATCCACCAACGAAAAAAAACTGGTTAAAGAGCACGTCATTAGCGGATTAAGTGTGCGCATTCCGGCAACACCGAACATATACGATTTAGTGTGGAATTACGAAGACTCGGTAGTTTGGTTTTTCTCCAATTTGAAAGCCGCAAATGAAGAATTGGAGACCCTGTTTGCGAAATCATTTAACCTGTCGCTGATAAGGCTCTTTCCTTATACGGCTGCCGAATTGTCATCGGATCTTTCTGATTCACAACGTGATAAACTGCAGAAAATTTCGCCAACTCAGTTCGTTAAGTAATGAGACACAAATTATGCTGGATGTTGCCGTTGCCTATCGCCGCTATCAATTTCTCGGTGAAGAGTTTTTAACCTGGTTATGGTTTGTCATTGAAAAAAATCAGAATATCATTAAAAATTTTGACAAAGATTTTGTAGCTCTGGAGGTTGGGAATCGTGTGGTATTTGAAAATCGCAGAAAAGAATCTGCTGAACGCGTTACCATAAAAGGTGATGGCGCAAGTTTAGAGGAGGGAATCCTTGCCTTAAAAAAGGGCGCACTGGTTACTGAAATCAACCTGGTCTATAAATCCGCAGAATTGATGTGGCAATTTACACTCAAAGGTGAAAGTTTAAACATCAGCGGTCTGAGTATTCCCAACACCGGCTCAGCCGAATCCGATGAGGATATTGAAGGCCTTGTGCTTGAAAAGATCTTTCTTTACGACAAAGTATTGCAACTTTTAGAGCATCTCTTTGCCCATTTTGTAAAATTAAGAGTTGCGGATGCCTGGCAGGATAAAGAGATATCCCTTATTAAAAAATGGATTCAGTCGTCTTAAAATATATCTATACTGTTTTTGACAAGATCTACTTATATTTTGTTGATAGCCTCATGTTTTTAAACAATCTGTTTTGGATTGACTATATCAGCGCTGTTGCACCATAGATATTGTTAACCTTAGTGTCATTTATATAGTTTATAATTTAAATTATTTCAGATATTTAAAAAGTTATTAGTGTTATGAACAACACTATATTATTATACTATAATAAATATAAATAAATATTAATTAAGGAAAGAAGGATGAAGGCGACAATCAACAAAAACGAGATACAGCCTGTTTTGGCCAGAATTCAGGGATTGACCGGACGAAAAACGAATTTGGCCATCACCACCAACATATTAATTCAGACCGGGGATTCAGGCATCTCCATTAGCGCCACAGATCTTGAAACCGGTTTTGAAGGTTTTTATCCGGCGAAGGTTGAAACCCAGGGAGTAATTGCCATTAATGCCAGAAAACTCTATGAAATTGTTAGAGATTTTCCCAGTGAGGACATTTATGTCAATGAAATTGAAAACCACTGGATTGAAATCGGCAACCAGAAAGTAGAGTATCATATTGTGGGGTTGAACCCGGATGATTTTCCGGAGATTCCAACCATTGCAGATGTTGAGTTTTTTGAAATAGATTCGGCCGCTTTTGCCAGGATGATTGAACAAACTGTCATCATCGGCGGAGCTTCCGATGATACCAGGGCTCATATCATTGGTGTTTATGCTGAGCGAATCCAACAGGAAGACCAAAAAATATTCAGATTGGTTGCAACCGATGGCAGCCGACTTTCCAAGGCGGATTATATTTTTGAAAAAGAGTTTGATTTACCGCCCGGCTCGAATGTGTTGATTCCCAAAAAAGGACTGGTGGAAGTTGCCAAATTCCTTGAATCCGAAGGAAAGGTCAAAATCGGTATCAAGGATAATAATTTTATTGTCAAAAGAGAAAAAGAAACCCTGATTATCAGGCTGCTTGAAGGAGATTTTCCGCAGTACGGTGATATTATCGTAAAAACAGATGGCCATGATATTCAAATGGACCGGCAGTTATTTTTGATGATGTTAAAGCGGATGTCGATTTTATCATCTGATGAATATAAAGGGGTAATTTTTCATTTCAGTCAGGACAAATTACTGATCGACTCCACCAACCCGGACATTGGGGAATCGAAAGAGGATATGGAAATTGTTTACAAGGGTGATTCGATAGAAGTCATGTACAATCCTAAATTTTTTATCGACACGTTAAATGTCATCAACGAAGAAAATGTGGTGATCAACATTGTGGATGAGGAAAAGCCCTGTAAAATTGAGGGTGAGAAAGATAAAACCTACTTAAGTGTCATCATGCCGATGAGAATATGAATAAAGAAATTAAAAACAATAGCAGCAACTATACTGAAGATAATATTAAAGTTCTGGAAGGATTGGAAGCCGTTCGCAAGCGACCGTCCATGTATATTGGAAATGTGGATGTTGCCGGACTTCATCATCTGGTCTACGAAGTTGTCGACAACAGCATTGATGAAGCCATGGCCGGTTTTTGCAACCAGATTGATGTGACCGTTCACACCGATAACAGTATCAGCGTGCTGGACGACGGTCGTGGGATTCCTGTGGGGATTCACAAAAAAGAAAAAATACCGGCGGTGGAAGTAGTGATGACGAAACTGCATGCCGGTGGAAAATTCGATGATAATTCCTATAAGGTTTCCGGCGGTCTGCATGGCGTTGGCGTTTCGGTGGTCAATGCGCTGTCCTTTTTATTAGAGGTTGAAGTTTATTCTGATGGTAAAATTTATTATCAGACCTATGAAAGAGGCAAAAAATCCAGCGAATTGATTGAAACCGGTAAAACCAGTAAACGGGGAACCAAAGTACATTTTATCCCGGATCCGGAAATTTTCACAACGACTGAATTTAATTATGATATTCTCGTGCGACGTCTGCGGGAATTAGCCTATTTGAATAAGGGCATTAAAATCACCATCGAAGATGAGCGGTCGGACGCCAAGGATGAATTTCATTATGAAGGCGGTATCAAACAATTTGTGGAATACATCAACAGAAGGCACACGGCCTTGCATGATCCCATTTTCATGGAAGGAATCAAAAGTGACGTTCAGATAGAGGTGGCCATCCAGTATAACGACACCTATACTGAAAAGCTGTTTTCTTTTGCCAATAACATAAATACTGTGGAGGGGGGCTTTCATTTAATCGGATTTAAAGCCGGTCTGACCCGCACGATTAATCAGTATGCCGCCAATGGGCATTTGCCGAAAAATTTGCAGGCCAAAATCAGCGGTGACGATGTTCGCGAAGGATTGACCGCGATCATCAGTGTTAAAATTACACAGCCACAATTTGAAGGGCAAACCAAGACAAAACTCGGCAACAGCGAAGTTAAGGGATTGGTGGAGTCTCTGGTTAATGAAAAATTAAGTAGTTTTTTTGAAGAAAACCCGGCCATTGCCAAAAAAATCATCTCCAAAGGTGTAGACGCCGCCCGGGCCCGGGATGCCGCCAAACGGGCCCGCGATATCGCCCGCAGCAAAGGGGCGCTGATGGATGCCACCTTGCCCGGTAAACTGGCTGAATGCCAGGTTTCCGATCCCGCTTTAAGAGAGTTGTTTATTGTTGAGGGCGATTCAGCCGGCGGCTCCGCCAAACAGGGCCGCGATCGAAAATTTCAGGCCATCTTACCGTTGAAGGGGAAAATATTAAATGTCGAAAAAGCGCGCTTTGACAAAATTTTACGCAGTGAAGAAATAAAAAATATTATAACCGCGCTGGGAACCGGCGTCGGAAAAGAAGAATATAATATTAATAAGATCAGGTATCATAAGGTCATTATTATGACCGATGCAGACGTTGACGGATCGCACATTAGAACCCTTCTGCTGACCTTTTTTTACCGTCAGATGCCCGAGATAGTGGATAAAGGCTATCTGTACATCGCCCAACCGCCGTTATTTAAGGTTGGAAAAGGAAAAAATGAGAAATATTTAAAGGATGAAAATGATTTTAACGACTGGATCTTAAAAAAGGTCTGCGACCAGAAATATGTTACCTTTGGGGAAAATGAAGAAAAACTTGACGATCACCATCTGTACCTGTTTATTTGTGATCTATCCGAATATGTTACCCAACTATTCAAACTGGTTAAACGTGGTATCCCGGCCACCCTTGTTGAACTTTTAATTAAGCAGGATATTGGAGATAAAAAATTATTACAGGATCAGGACAAGATGTCTGCCCTGCGGAATTTGCTTATTCAAAATGGTTATCAGGTAGAAAATTTATACTGGCATGAAGATCGCGATGTTTATGAAATGAACATCACGGGCCAAGTCGACCATTCGGCCGCAGAACACATCGGTCCGGCTGATAAATCATTTAGCCCCATAAAAATAGGCCGGGGATTAATTTATTCAAACGATTTTCAAAAATGTCTGTTGACGGGGAAAAATATTGAAAAATATAATTTTCCACCCTTTAAGCTTTTTTCAAAAGACCAAGAAACTGAGACTGATACAGCCATCGACAAAATTGAACTGTTGAACTTACTTTTAAAGGAAGGAAAAAAAGGGATTAGCGTTCAGCGCTATAAAGGTCTTGGAGAAATGAATCCAGACCAACTGTGGAAGACCACCATGAATCCGGAAAAAAGAATTCTGCTGCAGGTCAAGGTTGAAGATATCGTGGATACCGATGAAATATTTACGGTTCTAATGGGTGAAGAAGTGGAGCCACGGCGGGAGTTCATTCAGAATAATGCCTTGGAAGTCAGCACTCTGGACATATAAAGAAAAATAACTATGAATATTCATCAAATTAAAGCCCGTGATTTACCGGATCTGTGGTTTCAAGCCGTCCATGACATTCTCGATCAGGGAGATCGTTTTATAATCGACCGCGGATCATATTCCGGACAGACCCGCCTGGAATACGATTATTTTATGGGACATGTAAAATATCCCGCTACGCAACCGCTTATTCCGGATATTCCGCCTTCCTGCGGCATTCCCAACCCGGTTGAACATGACTATATCTATGGCGGCGCCGGATATGATCGGGCTTACATTGAGTATTTAATGTCCCCGCGCAAGGAGCCGGGGGAATCATATACCTATGGCGAACGCCTGACGCGCGTTCCCCTGACCGGTGATAAACTGGCCTGGTGGGAACAGCAAAATAACGACATCATCGACAAACGCGAGATAGACGGTAATGTTGTTTTTGAGGAAGACGGCCAAATCTATTTAAATCAGATTGAATGGATTATCGCCACCTACAAGCAATTCGGCCAGCGCAACAATCAACTGGTGTTGCAGGTAGCCCATCCCTCGGACCTGACACTGCTCGATCCGCCCTGTCTGCGATCCATCGATACCCGCATTCAAAACGATACGCTGCGGTTTTTTGTTTATTTTCGTTCCTGGGATCTGTGGAACGGGTTTCCGGCCAACCTGGCGGCTATTCAGAACCTGAAAGAATACATAGCCGGCGAGATCGGTGTCAAAGACGGTGAGATGATCGTGGAGAGCAAGGGGCTGCATCTTTATGGGTATGCCGAGGATCTGGCCAAGTTAAGATGCCTAAGGGATTGACGAATGTCGAATGAAGAATTGTGGAATTCTATCTTTTTCAAACGTCATTTTTTAAAACGGACAGAAACCGATCCACTTCTTCTTTGGTATTGTAGTGCGCCAGACCCATACGCACCATACCGCCGGTATCTTCCACCCCCAATCTTTCGGTGACAGCCAGGGCGTAGTAATTTCCATGCCAGACGAATATTCCCTTCCGACCTAATTTTGAAGCGATCGCTTCGGGAGAATGACCTTCTCGGGTAAATGCCAGGGTGGGACAGCGCTCATCAAAATCATTTTCATTTTGAATTCCGTAGACTTTGATACCTGAGATTTTCTTCAATTCCGCCAGCATATAGCAAAAAAGAGGACGTTCGTAAGCCGCAATAATTCCCATCGCCTGTTTTAATTCTTGCCGGCGTCCTTCATCATATTGACTGGGCTCGGAAGTCGGTCTATCGTCGTAGTTACGACCGATTTGGGCCAGATATTCGACGGCAGCCACCACACCTGCAAGGCCTTCATGATTTAGCGTGCCGGTCTCAAACTTATGAGGCGGGTCGGGGATCGAGGGCCTGACTTTATAGGCTTTTAATTGCTCAAGCAACTTTTGCTTGCCCCATACCACACCGACGTGAGGCCCAAAAAATTTATAGGCCGAACATACCAGGAAATCACAGTCAATGGATTGAACATCGATGGGCCGGTGGGGTGCATAGTGTACGGCATCCACCCATACCCGGGCGCCAACTTCATGGGCCATCGCGGCAATTTTTTTAATGGGATTGATGGTGCCCACGGCGTTGGAAGCATAGCCCACGGCGACCAGTCTGGTTTTGTCCGATAATAGGGAGGAGAGATGTTCCAGGTCCAGACGACAGTCTTCGACCTTAAAATCAACCCATTTTATGACAACCCCTTTTTCTTCCAATGCCAACCAGGGAGCAATGTTGGCATCGTGATCCAGTCTGGTGACGATGATTTCGTCGCCGGGCAGCAGGCTGCGACCCATCGCACGACTGAAGCTAAAGGTAAGGGTTGTCATGTTGGCGCCAAAAACAATTTCTCTTTCTGAATAGGCATTTAATAAATCAGCCATGGCGATGCGGGCCTGATTAATTATTTCGTCATTGCGATAACTGGTGATAAATGGGCCACCGCAATTGGCATTAGCATTTTTAAAATAGCCGGCCATTGCATCGATGACGGTTTGGGGCACCTGGGTGCCACCCGGACCGTCAAAATAGACATACTGACGGTGGCTGTTTTCATCGATTTGCTGCAAGGCCGGAAATTGGCTTCTTAATGCGGATAGATCGGGTGTTTGTTCAGGCATCAGTAAATCTCCTGTTTATTAAAACCAGCCGGTCATCAGATCTGCGATGGTGTCGGCCTGTTTGATATAGTCCTCATATCGTTCCTGCATTTCTTTCTCAACCCGGGGACTGTGCAACGCTTCGAGATGGTGCGGGAAAAAATCGGGTAATTTGTCAAACGGCAGGCTAAAAAGGAATCTATGCTGAACCAGAATTGATGAAATACGCACGACCCCGGTTTGAGCAGGATACTGCGCTGATTTTTCCGGGCAATGATGATTTGCAACCATTTCAATCACGGCC
>Ga0055481_10000644_pt1 | contig 11801 bp, 11 predicted proteins | sample Muzzi_PWC_D2_FD_57936 | JGI IMG/M metagenome (GOLD analysis project Ga0055481, IMG submission 57936) | Wetland microbial communities from San Francisco Bay, California, USA, that impact long-term carbon sequestration - Muzzi_PWC_D2 | ecosystem: Environmental > Aquatic > Marine > Wetlands ... | reverse complement strand
ATCGAGTCGGATGAGGGGGTAATCCTGAACTATAACGATTGCGTTCTGCCCGGAAACTCCCAACGGTGGCTGGTTAAGAAGTTTGGGCCGGTGGACGTTTTTCTCAGTAATTTCAACCATGCGGGCAAACTCCTGCGCTATCCGATGGACCCCGGCGATGTGATAAAGGAAGAACTCAGAGACAACTTTCGCAATTACATTGCAGCGTTCAACCCACGGTGGGTCATTCCATTTGCCTCTTATCATTACTACCGCTCGCCGGATAACTTGCAACAAAATGAGTCTCTTAATGAGCTAGAGGATTTACTACCCATCGACCAGCGTATCATCCCGATACACATCGGCGGGCAGGTCACGTTTGATAAAAACATGCAAGAGTATCAGGTTGAAGCGCAGAGCTACTCGGTGACAAAAAGTGTTTATGAGGTCAAAGGGCAAGGAGCCTCCAAATCGTGGGAGGAGATTGTCTCGGCTGCCGGAAAGTATTGTAAAAAAATACGGACGGGTTTCCCTATCTTTTATCACTTTCTCCCCGTTCTAAAAATCTATATTTACGATTTGGACATAAACGCCAATGTCCACCCCCGGAATGGCATTGTGCGGGATACAGCGCCTGAGTCTGCTTCTGAAAGCCATATTCAGGTTCACAGCGAGGCGCTATTTAACTGGTTCGACCATCCCTTTGGCACAGATACCTTTGTGGTAGGTGGGCATTTTAGAATTTCCAATACCCATATCATTCCGGTACGCTGGCAATTTATTTTTTCGCTCCTTACCGAAAATCGCCTTGACCTGAAATCACTGGTACTTATGCTCTTTTCCCTCTCTGGAATACGCTTTATCTGGCATCGGAGAGAGGAGATTATGGGGATTCTGACCAGCGGTCAGATTGGGCCGGTGTATCAGCAGGAGAAGAAGAAATCACCAGCCTGATTGAGCAGTTCTAAAACTGGCTCGAGGCTTAATTTTTGCGAACTACATAACAGTTATATAAAAATGCCCAGCTTTGTAGTTGGGCTTTTTTGCTTTATTTAGCATACCTAGTACTTGACAAATGGTAACTTTTGAGTTACAGTAACTCTATGGTTACGATAGAGATTCAAGATACTGATCGCGTGATGGATGCCCTTGGACACCAGACGCGCCGAGATATTCTAGCTTTGCTAAAGGAAGGCCCTCTACCAGTCGGTACACTGGCCGGGCATCTGCCCATCAGCCGACCGGCTGTCTCGAAGCATCTCCGCATCTTAAATCAGGCCGGTTTAGTCGAGTATGAAAGTATTGGTACCCGCAATATTTTTCGTATTAATCCCGGTGGCTTCCGTACAGCTCGACAATATATAGAAGCATTTTGGGACCAGGCTCTCACTAACTTTCAACGTTTGGCCGAAGATCAAGTCGAGACTAAAGAATGACCATCCATGGCTTAGAAAATGCAGTGTCCAAGTCCATCACGGTTCGTCGGAGTGCTGAAGCAGCTTTTCGGATTTGGACTGAACAAATAACGGCCTGGTGGCCTAAAGGTCACTCTGTCAGTGGTCATCTAAGAACCGAAGTATTTATGGAGGGTAAGGTCGGAGGGCGCTTCTATGAACGTACCCCCGATGGCGCTGAGTATATATGGGGCGAGGTCACAGTTTGGGACCCGCCGCATTATTTAGAGTATAACTGGTATTTAGGCAGCTCATCTGAACAACCGACCCGGGTTGAGGTTCGATTTATTGCTCAAGGGCAAGGTGTCACCCAGGTGAATGTTGAGCATTATGGTCCCAACCTTATCGGTGATCTGTGGTGGGAGCGAAATTCACATTACAATGCGGCCTGGGATGATTTGTTACCACTTTATATCGCAGCTTGTCAATCTGACCAATCGACTACCCAAATATAGCAAGAAATAGATATTGTGGCTGACCAATCTACAGCAAAGAAAATCAAGGAGATAATAACATGCAAAAAGTTGCTATTATCGTATTAACTGCTTCAGACACCCCCGAAGGGCGTGGTCGGATGATTCATGCTTTATACACTGCCAAAGAACTCAAAAAGGCCGGAGATGATGTCAAACTCATTTTTGATGGGATTGGGGTGACGTGGCTTGAGGCCTTTGCCAAACGAGATGATCCCTTTACTCAAAATTATGGAGAAATCTTTGACGCCGTTAAAGATAAGATTATGGGGGCTTGCAATTTCTGCGCGTCTAAGCGCTTCGATATCAGCGATACCATTAAAACCGAGGGTTATACCTTATTAGGAGAGGCTGGCGGCCATCACGGCCTGCGAGATTTGATCGCAGATGGTTTTCAGTTGATAACATATTGAAATTTGGTATACCCAATCAGTTGACCCCAATAGAAAGCCCACACCTAATTAATGTGGGCTTTCTATTTTTCTACGGCCATACAGGGTAGCGTTCATCTGTGGGGGTATTGGTCACTTGTGTCCAGGCGCTAAAGGGGACTTCGGTGATGTTTCCGGTTGGCACGGGCAGGGTATAGATATCAAAATTGCCGGAACCATCATAGGCAAAAGCGATGCTCTGTCCATCGGGCGACCAGATGGGGTCTCGCTCCGAAGCGGGGTCATTGGTCAGGCGGATAGGCGAACTACTGCCTTCAGCGTCAATAAGGTACAAATTCCAATTATCATCGCGTTCAGAGGCAAACACCAACTGCCGGCCATCCGGTGACCAGGCGGCGGGCCAGTCATCGGCAGGGTTATCGGTCAGGCGCTGTAGATTGCTGCCGTCAACATTCATCAGATAGATATCCTCATTGCCCGCCCGGTCTGAAACAAAGGCAATACGCTGGCCATCCGGCGACCATACCGGCCATTCATCGAAGCCCAGGCTGCTGGGCAATTGAACTAAGTTGCTCCCATCTGCGTCCATCACATAAATGTCAAAGTTACCGGTTCGCCCAGAACTGAAGACAATTTTCTGCCCGTCCGGGGACCAGGCCGGTTGCAGGTCATCACCGACGGCTGTGGTTAACCTGACCGGTTGGGCGTTATCCGGGTTTATCACAAAAATATCGCGATTTCCCCCTTGATCCCCGGCATAGAGAATCTGACCGGTCGGAGACCAACTCAAACGGCTATTTTCGATAGTTTCTATTGTCAAGCTGGGGTTGCCACCTACGGCAACGCTAAAGATGCTTTGTCCATTTGGTCGTTTGGTGATAAACGAAAGCTGGGAGGGGCTTGAACTTGTCGAACGAACGATGGCTGTTGGGGTCGCCGGGATACGTGTTGCCGTGGGAGACGGGGAAGGAGTCTCGGTTGGTGATGGGGTGGAAGTTGGCTCCTGAGTGGGGGTAGAGGTTGCAGTTGCCGTTGCAACAACGACAGTTGGTGTTGGTATAACTGCCGTTGCGGTATCGGTTGGCGTTGGTGATGGTGTGTCGGTTGGTGGTAGAGGTGAGGGCGTGTCGGTTGGTGGTAGGGGTGAGGGCGTGTCAGTTGGTGGTAGGGGTGAGGGTGTATCGGTTGGTGGTACGGGTGAGGGCGTATTAGTTGGGGTCTGAACCACAGTTTCCTCAGATGATGTTGGGCTGACAGCCACACCAGTAACGTTACCAGCCAAAGACGGCGGAGTAGCGGTCGCTTGCCCGGCGAGATAGCTCGTGATGGCCAAGGTTCCAACAAAGATGATGACAATCAATAATGCACTCAGCAAGATAAAGCCAAAGCGGCGAATGTAGGTTGGTCCATAACGATGAATAGGTTGTGCAGGATGTCTTACCACTGTCTGAGATGGCTTTGAAAAGATTGTCTCTTCATCGTCGACAGGCTGTGAGGTTGGCAGGGTTACTGTAACCTCATCATTGAGTTCATCCGTTGTTTCTATTGCTGCCACTGGCTCAGCAGGTTGTTGTGTCCGAACCGGCATCTTGACCAACCCTCGGTCAATCAGCGTGGCGGCTGTCTGAGACCTTTCTCGAATTGTGTCCAACGGTAGGGTTAAATAAAAGGTGGAGCCAACGCCCAGTACGCTCGTCACCCACATTCGCCCCCCTTGCAGATCAATGAGTCGTTTACAGATAGCCAGCCCCAAGCCCGTCCCTTGTCGCTGTTGAGCCAGCGTGCCGCTTCCCCGGCCAAATTTCTCGAAAATCAACTCCATCTCTTCCCGATGCATGCCGATACCTGTATCGGAAACAAAAATTATCATTTCGTGTTCGTTCAGTTCAGCCTGTATTTCGATGATGCCTTGGTCGGTATAATTGATAGCATTCGTCAAAAGATGGAGCAGTACTTGCCTGAGACGGACTGGGTCGGCTTGTATGGTTGGCAGTTCATGGGGTACCTGATAGCGTATCTCTAGCTTTTTGCCTCGGGCCAAACCTTGGGCAATACCGATAACTTCACTAATCATCCGCTCAACATCGACGGCTTTATAATTTAGTTCAATGTTACCATACTCAAGCCGAGCCATCTCCGACAGATTAACCATGAGCGCCTTAAAATAGTCGATTCGTTGCCAGGCTGCCTTCAGAGAATCTCCGTAAACGCTCTGCTCTATTTGCTCTCCAAATTCCTCAATAACCCGCTCTAGTTTTTCAATCGAAATGCCTATCTCTTGAATTGTACCCTTTATCAAATCGTAAAGCCGATTATCTTTTCGCGAAGTCGGGTGTTGAGTCTGGCTTTCTTTAGTTTTAGTTTGTTCCTGTCGTTTTTGAAGCGCTATAACCTCTTGCTGCAAAGCCTCAATCTGCTTCTCACTATCCATTAACTCTTGAGTTTGCTTTTTCAAGAGCTTTCCATTCTCGGATAAGAGATTTCTAAGATCATTAAGATATCTTTTGCTTTCGGACATTAGATATGCGGCCAGAAGAGTCATGCCAAAAGGAGCGAGTAAGGCAGCCAAGTTAGCCGGTGACATTTGACCGATAATTGCAATAATGAGTAAGATGATCAAAATTGAAGATATGGCTACAGCCAAGGCGGCTAGGGGGCTTAAAAGAAAACCCGCAATCAATACGATAGGGATTAATAAGTAGGGGACAAAGCTGGTAATTGCGCCATCAGTTAGAAACATCTCGACCATTAGGCCGATCAATTCTAAAACTAGCACATAAGAGGCAACCACAAATCGACCAACAAAACGAAGAACAAATACAACCGCCGCGATGACCAGTAAAGCCATCGCTCGAATAAACCAGGGTGAAGAAAAACCATCCGCTAGCGCGGCAATAAAGGCGCTTATCAGACCAATTGCTACAAGTCCTAGAATAATCCGATTGAGAATTTCGTCGTTTATCTGCCGTGTTTCATCAGTCATCAAGACGTTTATCTCCACTGGGAATATCAACATACCTATGAGGCCATAACCAATAAGCAGCGCCCCATATCAGGCTATATTGATAGTTAATTCAAGTTGCCACCTTACTTGAGTTATCAAGAAAGACACCCGGTTTTTACGCAAGCGCATCAAATTTGTTTGGAATAGAACCTGGTATCAGATAAATTGAGAGTACATTTCGGAAAAACCGGATGTCTAATAAAAGGGTAGCAACTTAGGTTAGTTAGTCTTTTGTGGTTGTTAAAGAGCAAGATAGCATGATAGCTATCTATTACAACTGTCTTAAGATTATCATGAATCGGAGGTCAGAATCAATAGGCCAAATGGTAGGGGGTAATCGAGCTATCGTCTCATCCACCAAATACGAAGACCGGCAATAAGAACCGTTAGGGGTATAAAGATCAAAGTTATCAAGAAAATCAGACTCGTTTGGAATAGGGTTAAAGAAAAGTGACGGTCAGAGGGGTATCTGGTTTTGAGGGGAACCAGTTCAACGCTTTCTTGGTTATGTTTATGGGTGGTTACGCACATCAAGCCAGTGGTAATGGCCTGTTCGTCCACTTCCGAGACCTCATAATCATAGACGCCACTAAGAAAAACCAGACCATAGTTATCAAGCCCGTAACTTTGAGCCAGAGATGCTTCGGTGTTAGGGTCATGAAGCTCATAAGTTATTAAATCATTAAAGTGGCTATATCGTTCCAGATATTCCTTGATTTTTGCCCGACGTCGGTCATCTGGTCCAAAGAAACCTACAATCTGGACCGGCTCTGACAAACTTTCCAGAACGGTGATGGTTTGTTCAGATAGTGTAAATTCTCCGGTCTCGGTTAGATCAAATTCAAGATTATGCTTAAAGCTGAAAAAGTTCACAATGACTAAAATGGTCACAAAGGCAACACAAACTACAGTTAGATTAGAAGCATATCTGACCTGGCGGCCAGTCCGAGCAAGATGTAGAGCATTGGGTCGAAGGATGATGGCAAACAATATCAACACGATACCAACACTTGTCCCAATTTGGATTAAAAATGTCTGGGACGGATTCATGAGAAAGGTTATAGCACTCCCCATCAAAACGATAAAGCCAATCGTTGCCAATAATTTGGCATGGGAACGAAAAATCAAATTAAACCGTTGGGAAGGGTGATTTATCACTACTGCTATCTCCGTATCCGAAGAATATGCGTACTGATAAACAAGAGGCCCACCGTTAAACTGAAAAAATAAACAATATTGTTGGTGGTAATCAGTCCCATAACAAAATCTGCATAATGTTCTTGAATCGATAAGTAGGTAAAAATAAAACCAGCAATACCGCCGATGACAACTCCTAACCCCCCTACTAGCCAGAAAAGCAGAGAGACCATGACGGCCAATAACGCTGCTACAAATTGGTTGTCAAAGAGAGCGGAAGTCAATATACCAAAGCTAATTAGCACGTTTCCTAATAAAATTATTCCAAGATAGCTGGAAAAGGTTACAGGTAAATCGGGGTTGCCATAATACATCAGTATAACAAGATAAATGAAAGTTGGGATTAGCAGGATGACAAAAAATAAGAACGTAGCGAGAAATTTACCTATCACCACTTCGGATTCTCGAATAGGGGCCGTTAATAAGAGTTCTAAAGTCCCCGAACGGGCTTCATTTGAAAGTAAGCGCATAGTCAAGAGAGGCAGAATAAATAACAGTACAGTACTGATAACATTAAAAAATTGAGCCAGGGAGGCAATACCATTTAAAATGGCTGTGAAAAAGAAGATGAAACCGCTAATAAATAAAAAGGCTACCCCAATGATATAAGCCAGGGGTGATAGAAAAAATGTAGAGAGTTCACGTCGGGCTATGATAAGCGTTTTCATGTTGTTACTGAATTTGCGCTTAATTCCAAAAAAACATCTTCCAAGCCACTATCGACAGCTTGTAATTCTAGTAACTCCCACCCTTTTTCTACTGCTAAATTGGCAACTGCCGACCGGCAATCTAGGCCGTAGCCACATTCAATATCAAATGTTCCGGCTCCAACTGAAGAGACATTTCTGACACCCTCTATAGTTCGCAAACAATTGACAGCATCCTCAGAGGCCGACGCAGTTCGTAAGCGGACGGTTTGCCCACCCTCTAAGCGAGAAACTAAGCGAGCCGGGATATCGTCGGCTACAATGCGACCTTTATTAAGAATCAGCACTCGATTGCAAAGTTGCTCGATTTCGGATAAGTTTTGGGTGCTCAGCACAATGGTGCATTTTTGTCTGAATGATTTAATCAGGTCACGCATTTCGATAATTTGGCTAGGATCAAGTTTACGAGTTGGTTCATCCAGTAGAAGAATATCAGGCTCGTGAATGATAGCTTGAGCAATCCCAATCCGGCGCTGAATATCTTTGGAAAGTTTACCAATCAACATTTTAGCTTGATCTGCCAAGTTGAAATTGTCTAATATATCTTGGACCCGTTTGGCTCGATTATCAAGATTGTGCAACGAGGCCACGAAGTTCAGATAGTTAAAGACTGTCATGTCGCTGTATAGGGCGACGGATTGAGGCAGGTAACCCGCACGTTTATGCACGTCTAGCTTATGGGTAAATACATCATAGCTAGCTACGGTTACTGTTCCATCGGAAGGAGGCATATAAGCCGAGAGGATGCGCATAATCGTACTTTTCCCGGCGTCTTTTGGCCCCAAAATCCCAACCGACTCGCCTTTAAAAACCCGGAAGGTTACATTTTGAATGGCAACTCGTTGACCGTAATATTTTGTGAGATTATCAACCTGAATCATAGCGTACATAAGAAGGACGCCACCTTCAATAATTTTATAAAAGGCTGCGCCCAATTACCTTACCATAATATGATTTTGAGATTAAAGTAAGATTAAGTATCTATCGATAAATTGGAGTGCAGACTTTAGTCTGCGAATTTTGGCGGAATAAATTCGACATCTTTCTGGAGCAGCGCCGCCAGAACATCCTCGAGAGTAGGTGTTTCCGGCGCGCCCTTGAAACGCGCCAGGCGGCGATAGATATCAGCCGCGCCCATATGGAAATCAGGTGGGATGCCTTCTTCTTTCATTGTGGCGGCAATCTCCCCCATTTCACCCATAAAACGCCAGGCCTTGGCCGTAACATTCCTGACCTTGCGCCTTGTTTGCTCGGCGAAGTCCGAACCATTGCGTGACCACTGTTGTTCCAATTCCTTTCGAACATCTAAGGACTCTGCTGTAGCCATAATGGCGCATAACAAGGCGGTGGTTCCCTTGGTATAAGCCGCATAGCACATCTTAAGTGCTGAAGCCTTGCCAATCGATTCTCCAATCACGCCAGTTTCAAGCGGGCCACCTGAGAAGCAAGCAGCAGCTTGTTCAGCCTCTTTACCGGATAGATAGAGCCAGGTGCGTCCGGGTTCCCAGGCTGGTAGGCCGACGATACCGCCATCGACGAATGTGACTCCGGCTTCTTCCAAGTGTTGGCCGATGCGTATGGCGCGTTGGGGGGCTATGGCGTTGGCCTCCACGTACATCCCTTTGAAGCCGTGTGCCAAAACTTGATGGGCTACTTCCTCGGTGGCATGGGGCGGACAGACACTCACGATGACCGGGCAGGTTTCGACGAGATGTTTGAGAGAAGCGGCATCTCGCAGGCCGAATTTCTCCGCCCGTTCCCGCGATTCCGCACTGCGCCCCTCGGACACCCAATAGACGGTATACCCGCTGTTTTGTATCGAAGCGGCCACTGAAATTCCCATCTGGCCGGGATGGAGAATGCCTATATTTTGGTTTGCCATGGTATGTATCTCCTTTCGTTCAGTATACAATTCACAATTATATTTGCCAAACGATTATTAGTGCATAATCTCAAGTCGATTGTCCCATATCTTTTTTTGAGTCTATAATTGACTTCAAGAACCTGGGGCAGTGATTGCTCCATATTCAAGAAAGGAAAATAAGACAAGATGAGCGAAACTAACGTAGATGTGGTCGTAATTGGGGTGGGAACATGTGGTGAGGACCTCTCGCTGCGGCTCCTCGGGGCCGGGCTTGATGTAGTGGGGATTGAGGCTTCCTTGGTCGGAGGCGAATGTGCCTACTGGGCCTGCCTTCCCTCCAAGTTGATGATCCGAGCGGCGAACATCCTCCAGGAGGCCCGCCGGGTCGACGGCAAGGCCGGACATGCCGAGGTCACACCCGACTGGCCTCTGTTAGCAGCGCGAGTGCGAGCCGAAGTGACCGGGGGCTGGGATGACTCATTCGGCGTTAAGCGGTTTGGGGATCGTGGTGGACGGCTGATACACGGGCGCGGCAAGCTGACCGGCCCCCATACCGTGACTGTTGGAGATGAGAGCTTCACGGCGCGGCGGGGCATCGTAATCGCTACGGGTTCGAAGCCAGCCATTCCGCCAATTTCGGGGTTGGATGCAGTCGATTTTTGGACCACACACGATGTGATTCAGGCTGAACAGTTACCCAACTCTATAATTGTCTTGGGTGGTGGCGCTGTCGGTTGTGAGTTGGGACAGCTCATGGCTCGTTTCGGGGCCGATGTCACAATTGTGGAGGCTAGCGAACGTATCCTGCCCGCAGAGGAGCCGGAGACATCGGCGGCGCTAGAGGCTGCATTATCCGCCGAAGGTATCACTGTGCGCACCGGGGCTACGGTTCAACAAGCCGAGTCGCGTGGCGGGTCAATCGTCGTTACGCTGGCTGACGGTTCGGAATTGGCGAGTGAGCGCCTGCTCGTTGCCACTGGCCGGATAGCCAATGTAAGCGGTCTCGGCCTCGAAGCGGCGGGTCTTGATGGTACAGCGCCATTCACCCCAGTCGACGAACGGATGCGTGCTGCCGATGGCATCTGGGCGATGGGTGATGTCACCGGCAAGGCGATGTTCACGCACGTTGCCCTCTACCAATCGGCGATTGTCGCCGCCGAAATCCTGGGGAAGGACCACCCATCTGCCCGGTACGATGCCGTACCCCGGGCCGTCTTTACCGACCCAGAGGTGGGTGCTGTTGGTATGACCGAGGCGAAGGCTTTGGCCGCAGGACTCGATGTGGTCGCTGTCGTGAAGCAGCTACCGGCAACCTTCCGAGGCTGGCTCCATGGTTCGGGTAACGGGATCATCAAATTTGTGGCAGACCGCAAGACCGGCGTCCTGGTCGGAGCCACAGCGGTCGGCCCGCACGGCGGCGAGATGCTCGGTATGCTCAGTCTCGCTGTGCATGCCCGCATTCCGCTGACGGAACTACGCAGCATGATCTACGCCTTTCCGACCTTCTACGGCACGATCGGTGAAGCGATAGGGGCATATGGGCGCGGGTTGTCCACTGTGATTGATCCCCCCTACAAAGGTTTCGATGTGCTCGATACGGCAGGTGCGCCTGAAGAGGCTTGAGGGAATGACCAAACAAGACTAGGGCCTATCATTGATTCTATGGACCAGATACAAATCGAAGCTTTAATTGAACTGGCGCAAGAAGAAGTAGAGAAGGCTGTCGAAGCGGGCAATCCGCCTTCCGGAGCGGTCTTAACAGATAGTCAAGGCAAGGTTATTGTAACGGCCCATAATACCCAAAACTCCTCAAACGACCCTACGGCCCACGCAGAGATAAACTTGCTTCGACAAGCGGCGAACATATTAGGCAGGCTTACCTTTGAAGGCTACATGTTATTTTGTAACGCCGAGTCCTGCTCGATGTGTATGTCTGCCTGTATTAAAGCGAAGATAAAACATTTTTATTATGGCGCCCCATGAATCGCACATGGACCCCAGTCTCTCGGCGGCTGAGGTTGCCGAGAAATCAAGAGAAGAAATCCACCTTTACCCAGGTTATCGTGAAGCGAGTTGTATTGAGCAAATTAAACAGGGGAGAAAACATTTAGAAACGGACTGACTGACGATTGGGCATAGCTCAAGCCCTACGCCGGTGGGTGAGGGTATCCAGTCGCTTCCCGCTGAGTTCATAAGCTTGACCAAAGCCTATCACCAACATACCTGAGATAGGGGTAAGTCTAAAGAGTTGAAAATCAGATAGCGACCTGAGCATTTTGATAATGCCTCCAAAGCGAGCTTCGAATTGGTCTACCATCTCACCCCAATCGGCGGTATCACGGGCAATGGAATTGACCAGACATTGGAAAGTTAGCCGTCTTCGGGCAAAGATTTGGGTGGCGGTACTCTCATCTTCGATGAGCAAAAGACTGGCTTGTTCGTTTCGTTGCAAGTTAGCTGTATGGGCGGCAAGCTGGCTAATAAAGATATAAAACTGCTTCTGCTCATCAACAATGTAGGGCGTATAACTGGCGAGCGGTGTGCCATCCTCATTAATAGTCCCCAGGATCAGGCTTTGTTGGCCGGTTAAGAGTTGCTCATAGGCCCGGTAGGCGTTTGTTAGGTCATTGGAAGTTGTATTATTCATAAGTTTGTCCTGTCGTAAATTCATCTAGTGTCATCATAGAGTATAGCACAATCTCGGCGACGTGAAGATTACGGAAGTTGAAAT
>Ga0055481_10000642_pt1 | contig 11811 bp, 9 predicted proteins | sample Muzzi_PWC_D2_FD_57936 | JGI IMG/M metagenome (GOLD analysis project Ga0055481, IMG submission 57936) | Wetland microbial communities from San Francisco Bay, California, USA, that impact long-term carbon sequestration - Muzzi_PWC_D2 | ecosystem: Environmental > Aquatic > Marine > Wetlands ... | reverse complement strand
CGCGGCATGACAGGGAACGGGTCGTGACCCTGCCCTTCCGGTTTTACCCGCAGCAGCAACATGATCCGGATCCGAGTTACGCGGCATCGACCCGCCGCGCCTGCAGGAGCGCACAGAAATGCAACGAATCCTTTCCGCCATCAAGCACAACTGGGAAATCGCCTGGCTGGTTGCCGCGCTGCTGCTGGCCAGCCTCGGTGCAGCATTTGCATGGGGCGTGGCGGTCGGGAATTTCAAGCTGTTCCCCTATGCCGCGCTGAATTCCGCCTGGCTGACCGCGAGCCGGCTGATGGTCGCCTGGGAACCCCCGCACAACCTCAGCCCGATCCGGCATGCCCGGCCGGGCGTCGAGATCCTGCAGCGCGAGCGCATGCAGCCCGGCGTAACCCTGCTGACCAGCTACTGGAAAGACGGCGACGACTGGCACTCCGGTATCCGCCTGATTGATGCCGACGGCAAGCTGCTGCACGAATGGCCCGTCTATCCGGAGCGCATCTGGCCTGACTCTCCCTACAGCGACTATATCCGCGGCACCAAGAATACCCACAGTAACTTTGTCCACGGCACGGTCCTGCTGCCCGGCGGCGACATCGTGTTCAATATCGAATATCTCGGGCTGGTGCGGTTCGACGCCTGCGGCAACGTGGTCTGGAAACTGTCCCGCCGCACCCATCACTCCGTCTACCAGGATACGGAGGGCAACTTCTGGGTTGCCGGGCTCAACTGGCGTGACCACGCAATGCCGGAATATCCCGGGCTGAAACCGCAGTTCGTGGATGAGACCATTCTCCAGGTTTCTCCCGACGGCGAGGTCCTGCGCGAGATCCCGGTGCTGGATTCCATCTACCGCTCCGGCTACGAGGGGCTGCTGATGCTGCCCGGCAGGACGGGCGACGTGACGCATCTCAACGACGTCGAACTGCTGGAAGCCGGCATGGCGGATGCCTTCGAGATGTTCAACGCAGGCGACATCCTGATATCAATGCGCAACATCAACACGGTGATGGTGCTGGACGGGAAAACCGGCAATGTCAAATGGCATTTCACCCATGCCCTGATACACCAGCATGACCCCGACTTCACCGCCGACGGCTATATTTCCATTTTCGACAACCACAACGACGGCACCGAAACGGGCAGCGGACTGGGTGGCAGTCGCATCCTGCGTGTCGATCCCGCCACGCAGGCGGTGGAAACGGTTTATCCCGTCGCCGGCAGCGATCATTTCTATACCGCGTACGGCGGCAAGCACCAGTACCTCGACAACGGCAACCTGCTGCTGACCGAGGCCCGTGCCGGGCGGGTACTCGAAGTCACGGCTGACGGTGAACCGGTATGGAGCTGGGTCAACGAGCCATGGGACGGGGAAAACGTTGCCGAGGTGCTGGAAGGCACGCGCTACCCGGCCGCTCTGGCGGAGTTCTCCACGGACCAGTGCCGCTGAGTGGCGACCAGAATGCAGACCCGCACGCTGCGGCGGCAAACGGACAGCGACAGATGACATGAACGACACTGCGATAACCGACATGACCGGCACATCTCCCCGCAGCTGGCGAGGTGCGGCGACCCTGCTGGCACTGACCGCGCTGATCCTGCTGCTGGTGCTGAAATACCTCGACGGCACCGACGCCTACAAGCTGACGCACTGGCTGTTCGCCTACCAGGACCTCGGCTTCGTGAAACGCGGCCTGGTGGGCACGCTTGCCGCTTACCTCGACCGGGACGGCATCATCAGTGCGGCAGAGGTCATATACGCCTCCATGGCACTGACGGCGCTGTTTGCGCTGTCCCTGGTGCTGCTGTGCGCGCCGCTGTGCAGTGATACGCGACAGCGACTCGGCGTCATGCTGGCCTGCGTGGTGCTCACTTCCCCGGCTATCGGTCACATGCTGTCGGAATTCGGCCGCTTCGACCTGATCAACTACACCGTGGCGTGCCTGGTCAGCATAGCCGCACTGCACTACCGGCGCTTCCCGCCGGCTGCCTTCCTGCTTGCCTCGACGCTGATGCTGCTGATCCACGAGGCGGCCCTGCTGACGTCGATACCGGTATTGTTCATCGTATTCCTGTACCTCAATACAGATATTGAGCGGCTTGATCTGAAGACCCTGCTGCTGTTCAGCCTGCGCCATCTGGCAGCGGTACTGCTGGTGTTCTTCCTGGCCATGCTGCTGGGGCGCAGCAGCCTGTCGCTGGGTGACCTGATCAGCCTGCTGGAATCAAAGGCGGATTTCGAGATCGATGTGGAATCCGCTCATGTCCTGGTGCGCGAGTTTTCCTCCAACTTGGAGCAGGTGATCGTCGGCCATCAGACCATGGGCGGGGGCGTGCCGAAAGGATTCAGCCCGGGCCTGCAGGACCTGCAGGTGGGGCAATTCATTATCGTCACGCCGATGTCGCTGGCCCAGTGGATCTACAGCCTGCTGGTATTCAGCCTGCTGGGGCGTGCCGTGAACGCGGCCACGCGGCGCTTCGTGCTGCTGGCGGCCACAGCCGGTTACCTGGCCGTCGTGCCGCTGTATTTCGTCGGCATCGACTGGGTGCGCTGGGCCGCCCTCATGGCCGTCAACAGCGGCCTGCTGACCCTGGTCTTCGCCCGCGAGCTCGAGTATCGCATTCCCGCCGAACGCAAGCCGGCGCTGGCAGGACCGATTGTCGTGCTGACACTGCTGACATGCGTCTTCAATATTTCCTATGTTCACCTGATCAGCCGCATCAACGAGAAGGTCTGGTTCTGCGAACCCGCAACGCCGACGGCTGCCATCGCCGATATCTATCACAGCTTCAGCGGTGACACCCCGGCCTGGCAGGATTTCATCGGCAACCGCCAGATTTGTAAAGATTCCAGCCGGCCAGACGACTCATGAACAGGTTCGGACGAAACGCCCGGACGGCGATCGAGACATCCCCGTGAACGTGACAGCAGCAGAGGAGCACGCCTTGACACCATTATATGTGGATGTCGACGGCACCCTGCTGCGTACCGACCTGCTCGCGGAAAGCTTTTTCGCACTGGTGAAACGCAATTTTCTGTACCTCTTTCTGATCCCGGTCTGGCTGCTGCGGGGCCGCGCCTGGCTCAAGCAGCAGATCGCGGAACGCGTCAATATCGATGTCGACGTGCTGCCCTACCACACCGAATTCCTGGACTACCTGCACAGCGAGGCAGGCCGGGGGCGCGAACTTTACCTGGCGACGGCCTCCAATGAAAAATTCGCCCGCGCCATAGCCGACCACCTGGGCTGCTTCGCCGGCGTGCTCGCCAGTGACACCCGGACCAATCTCAAGGGCAGCCGCAAGCTGGCCGCCATGCTGGAACGCCACGGCGAGCACGGCTTTGACTACGCCGGCAACGCCGCTGTGGACCTGAAGATATGGCCGCATGCCCGCGAGGCAATCCTGGTCGCGCCCCGGGACAGCGTTGCAAAGGCGGCGCAGACGCTGGGCAACGTGACGCATGTTTTCAGTGACCGGGGCGCCGGACCGGTCACCTACCTGCATGCGATTCGCGTGCACCAGTGGCTGAAAAACCTGCTGCTGTTCGTTCCCGTGCTGACGGCGCACCTGTGGGCGGACATGACGGCAATCAGCAATGCCCTGCTGGGTTTCGCAGCCTTCAGCCTGAGCGCATCCAGTGTCTACCTGCTGAACGACCTGCTCGACCTGCCGGCGGACCGGCGCCACCCCAACAAGCGCAGGCGTGCGCTTGCCGCCGGGCGCATTCCACTGCTGAACGGGGCAATACTGATGTTACTGCTGCTGTTCACAGGCATCAGCATCGGTTACCAGCTGTCCGGGCTGTTTTTCGGGATCCTGCTGCTGTATCTCTGCATCACCCTGTCCTACTCGCTGTACCTGAAATCCATCGCGATCATGGACGTGCTTATTCTGGCCGGGCTGTATACCCTGCGTATTATCGCGGGCGCCGCGGCAATTGCCGTGGTCCCTTCCTTCTGGTTGCTGGCCTTCTCGATGTTCATTTTCTACAGCCTGGCACTGGTAAAGCGCTGTTCCGAACTCGACACCGTCAAGCGCCTGCAGGGCGAGGCTGCCTGGGGCAGGAACTACATGGTCTCTGACATGGGGGTCCTGTTCAGCATGGGGATCGCCAGCGGTTACGCCTCGGCACTGGTGCTGGCGCTGTTCATCAACAGCCCCGACGTGGTCGAACGCTACAGCCATCCCGAGGGACTCTGGCTGCTGTGCCCGACCATCCTGTTCTGGGTCAGCCATATCTGGCTCAAGGCGGCGCGCGGCGAGATCCACGACGACCCGCTGGTGTTCGCCATCGTGGACCGTGGCAGCCAGCTGGTGATCCTGTCCTGCACGCTGATCAGTGTGCTGTCCCTGTAACAGGCGCAGCCGCAGGGCTCCTCGTTTTCCACGCCACCCTGGCATATACTGCCAGCGGCCTGCGCAGCCCGGCTTGTTTCCTGCCACGCTGCCTGAATACCCGGCAGAGGAAGTGCACCGCCAGCCACGGGATGACCTGACTTGCAGCTGACCAGAACAACCTTCTTTACCGTGCTGCGCTTCGCGCTGGCATTCGGGCTGCTCGCCTACCTGGGATACTCGGGCAGCATCGACTGGGCCTCGCTGCTGGGACTGGTGCGCGAGTGGCACTACACCCTGGTCGCCGTGCTGCTGTTCATCGCCGCCAATGTGCTCATCTCCTGGCGCCTGCAGCTCCTGATCAATGCACAACAGCTCAAGCTGCCGTTTTTTGCCGCAGTGCGCCTGATCTTCATAGGCCTGTTCTTCAACACCTACCTGCCCGGTGCGACCGGCGGCGACATCGTGAAAATCTACTATGCCAGCAAGGGCAACCCGGGCAAGCGCGCCGAGGTAGTCACCATCCTGATCCTCGACCGCGTTGTCGGGCTGTTCTGCCTGCTGACGCTGCCGCTGCTGCTGGCGCCGTTTTTCATGGAGATGGTTGCATCCCGGCCGGTGCTGCAGGGCCTGCTGTGGATCGCGCTGGTGGTCGCCTGCGGCATGATCGTCGCCGTGATCATCGGCACCCACCCGGGATTCAGGAACAGCCGCCTGCTGCACTGGCTCTATACCCGCATGCCGCTTGGCGGCCTGCTGCAGCGTGCGCTGGACACCCTGCATGGCTACCGGCACAACAAGGGCGTCATCCTGCAGGCCATGCTGCTGTCCTACCTGCTGCAGCTGCTGATGATCGGCGTGTCACTGGCGATCGCGCAGGCCACCGCGCCGCAGGGCGCAGACCCGCGCATGGTGATGCTGATCCCGCTGGGCTTTCTTGCCAATTCCCTGCCGGTCACGCCTGGCGGTATCGGGGTCGGCGAGGCCGCGCTGGCGCATCTTTTCATGCTGTTCGGCATGCAGGGGGGCGCCGAGGTGATCCTCGGATGGCGCCTCATCATGATCGTTACCGGGCTGCTGGGGCTGGTGTTTTACCTCAGGGGCGAGAAACGCTTCGTCTTCAGCGCCGGCCACGACGCAGCGGCGCCGTGACCGCGCAGGCGCGGCGAACTACAACCGCATGCGCTTGAAGATCACTTCGGGTATGGAGCGTATCACCCACATGATGTAGCGCCAGAACCAGGGCAGGTAGACCACGTCAGCCCCCCGGTTGATCGCCTTCTGGATGCCGCGCGCAACCGTCTCCGGCTGCGCCCACAACAGGCCCTTGCGAAACTCCGCGGTCATGGGCGTGTCCACGAAACCCGGCTTGATCGTCAGCACCTGCACCCCGCGCCGCTGCAGGCGGTTGCGCAGGCCCTGCAGGAATATCGACAGCATGCCCTTGGCGGCGCCGTAGACATAGTTGGACTGGCGCCCGCGGTCACCGGCAACCGACGAGATCACCGCCAGGGTGCCGTGCCCCTGTTGCTCGAAGTGCTGCGCCAGCTGCATCAGCAGCAACACGCTGCTGACACCATTGGTATCCAGTTCGCGGCGCAACATCCCGATGTCCTGTTCGCAGGCATGCTGGTCCGGCAGCGTCCCGTGCGCGACCAGCACGGTATCCAGGCCGCCAAGCGCCTCCACGGCCTGCTCCAGGACCGCTGTGTGGCGTTCCGTTTCGTTCACGTCGAAGGTCTCGAAGTGCACTGCTGCCGCTCCCCGGATCCTCAGGTCCGCCGCGATGACCTCCAGCTGTTCCCGGCTGCGTGCCAGCAGGAACAGGCTGGCGCCGCGCTGCGCGAACAGCTGTGCCGTGGCCTCGGCAATGGCCGATGCGGCTCCGATAATGAGTATCTTTCGCATAGATCAAATCCCCAGGCGTTCAGACTGCAGGGAGCGGAACACCCGGTCCGCGCCGTACTGCTGCCTGATTTTCAAGAATTCCTCCCAGCCGTGATAACTTTGCTTGAAGACGCGCTCGCTCATGCGCGCATCCTTGGAAAGATAGACGCGGCCGGCATAGTCCAGAACGATGCTGTCCAGCGTGTCCAGCAGCTCGAACAGGCCATCGTAAATCTTGAAGTCCAGCGCCAGCGTATACCCTGCCATCGGAAATGACAGCAGGTTTGTATTGCCCTTGCCGAAGGCCTTCAGAACTGCGAGAAACGACCCGCCCTGCGAGGCGACGATGCGTTGCAGAATGGTGTTCATGCCTTCCAGGCCGGCCTCGCGGGGCAGCACGAACTGGTACTGGGTGAAGCCGCGCTTGCCGTAGACCCGGTTCCAGTGATGGATGCGGTCAAGCGGATAGAAAAACGGCTCGTAGTGCGTAACATGCTCGCTGCGCCTGCTGCGCACCTTGTTATAGAAAACGCTCGCAAAGATGCCCATGGAGTAGTGGTTCAGCAGGAAATCCGGCATGTCCAGCGGCACGTTCAGCGGACTGCGGTGCGGCATGTCGAAGCGGCCGTCATCGGCATGCTCGCCAAGATAGAGCAGCGACCTGCCCAGCTTGCTGCCCCTGGACAGGCAGTCGATCCAGGCGACCGAGTAGGTGGCGTCGTTGTATTCGGCGAACAGCGCCAGTGCCTCCCCGAGGTTCGCCGCCTTGTATGTGGTTTCGTGCAGGTAGGCGCTGTTGATCGGCCGCAGGGCAAAGGTCGCATCCAGGATAATGCCGGTTAGCCCCATTCCCCCGCAGGTCGCGCGGAACAGGTCGGCATGTGCATGCCGGGAGCAATCCAGCACCTCGCCGCCGGCAAGCAGCAGCCGGAGCGATTCGACGTGGTCGCAGAAACTGCCGTCAACATGGTGATTCTTGCCGTGTACGTCACTGGCGATGGCGCCGCCGACGGTTACGAACTTGGTACCGGGCGTTACCGGCAGGAAGCGGCCGCGCGGCACGAACACCTGCAGCACCTCGGCCAGTGACAGGCCGGCACCGCAGCGCAGCATGGCGGTCGCGGCATCGTAATCCATGAAATGGTCGAGATAGCGGGTGCTGAGCGTGTTCGCTGCCAGCGAGCTGTCCCCGTAGCTGCGGCCCAGGCCGCGGGCGATGCCTGTGAAACCGGCGCCGTTGCGCAACAGTGTGACCGCCTCCGGGACGGAGCGCGGGGAGAACACCTGCGCATCGACAACCGGGTACTTGCCCCAGCCGGATATGTTCATCCCGGCTGCATTCCGGTGAAGACATAGCGCTTGTCCAGCTGATACTTCACCACGTATCCGATGCACAGGCCGATCACACCCCCGAGGTAGCGTAATGCCTTCGTCTCGAAGAGGTATTCGAAGGTGAATTCAAACCCCCAGAATATCAAGGTGGTGATTATGCCCATGGAGATATAGAGGAGAAACGTCCTGGTATCATGTGCCAGATTCGCGACACGATACTTGAAGATATATTTCTTATCCAGAATGTACTTCACCAGCAGTCCCACGGCGGTCCCGACCAGCACGGAAAGGGTGATATCGAAACGCCCCTGGTACAACCTGGTCGTAATGTCCTGGCTGCCGATATTGGCGAGGGTCGCGACGATGGCGAACAGGGTGTACCAGAAAGTCAGCTTCATCATTTCCCGCATGTTTCCATTCAGTCCGGCAGCAAGTTCCGGAATCTACCATACCCTGTGACGGCAGGATTCCTGAAACCTGCCGCGATCCCGTCCTGCGGGCATCCGGGAAAGGCACGGTATACGCACCGGTCGGCATCCGCGATAATACGATTGTTGCAGAGAGGCTTGACAGGAAAGCGAAAAACGGTCCTGATAGGCGTTGTTTTCGTCGCGCCGGCAGCGGCGGCCCGGGCGCCCGCCGACCGACTTGTTTCAGCCATGACACGGACGTACCGTAAACACCTAACCTGTTGTTTTTAAAGACCAGCAAACTGCAAGGCCGGTATGGCGGCAGGCAGACGGGATGCTGCCTGCAGAAAGATTGATGCATGTCATTCCGGCAGGCCGCTGCCGATGCTATGTCAATATTGCTAAGCGCAACTTTCACTGTGCGCTGCAGCCAGTCAAAACGGAGAAGGAAGAGAACAATGTCAGTGCCCCACACAGTTGAACTTGATGCCGCCAGCCGGCCATTCACCGGACTGCCGGACAAACTGCTGAACGGTGAAATCATCCTGTTGCGCAACGGCCTGCACCAGGACGGCCTGTTTGAGCAACTGGAAGCGGCGAGTTACGGCGGCATCCGCAAGTGTCTTGGCGAGGAAGTCGCCGCGCGCGTCCGGGAAGTCGGCCTCGAGAAGATCCATACGGTCGTCGACGCCGCCGACATCCCCGCGGTCGCCGACGCCGTCTATGACATCATCACGCAGCACTCGCTCGGGTTTCTCAAGGCCTTTATCCGCGAGACATTCGGCGAAACCCGGAATTTTTACTTCGAGCGCAAACCCAATGTTCGTTTCCACATTCCCTACGACATCGCGGCCAGCCAGACAAAGAACTTCAAGCAGTTCGCCAAGCGCCGCGGCGACGGCAAGATCACGCCGCACAATCCGCATCGTGACAGCTGGGTGGACTGCCCGGCCAACCTCATCAATGTCTGGGTCGCGGTCGGTCCGGTCAATACCGGCAACGGCCTGACCATCTACCCCGAGTCCTATCGCAGCGATATCAAGCATACCGGCCCCTACATCAGCGCCGACCAGAATCCCGGGCCGGCCCTGACCTTCGACATGGCGCCGGGCGATGTCCTGCTGTTCCATGGCGACCAGGTGCACGGCTCTGAAATCAACACCACCGACAATACCCGCCACGTGATCAGCTTCCGCATTACTTTCAAGAAGCCGCTCTACACCCACGGCCATTATCATCACTACGCCTATTCCGCACTGGCGGGCGGGCCGCTGGACGTGTTCGCGGAAGTCCCGCAGAACCTGGCCTTGAGCTATTTCGACTACCGCACCCGGCTTGTCTTCCGCAAGCTTGGAGAACTGGTCACCGGCCGCAAGCCAGACGGAAAGCCGGCGCTGCAACGCACCGGCGGCGATGCCGCTGTGGAGGGAGACAAGCTGAGCCTGCCGCTGGCCGGGATCGAGCCGGGCCAGATCCGGGCGCTGTCTGCAAAGATCTGCCTGGCGCGCATGGAGAACGGGGACTTCCGGGCCTTCAGCCGCTACTGCCCGCACCAGGGTTCCGACCTGTCGCTGGGTGTCATCCGCAACGGCGAACTCATGTGCCCCTGGCATAACCTGCCGCTGAACCCTGCAACCGGCGGCAGCCCGTGTGAATCGCTGAAAAAGCTGCAACTGTATCCCTGCGAGGTCAGGGACGACCGGGTCTACGTCAACACCGCCAGCCCGTCCTGAGCCCGGAACCGGCCGGCATCCCGCCCATGAAGCGAATCAGCCTGGATGAAGCCAGTGCGTGCCAGGCGCACGCCTCGCTCCATGACGACAGCACAGAGCTCGCCGCCCTCATCGCCGAAACCCGGGCGGCGCTCGAAGCGGGGCCGGTGACCTGGCAGGTTACGGTCACATCCCGCAACGTGCACTGCATGGAGAGCCTGCTGCTGATGGCAGGCATCACCGGGTGCACGCTGGCACCCGAGCCCGCCGCAGAACTCAGCGAACGGGAACGCGCCTTTCTGGATGACGTCCTGGAACACTACGCGCGACCTCCCGACTCCCGGAAAGAACCGTCCAGGCCGGGTGCCGGCGTCTACCTTGATTTCGCGCGCGAGTGCCTGAAGGTGCTGCTGGGCATGCTGCCCGCCGCACTGCGCCGTCACCGGGATGTGACCGGCCGTCAATTCCGGCATGCCACCCTGGTCGGGGTCTACGGCGGCGAACATGTCGGCGATATCGCGATTCTCGGCGGTGTCCTGCTGCGCCTGCACCGGCAGTTCGGGGTGCGCGAGGCCTGCCTGTTCAGCCACCGCCCGGAATATACCCGGCGCCTGGCCGCACATCTCGACACGCCGGTCACGCTGGAAGTGCAGCCCGGGCAGCCGGCGCTGGTCAAACAGGAACTGAAAATGACCGAGGCCCTGGTCTGGGCAGGCGGTCCGGTCATGGACCTGCCGCCGGTCCTGGTGCGACAACTGGACGCCATCTACACGGTGCGGCGGCGCGGCCGGCCCGTCCTGCTGGAAGGCGTCGGCGTCGGCCCCTTCCGGCGCGCACCCAGCCGCTGGGTGGCAAGACGCATCGTCCGTGCCGCCGACCGCATCGCCGTACGCACCTCCGGCGCGGCACAGGACCCGATCCTGGAGCAGACCGAGGTCAGCATTGGACAGGACCCCGCATTCGACTACCTGGCGACGCGCGGCGAACTCACCCGGCTGGTCGAACGCGACCGCGACAGCGTGGACGCCCTGCTGGAAGACACCGGAGACCATATTATCGTGGGCATCAACCTGCGCCCGATCCGGCATTTCTGGAGCGCCCATGGCGAAGCCTACTCGCGTACCATGGAGGAACGCTTCTTCCAGCACCTGGCGGTCGCCATGACCGACTATGCGCGCCTCGCGCCCGCCCCGGTGACCTATGTGTTCTTCCCCATGAACCTGATCCAGGACGGCTATTCCGACCTGGCCGCGGCCTGGCGCCTGCACCGGCTGCTGCACAAGGGGCTCGACCTGCGCATCTGGGAGGCCGACCCGGACATCGACGCGGTACTCTACCTGCTGCGCAAGCTGGATATGGCGCTGACCATGCGTTTCCATGCCTGCATCTTCGCCATGTCGCAGGGGCTGCCCACCATCGGCATCGACTACTACCCGGGGGTCGGCGGCAAGGTGGAGCAGCTGTTCCGCGACCGGGAGCTGGTCGAGGACGTGCGCCGCCTGGACGAGGCGGATATCCACTTCATGGTCGAGCGCCTGCTGAAGAACCAGCCGGGAGGCAATAACCACCCGGAGAAGTATCCCTGAGCGAGCCGGCCGCAACTGCTCCCCTAAAACGACAGTTTGAGGACTGGACTGGCGGCGATCCCTGGCAATAATGGGGGCACTCCGTGCTCCCCGCGCAAAGGAAGGTCCAGTGAGCAGCAACCCGACATGTGTACTTGCCGGTGATATCGGCGGCACCAAGACCCGGCTGGCCGTCTGCGAGGTGGCCGGCACGCGACTGCAGACCCTGGCGGAGCAGAGCTATCCCAGCCGGGAGTACGCCGCGCTCGAGGACGTTGTTGCCGCCTTCCTGGAGACCCATGACCACCGCCCCGAAGCCGCCTGCTTCGGGGTTGCCGGACCGGTGCGCGACGCCGAATCCCGCATCACCAACCTGCCCTGGCACATCAGCGCCGCTGCGCTCGCCAGCCGCTTCCGGCTGCGGCGCGCCAGTCTGCTGAACGACCTGGAGGCCACCGCCTGGGGCATCCAGGCGCTGGGCGAACAGGATTTCCATACCCTGAACCCGGGCAGCGCCACGGCCGCCGGCAATGCCGCCGTGATCGCCGCAGGCACAGGGCTGGGCGAAGCCGG
>Ga0055481_10000637_pt1 | contig 11837 bp, 15 predicted proteins | sample Muzzi_PWC_D2_FD_57936 | JGI IMG/M metagenome (GOLD analysis project Ga0055481, IMG submission 57936) | Wetland microbial communities from San Francisco Bay, California, USA, that impact long-term carbon sequestration - Muzzi_PWC_D2 | ecosystem: Environmental > Aquatic > Marine > Wetlands ... | reverse complement strand
CCCGCCACTGATCACCGGCGTCGCCGTCAATGCCGCGGGCGGCCGCTACGGCCTGCCGACACTGCTGTTCGACCAGCTTGCGCGGGTGCCGAACCTGCAGACCACACCGAACAATACCGGCATCGTCGGTGCGGCCGTGAGCCAGAACGTGTCCTGTACGAACGGCGGCACCGCCGCGGTGGCCGCCACCATCGCCGATCCGAACTTCATGGTACTGAGTGTCGGCGACATGCTGTCGGTATCGTTCTTCGTCTGCGACGAGCTCGGCATCAAGTTGGACGGCGACCTCGATGTCACGCTCAGTGCGATCCAGGGCGGGGGAACGTACGACGGCACAACGCCCTTCGATATCACGCTGGACGCGATGTTCACCGCGCTGCGGGCGCTTGATGGCAGTGATTACTATTATGCCAACGGCGACATGCAGCAGGCGCTCGCCGATGGCGGTACCGGTAATATCAGCAGCCACATCTCCGGCACCCTGCTGGACACCTCGTACAACGATCATGACCAGAAGTTGAGCAACTACGCGATTGACGTGTCGTGGAACGTCAATACCGGCGACTACGCCATCGGCCTGGACGGCACCGTGGAGAGCAGGGACATCGACGGCAGCGTCACCTTCACGACGACGGGACGCATGACGACCTGGACACAACTGGAGGCGCTGTAGGCGCCGGTGACATGCCCGCTGCCGCTGGTGGGCCGGCCGGCGTACTCCGTGCTTGGCGCATGAAGGGTGCGAAACGGCATGGCCGTCTGTCAGGTCCGGCCGCCGTCTGGCTGCTGCTGGCCGCCGCGTCCGGTGCGTGGCCCGGCGAGCAGGCAACGCGGCTGGATGCCTGGCTGGCCGCCGGCGTCACGGACATCGATTACGAGGAATTCGACCACGGCGCCAGTCAGGACCGGGAGGAGGGCACCGTCCCGGGGCTGGGCGCCGGTCTGCATCTGGCGCGCGGGCGGCTGTTCGCCGAGGGCATGCTGGACGCCGGGTCGGGGCACGTCGATTACCGTGCTGCCGGCATCGCCACGACAACGGACGAGGACATTCTCGACGGGGACGTGATCGGCGGGCGCGAGTTACTCCGGCGGCAGGACAGTCGTCTCGGTCTCTATGCCGGGCTTGGCTATCGGCACTGGCGCCGCGACATCCGTTCCACGCCGGCGGCGTTCGGCCTGGACGAAACCTATCGCTGGTGGTACGGCATCCTCGGCGTGCGCGGCGAATACGACGTGAATGATCGTGTCCGGCTCCGCGCCGACATGGCGCTGACGCGTACGCTCGATCCCTCGATCAAGGTCCGTTTCGCGGCTGGCTATGACGACGCCACGCTCGACCTGGGCGCGGCCAACGGCCTGCGTGTGGCCGTCGCCCTCGAGAACCGGCTCGGCAACGGCATGGCGCTGTTCGTGTCGCCCTGGTACGAATACTGGAAACTGGGCCGCAGCGCCGATGCCGTGCTGAGGCAGAACGGTATCCCGGCGGGTACGGTATTCGAACCACAAAGCGAGACGCACAACCTCGGCATCCACGCCGGGGTGCGCTGGCGCCTTTTCTAGCGGCATGGTTTTTAAATCGATCGCGGACGCGTTCCGCGCCTAGGTGCCGGACGGACGTGTGGCGAGTTTCTTCAGCACGTATGCGGCCGCTGCCAGCCCGAAACCGGCGGTGACCGGCATCGCCGAACCCAGGCCGCCCGCGCAGCTCAGCCCGCCCGTGCCCCGCCGATCGGGCCTGGCCGGGCTGACGCCGCCGTCCGCGGCGGGGAAGACCGGATTTTCCTCCGAGTATACGCAGGGCACATCGAAGCGCCGCCTGGGGTTCCTGGGAAAGCCGTAGTCGGTGCGCAGCAGCCGGCGTGTCTTGGCGAACAGCGCATCATGCTCGGTGCGGCTGAGGTCGACCACGCGGATGCGGGTCGGATCGGCCTGGCCGCCGGCACCGCCGACGGTGACGAGGCGGATCCCGCTGCGCCGGCAGTGCGTGATCAGGTGGGCCTTGGTGCGATAGGCGTCGATGCAGTCGATAACGAAATCGAAGCCTGGTGCCAGCAGCGTCGCGACGTTGTCGGGCGTGACGAATTCCTCGATGCCGGACACGATGCACTGCGGGTTGATCTGCTGCATGCGTTCCTTCATTACCCGCACCTTCGCCATGCCGCGCGTGGCATCCAGCGCCGGTAACTGGCGGTTGATGTTCGATTCGGCGACGTGGTCGGGGTCGATCAGCGTGATGCGGCCGATGGCCGAACGCACCAGCGCCTCGGCCGCCCAGGAACCCACCCCGCCGATGCCCAGCACGCAGATGTGCGCAGCGCGAAACGTAGCCAGTGCCTGAGCGCCGTACAGGCGGCGGATGCCGCCGAAGCGTCGTTCGAAGTCCACGTCCTCGCCGATGTGCGTCAGGTCCGCCGTCGTCATCCCGGCAACATACCAGAAAACGGCTGGGCGAGATTGTGCGGGCGGCATACAATCGTGTCATGGAGCTGTTCGACACCCACTGCCATCTCGACGTGGAGGCATTCGACGCCGACCGTCCGGCGGTGCTGGCGCGTGCGCGTGCCGCCGGTGTGGGTACGCTCATTGTGCCCGGCATACTGGCGCAGACCTGGGACGGCCTGTGGGATTGCTGTGCCGGCGACCCCGGCCTGTATCCGGCGCTGGGCATGCACCCGGTCTACATCGACCGCCATGACGGCGACGGGGTGCGGCGGCTGGAGGCGTGGCTCGCCGAGCGACGTCCGGTTGCGATCGGCGAGATCGGCCTGGACTTTTACGTCGCCGGCCTGGACCGCGAGCGGCAGCAACGACTGTTCGAGGCACAGCTGGGGATCGCCCGCGCGGCCGGACTGCCGGTGATCCTGCACGTTCGCAAGGCGCATGACGCGGTGCTCGCGACCCTCGAGCGCGTGCGCGTGCGCGGCGGCATCTGTCACGCCTTCAACGGCAGCCTCCCGCAGGCGGATCGCTACCTGGAACTGGGCTTCCGGCTCGGCTTCGGCGGCATGCTCACCTACGAGCGTTCCCGCCGCCTGCGCGCGCTGGCCAGGGCATTGCCGCTGGAGGCCCTGGTGCTGGAGACCGACGCGCCGGACATGACCGTGGCGCAGCACCACGGTCAGCGTAACAGCCCGGAATACCTGCCGTACTGCCTGGATGCGCTGGCTGCGGTACGCGGAGAGCCGGCGCAACACGTCGCCACCGTGACCACCGCCACGGCGCGCGCCGTATTCGATCTGGATGATCGGGTATGATGGTGGTATCTGCACCGGCCCGGCGTGCGACTGCGGCCAAACGGGGAACCTGACGAGATGCGGCTGTTTTGTTACGGGACGCTGCAATACCCGGAGATCATGCAGCGGGTCAGCGGCAGCCATTATGCCGGTGTTCCGGTTGTGCTGGAGAACTATGCCTGCTACACGGTGCACGGCGAGGTGTACCCGGGCATCGTACCCGACGCCGGGTCGCGGACACCCGGTGTACTCTACAACGGGCTCGGCGAGGCACAGTTGCGCCGGCTCGATGTATTCGAGGGTGATCTGTACCAGCGCCGGCGCGTGGTGGTGAGCGACGTGGACGAAAAGCCCCTGCAGGCCTGGACCTATGTCGTGCATCCGGATGCCCGCGCGCGCCTGTCGGACGAGCGGTGGGACGGACGCCTGTTCGAGATACTGCACCTGCAGGCCTTTCTGCGCAGGCTCACGGGGTGAACGGTGGGCACGGGCAGGCTGCTGATCATCGCCGGTGTGCTGCTCATCGTGCTGGGCCTGGCGTTCAGTTATGCACCCGGCCTCTTCGGCTGGTTTGGCCACTTGCCTGGCGATATCCGCCGGGAAGGGGAACACGGCACGCTGTTCATCCCGATCACCTCGATGATCGTGATCAGCCTCGTGCTGAGTATCATCCTCAACCTGTTTTTCCGGCGTTGAGCCGCCGGCTGGCCGGCAACGCCGGGCCAGGATCGAATCGGGGTGGCCTGAGAATGCCTCCCGGGTCATTCCGGTACAGGCCGGAATCCGGAAGCGCGGGAATGCGTCGGCACTCCGCATGTAATATATAAAAATATGCTGTAATATAATAATTATTAAGGCAAATATTGTGCCAGCGAGTGTGGCCACGCCGCGCTGGAATGTCGGGCCCATTCCCTCTACCATGTTGACAGGCAGGCAGGGACGTCTGCGAGCCCGGTATTCCTGACAGGAACTGACGATGACCTACTGTGTGGCAGTTGCAACCGAAGACGGCCTGGTGTTCTGCTCTGACTCACGCACCAGCGCCGGCCCCGACATGCTGTCCTCCTACAGCAAGATGCACGTATTCAAGCCGGCGCCGGACCGGCTGATCGTGATGCTGACCTCGGGTAACCTCGCCACCACCCAGGCCATCATCAGCCGCGTCGAAAACGACCTGGACGAGCCCAACAAGACCAACCTGCGCAACTGCAAGAAGATGGTCGACGTTGCCCGCTACGTCGGCAAGGCCAGCCAGGAAGAGCAGTCCAGTGCACAGTCGTCCACTGCCACGAACAAGATCGATACGTCGGCCTCGCTGCTGCTGGGCGGCCAGATCAGGGGCGGATCCATGGCCATCTACCTGATCTACCCGGCCGGCAATTTCATCACCGATTCGGACGAGAATCCGTACCTGCAGATCGGCGAGAGCAAGTACGGCAAGCCGATCCTCGATCGCATCCTTACCCGCAAGACCTCGCTGGAGGACGCCGCGCGCTGTGCCATGGTGTCGATGGACTCGACCTTGCGTTCCAATGCCACGGTGGGGGCGCCGATCGAGTTGCTGGTATACGAGGACAATACCTACGAGAGCGACCACTACCTCCGCTTCGAGGAGGATGACGATTACCTGCGCGCGATCCGCCAGCACTGGAACGAGGCGCTCAAGGAGGCCTTTTCCGGCCTGCCGCATCTGGACTGGGAGCACCGTACCGCTGAATCCAACGTGCTGACCCTGCCGCACAGCTGATCACGGAGTCTTAATTCTGGGCATCGGGTTCGAACCAGGTGCTGTTGATGCTGTTGTGTACCCTGTCCAGCATCAGCTGCACATCATCGATGAAGGTGTGCAGTGCGTTACCCTTGAGTGTGCCGAGATCGGCGCCGTCCAGTGTTTGCTTGACCTCGGCCAGGGTCGCAAGCGCATCCCGGTTGCGCGGCAGTAGGCCGACGCTGGAGTTGATCTCGTGGAGCGTGTGCGCTACCGCACGCGGAAAGATCCGGCTCTGCAGCAGAAAGTGCAGCACGTCCCCCGCATTGACGTTGCGCTGCACGCTGAGCCGGTACATCTGGTAGGCGCTCAGCGACTTTAGCACGCTTACCCACAGCACATTGCGGTAGGGGAGTATCTCCTCCCGGTCGCCGAGCAGTCGCGCCGATGCGGTATCGATGATGCGTGTGCTCATATCGGCGCGTTCCAGATTGCGGCCGATGCGGATGAACTGGTAGGCGGCGTCGTTGTTCATGCTGCCGGCGAGCATGCCGGTGATCTGTTGACAGCGCTGGATGATGTCGTTCAGGACCTTGTGACGGCTGCTGCCCGGCAGGGCGCGCGCGCCGCGCTGTGCGACGCTGAGATAGAGGCTGTTGATGCGCTCCCAGGTCTCGGTCGGCGTGACCTCGCGCGTGGTGCGCATGTTTTCGCGTGCATCCGCCAGCGAACTCATGATGGAACTGGGATTCTCGCGGCTTCCGAACAGGAAATCGATGATGTTTTTCTCCGTGGGCTTGCCGGGCAGCGCGTCGAACTGCTCGCGCGTGCCAAGCACCGCGATCATCAGGTCCCAGCCGGGCCGGATAGGCGCGGGCAGGTCGAGCACCAGGTGGTGCTGGACCAGCATGAGGCGCGCCGTGTTTTCGGTGCGCTCGATGTAACGCGCCAGCCAGTAGAGTCGTTCGGCGACGCGGGACAGCATTACCTCGTCTCCGTGTCGACCACCCAGGTGTCCTTGCTGCCGCCGCCCTGGGAGGAGTTCACCACCAGCGATCCCTTGCGCAGCGCGACCCGCGTCAGGCCACCGGCGGTGACGTAGTGGCTCTTGCCCTGCAGGATGAACGGCCGCAGGTCGAGATGGCGCGGTTCGATGCGGCCGTTGCACAGGGTCGGCGCGGTCGACAGGCTGAGTGCGGGCTGCGCCATGTAGTTGCGCGGGTTCTTCTTGATGAGCTCGGCGAATTTCGTGCGTTCGGCCCTGCTCGCGACCGGGCCGACCAGCATGCCGTAACCACCCGACTCGTTGGCCGGCTTGACCACCATCGTGGCGAGGTTGGCCAGCACGTGCTTGCGCTGTTGCTCGTCGACGCACAGGAAGGAGGGTACGTTGGGAATGATCGGGTCCTCGTCCAGGTAATACCGGACGATGGCCGGTACGTAGGTGTACACTACCTTGTCGTCGGCGACGCCCGCGCCCGGGGCGTTGGCCAGGGCGACCTTGCCGGCGCGCCAGGCGCGCAGCAGGCCGGGCGTGCCGAGGCAGGAATCGGGACGGAAGGCCTCCGGGTCGAGGAAGTCATCGTTGACGCGGCGGTAGATGACGTCGACCCGCTCCAGTCCCTTGATGGTCTTCATATAGACACAGTCATCCTCACCCACCACCAGGTCGGAGCCCATCACCAGCTCCGCGCCCATGCGCTGTGCCAGGTAGGAATGTTCGAAATAGGCCGAGTTGTAGATGCCCGGCGTCATGACCACGACCTCCGGGCTGCGTGACTGGCGCGGCGAGAGCGAGGTGAGCATGTCGAACAGCTGCGAGGCGTAATCGTCGACGGGCAGGATGCTGTGTCGGCTGAACAGTTGCGGCAGCACGCGCTTGGTGACGGCGCGGTTCTCCAGCATGTAGGACACGCCGGAGGGCACGCGCAGGTTGTCTTCCAGGACGTAGACCGTACCGTCGCTGTCGCGCACCAGGTCGGAACCGCAGATATGCGCCCATACGCCGTATTTCGGTTTTGCGCCGACGCACTGCGTGAGGAAATCCTTCGAGCTCTGGATGATCTCCGCAGGGAATACCTTGTCCTTGATGATTCGCTGCCTGTGGTAGATATCGTCGATGAACAGATTGAGCGCCGTCAGGCGCTGCACCAGGCCCGCCTCCAGGCGCCGCCATTCGGTGCTGGAAATGATGCGCGGGATGATGTCCATCGGCCAGGTGCGGTCGATGTTCTCGCCCTCGCTGTACACCGTGAAGCTGATGCCCATCTCCTGGATGGCCAGGTCCGCGGCCTGCTGGCGGTTGCGCAGGTGCTTCTCGGTGAGGGTCTGCAGGTAGGACACGATGCCGCGTGCGGCGGCGCGGGCATAGCCCGGCGAACTGATCAGCTCGTCGTAAAAACTGCCCGGATCGTACTGCTTCCAGTCGATTGCCTGTTTGCGGACGGCGCGCGTCACGCTGTCTGTACTCCGTTACCGGCCAAGATTCACCGCCTGCCTCTGCGAGGCCACCGGGTGGCAAGAGGCGCCATGCGACAAACTGAAGCAAGGCACATGCCATTATGCGTCGTGCTGCTAACAACCTGCAATGCTTGGCACTTTTCCGGTCACCACCGGCAGGCGGGTGCTGCCGTGAGTGTTATTGGTGCATGCCGGTCGCCAATGGTGCACGGCCGCAGACCGTGCTGCTGCACGACCCGGGATTCGCGATCCCTTGCCACCGTGGCCTGTTCGTCGTGTTGCCGGCCGTTGGCTCGCTCCGGAAGATCGGGAATTGACCCGCTTTCCTTCCTGCGAGCACAATCTCCCAAACAATAACCTGACCGGCCGGACCCCGGAAGACGGCGACCGGTATCTGCGCATTCGACGATGCCCGATGCGGCCGGGTCAAGGCAGGAGGAAAATTGAGATGCAACGCGCACTGAAGCATTTTGTCACGGCCGGATGCAGTCTGTTTCTGGCCGCGCTTACGGCCCTGCACGCCGCCCCGGGATGGGCGGGGGACGGCGGGGAGGCGGTGCCCGCCGGCACCGGGTCCGCACCGGCGCCGGTCGCGGCGCAGGGCCTGCGGGTGTACCGTGACCCGCAAACGGGGCAGATCGGACCTCCGCCCTCCGATGCGGCGCCCCCGGGACTGACCGCCGCCGAGCGGCGCATGCTCAACCGCTCCGACCAGGGGCTGCCGCCACCACGCATCCTGCCGGGCGGGGGCGTTGCCCTCGATCTCCGGGGTCGTTACCGGTCCATGGCGGTGGCCAGGGTCGGTCCCGGCGGGCAGTCCGCCGTGAACTGCGCACTCACACCGGCACAGGCCGCGGCGGTCCTGCAGGGGAACCCCCGGGCCGCGACCGGGACGGCGGAATGATGCGCCCGGACGCCGCCGGTTTGATCGTCCGGCTGCCGCTGCTGCTGGTCTGTCTGGCCATGGCACCGCCGCGGCTTCCGGCGGCCACCTTCGTGATCAACAACCAGGATGGTCCCGGTGAAGGCTTCAACGATCCCACGCCGGTCGCCCCCGTGGGCGGCAACCCCGGGACCACCCTCGGACAACAGCGCCTGAACCTGTTCCAGAAGGCGGCGTCGATCTGGGGTGCTGCGATCGAGAGCAGCGTGCCGATCATCATCCAGGCCAACTTCGATCCCCTGAGCTGCGACGCCAGCTCCGCTGTCCTGGGTTCGGCGGGCGCCACCTACATCCTCCGTAACTTCGCCGGTGCACCCGTGCCCAATACCTGGTACCACATTGCGCTGGCCAACGCGCTCGCCGGCTATGATCTGGTCACGGGTGTCGACGACATCGCAGCGACCTTCAACAGCGACCTCGACAACAACAATAACTGCCTGTCCGGGACCAACTGGTACCTCGGCTACGATCACATCCACGGCAACGACATCGACCTGCTGGTGGTGCTGTTGCACGAGTTCGCCCATGGCCTCGGCTTCTCGGGGTTCACCAACCTGACCACCGGGAGCCTTGCCAACGGCTATCCGGATATCTATTCGCGCTTCATCCTGGACAATTCCGTCGGCCTGCACTGGAACCAGATGACCAACAACCAGCGCAGGAACTCGGCCACCAACACCGGCAACGTGGTATGGGACGGTCCCGCCGTCCTCGCCGGAGCGACGGGATTCCTCAACGGCGGCACCGACCCGGCCGGCCATGCGCGCCTTTACGCCCCGGCCCAGCTCCAGACCGGTTCCTCGATTTCGCACTTCGATACCGTGGCAAGTCCGAATCTGCTCATGGAGCCCTACATCACATCGGACCTCGGCTCGGATCTCGATCTCACCGACGAACAGCTGGCCGATGTGGGCTGGACCTGGGCGGACGCGGACGGCGATGGGCTGAACTTTCCCGAGGAACAGGCGCTGGGTACGGATCCGGTGAATCCCGACACCGACGGGGACGGACTCGGCGACGGCGCGGAGGTGAACCAGTACGCCACCGATCCGCTGAATCCCGACAGCGACGGCGATTTCCTGGATGACGGTGAGGAGGTCAACGTGTACGGTTCCGATCCCAACCACGACGACAGCGGCGACCTCGCGCCACGCAACAATCCCGACGGCTCGCTCAGCGCCGGTGATCTGGCGGTGATGCTGCGACTGGTACTGGGAGTGGAAACGCCGGATACACGGGAGGCCATTCTGGCCGACATGAATCATGACAGTCTGCGGAACGCGGCCGATATCCTGCTGCTGATGACGGCGCTGGGTTTGTAGGCGGTGTCAGGTCGGGGCCATTCCGGTACCGGTATCGGGCCGAGTCTCGAATACCAACGCTGTGCCCGGCAGCATGCGGGCCACCGCCTCGTGGCGTAACGACGTAACGCCTCCAGACACTCCAGAAATCGCAGCACCCCGTCTCGTACCGGCGATCTGCCGCACGATGCGCGACCGGTGCGCGAGCCGGTCGTAAACACCCATCGACTGAATAGCGGGACCGTATTGGACTTGCCGGCACCTGAGGCCGCCGCGAGTGGGATCAGGGCAGGTGACGGAAGCGTCAGTGTTCATCCAGGGTTGACCGTGGATGGACGCAGCGCTGGGCTGTCATGTTGTCAGGTCCGGCTTCCTTATTCGACTCTTGATGGGTATCAAGATTCGCGAGAATAAATTGTAGTATAGATACCGGTAGGGATTCCCGTATATCAGTTCGCCCATGCACGACTAGACAAAAGTATATTCTACCATCAGGCCGTCGGGACGGGGGTGACGCAGAACGGCCAGGCGATAGGAGAGGACGGCGTTGCAGGCGAACCGTCGTAAACAGGCAGCACCATCAGTCGAAGGGAGGAGAATCTGATGACTTCCGAATTCAACATCCAAAACACTTTTCTGACCAGCCCATGGTGGTCCATGGGCGTGGCTGTTCCAGATGAATGCGGGCCGTGTATCAACGAGACCGCCACCCGGGCAAGGGCCGGACTCCTGAACCTGCTGTCGGGGACCACCATCTTTCTGTTGCTGGCAGCACCGGAACTGGATCCGGTTCGTTTCGTGGCGCCGTTCGTCATCTTCGACATGGTCACCGCCGCCAGCATCGGCCTGACGCCCATCAGTCCCGCCGGCATGCTGGGTACCTTGTTAACAATGAGGATCAAGCCGGTCTGGAAACCGATCAAACCGAAACGTTTTGCATGGACACTGGGGGCCACGCTGGGTATCTGTTGCCTCACCTTCTGGTTGCTGGGAATGACCGAATGGATCATAGGCGTGCTGAGCATCTGTTTTGTCCTTACCTGGCTCGAGGCCGTGATGGGATTCTGCGTGGGATGCTGGATGTATTCCCTGCTGTTCAAATGCGAAGTCTGCCAGATGAGTCATCACTGAACCTTGCCGGAGGGCATGATTATGGAACGGATACACCAGGTTGAAGTCGTCATACATGTCGATGAAGCACTCAATGAGGAGAGTCGGGCGCAGCTGATTGAAAATCTGCAGCGGCATGACGGCGTGGGGAAGGCATGTTTCACGGATGGCCGGAAACACCTCATACTGATCAACTACGATCCCGACAAGCTGCAAACGATCGATGTACTCGGTTTCGTCAAGCAGGAACGAGTCAACGCGGAACTGATCGGCATATAGCAAGCGCGCCGGTCGCGGCACGATGCAACCGCCGTGCCGGTCGTGAAATCCGTTCCGGTCCGGACAGGTGAACGGTCGCACCCCGGTGCCAGTGTGTTTCCCTGCGCTCCGGATCGCGGCGGACCCGATGCGGCGACTGTAGTTTATTGAAACCAGACCAACACTCCGGCACAGGAGAAATACCATGGCTAATGTTGACGCAGGCGTGACCCTGCATATCGATGAAAACACCACGCATGTGGAACGCGAGGATTTCCGCGACGAATTGTTGAATATGTCGGGTGTGATGGCGGCAGCCTATCATGATGAAAAACCGCATCTGATGGTCGTCGTCTATGATCCGGGGCGCGTTAAGTCCATCGAATTCGTCTCCGCCGCCAAGAACCGCGGACTGCATGCCAAACTGATCGCGTGACCGTTGGGGTCGTGGCGCATTCCACTGCCAGGCATGACCTGCATCCGTGCCTGCCGGTTCCCGCGTGAGACCGGAATGACACGCTAGTGACGTTTCGGATCCGGGTCGGGCCACCCCCCCCACGGCAGGCCGTTGCCGCTGCAGATCGCGCCCGCCTGCAGGCGCCGCCATTCCTCATCCGCGACCAGCCGCGACCGCGTCGGGAACCGCTTTCCATGTAATCCCTCGAGCGAAAACAGCCCGCTCCGTCCTTCCACCCCGTCGATGATAAGCTGGGCGTGTTTCCAGTATTCGAGCTGTGCGGCGCGCTGCGCCTTGCAGAACCGGATTTCAGCCAGCAACGCGGCTCACGCGCGGTTATGAGATAGGTTCTAGGGCCTGTTCACAC
>Ga0055481_10000633_pt1 | contig 11893 bp, 11 predicted proteins | sample Muzzi_PWC_D2_FD_57936 | JGI IMG/M metagenome (GOLD analysis project Ga0055481, IMG submission 57936) | Wetland microbial communities from San Francisco Bay, California, USA, that impact long-term carbon sequestration - Muzzi_PWC_D2 | ecosystem: Environmental > Aquatic > Marine > Wetlands ... | reverse complement strand
CCGGTGACGATGCGCCCCTCGTCGAGCACGCCGGTTGCATGCCTGACCCACTGCCAGAGCTGGGCCCTCGCCAGTGCAGCCGCCGTGCCAGTCTGCTGCAGAGCCGTGCGGATGTTCCACCGAATGCCTCTCTCGGTGATCCGGCCGCGCGGCACCAGCAACAGGTCCGCGGCCTCGATGCGGTCCGCGTCCATACCACTCGAGACATCGACATCACCGCTCACGGCGGCTCCGCGGCGCTCGCCGACCGACACGACCAGTTGCGACAACGAACGCAGGAAATGAGTGTTCGGTGTCATGTCGGCGCGGTCGGGCAGCACGAACTCCGGCAACTCGTGAAAGGTTTCGATAAAGCTCAACAGGTAACCATCGTGGTCACAGTGCAGTGTCGTCACGTGGTTTCTTTGCTCGAAAAGACGCTGTTCGACTTCGAACGCCGCCGGCAGGGAATCGACGCGCAAAACGGCCTCCCCCGCTGCGTGGGACCCGCCCGATTTCGCGACCTTCCAGTCCTCTTTATTCTTAATTATCTGAAAGTTATGAATCATTTTTAATGTAAAAAATGCTTGTGGTTCGACGGCTCGTTGCTCATCATACTTGTACCCGGGGTCAGGCGTCTTTTCGTGCCATTAGTATGTCTCAACAAGCCATACCGCGTACTGAGCCAGTTTCGTGACGCGGCTGGCCGGCCGACGCTTCGGGACTACGTCGATACCAGGGGCGTCTATCCGGCCGGCAGGCTGGATTTCGACAGTGAAGGCCTGCTGTTGTTGACTGACGATGGTCGCCTGCAGGCCCGCATCAGCCAGCCCGAACACAAGACCGCCAAAACGTACTGGGCACAGGTAGAGGGCGTCCCTGACGAAGCGCAGCTGACCCGGCTCGTGAACGGCGTCGAGTTGCGCGACGGACCGGCGCAGGCTCATTTTGCCCGCCTGATCGATGAACCCCCGGCGCTGTGGCCGCGCGTTCCGCCGATCCGGCATCGGGCCAGCGTTCCCGACCGCTGGATCGAGATCGGTATCGCAGAGGGGCGCAATCGGCAGATTCGCCGCATGACCGCGGCGGTCGGGCTTCCCTCGCTGAGATTGATCCGCTGCGCCGTCGGGCCATGGTCGATCGGGGACCTGCAACCCGGCCAGAGCCGGTCTATTCCGAACGACGAGGCCTGGAAGCAGTGGCGCGATGCAAGCCGGCAATCCGCATTGCGACCTCCATCGCCTGTTCGTAGTTGAGCCGCGGGTCGACCGTCGACTTGTACGCCCGCGCCAGATCGAAATCGGTCAGTCCCCGTGCTCCGCCCGTGCATTCGGTGACGTTCTCACCCGTGAGTTCCAGGTGCACGCCCCCCAGATAGCTGCCCATCGACTCGTGGACGCGAAATGCGCACTCGAGTTCGCTGACGATGCTGTCGAAGCGGCGCGTCTTGGTGCCGTCCGCGGTGCTCTCGGTGTTGCCGTGCATCGGATCGCATATCCAGAGGACCGGTGACCCGGTGTCTTTCGCTGCTTCGATCAGGTCGGGCAGATGTTCCTCGATGGCTCCGGCGCCGAAGCGATGGATCAATGACAGGCGGCCCGGTTCGTTGTCCGGATTCAGCAGCGTGATGAGTTCCTGCAACCACTCCCGCGTCATTCCAGGGCCGATCTTCACGCCCAAAGGATTGGCGATGCCGCGGAAGTACTCGACGTGCGCGCCGTCGATTGCCGCGGTGCGCATGCCGATCCACGGGAAATGCGTCGTCAGGTTGTACCAACGATCGCGGCGATCGAGAAAGCGGGTCTGCGATTGTTCGTAAAGCAGATGCAGGCCCTCGTGCGCCGCATAGATGTCTGCACGCTGGGTCTTGTGTACAGGTTCCCCGGAAATCGTCTCGAGAAAGTCGAGCGAGTTGGAAATGGATTTGACGATCTCGTGATATTCGTCGGCCATCTGCGAATGTCCTACCCAGCCCAGGTCCCAGTACTCGGGATGGTGCAGATCCGCAAAGCCGCCGTCGATCAGGGATCGCACGAAGTTCAGGGTGAGTGCGGCACGCTCATAGCCGCGCAGGATCATCTGCGGATCCGGAATCCTGTCGTCCGCGGTAAACGGACTGCGATTGACGAGATCGCCTCGAAAGCTCGGTAACGTCGTGCCATCGCGGGTCTCGGTATCGGCCGACCTCGGCTTGGCATACTGCCCCGCCATTCGGCCGATGCGAACCACCGGTTTTTTCAGCCCGTAAAGTATCACCAGGCTCATCTGCAGCAGGATCTTCAGCTTCGCAACGATGTTCTCCGACGTGCACTCGTCGAATGTCTCGGCACAGTCACCACCTTGCAAAACGAAAGACTCTCCTCGCTGGGCCCTGGCAATCAGGTCCTTGAGCGCGTCGACTTCCCACGAGGTAACGATTGGCGGCAGGTTGCCCAGGTCGGTAACAGCCCGATCCAACTCGGCCTGGTCGGGATAGGTTGCCTGCTGCGCGGCGGGCAGGCTTTGCCAGCTTGCCGGATGCCAGTCAGTCTTTGAGACGCTTCTGCTCACGCATCTTCCAGTGCCTTTCTGTCGATTCACGGACTTGCCCGTGGCGAGAACGGCGAACTATGCCACGTTGAGCCACAACGCTGCAAAAGTTTTTCATGTAATCAGCAGCTTAGCCACGTGTGGAAAGCGCCGTTTGAGATAGGCACAATGCCCCATATATCCGCCGCATACCCGGCGGTTTTTGTTTTCTGGAGAAGCCCTGATGCAGGAAATTCTCGTACTCGGCGCTGGCAAAATCGGCGTGCTGATTTCGGGATTGCTCGCCGAGTCCGGCAGCTATCGCGTTCAGCTCGGCGATGCCAAGCGCGGCCTGGCTGCCGAGGTTGCCACAGCGCACAAAAACCGGAACATCGCTGCATTCGAAATCGACGCAAACGACAAGGATGCGTTGATCGCCCACATTCGCAAGCAGGGGCCGATAGCGATCGTGTCCAGCCTGCCCTATTTGTGTAATGTTGCCGTGGCGGAGGTCGCGCGCACCGAAGGATTGCACTACTTCGATCTCACCGAAGACGTCGCCGTTACGCAGTCGGTTCGCCAGCTGGCCGCGGGCGCGAAGCAGGTCTTCGCCCCGCAATGCGGGCTTGCTCCCGGATTCATCAGCATTGCCGCGAACGAACTGATTCAGCATTTCGACGAGCTGAATTCCGTGAAGTTGCGCGTCGGTGCGCTGCCCCAGCATCCGAATAACGTGCTCAAGTATTCGTTGACGTGGTCAACTGACGGCCTTATCAACGAGTATGGCAACATGTGCCACAGCATAGTCGATGGCAAGGAAGTCGACGTTCTGCCGCTCGAGGGGCTCGAGAAGATCGAGATCGACGGCACCCGCTACGAGGCATTCAATACTTCGGGGGGGCTGGGCTCGCTCGGCGAGACCTACGGCGATCGTGTGCAGTCGATGAATTACAAGACCATTCGCTACCCCGGACACTGCGAGCAGATACGCCTGCTCATGAACGGCCTCAAGCTCAATCGTGATCGCGGTACGCTGAAGCGCATCCTCGAGAACTCGGTGCCGCAGACCCTGCAGGACGTGGTCGTCATCTACACCGCGGTCACGGGAATGCAAGACGGCGAATTCCGCGAGGAGAACTACGTAAACAAGGTCTATCCACGGACCGTCGCGGGGCGCTTGTGGTCGGCCATCCAGATAACGACCGCGGCCGGCGTTTGCAGCGTCCTGGACCTGGTCCTGGCGAACCCGGGCAACTACGAAGGTTTCGTTGCGCAGGAGGAATTTCGCCTGCACGACATCATCGAAAATCGCTTCGGTCAGTTTTATGCCCATGGCGGCACGAACATAGAATCAGCGCAATTGGTTGCGCGCGGCGAGACCGGACATCAGCGCGCAACCGGAGAGTAAAGCAATGAAAAATATTCTGGACAGCCTCGGGATAGAGGCAACGAATGCCGGTACCTGGTACGGCCCAGAAAGCAGCGAAGACACATCGGCCGCATTGATCGAGTCGACGAACCCCGCCACCGGCGAGGTTATCGCGAGCGTCCGCAGCACCACCGCCGACGAGTACGAACGCTTGGTCAGGACGGCGCAGGAATCGTTTCTCACCTGGCGTACGATCCCGGCGCCCGTACGCGGCAACGCGGTCCGGCTGATCGGCAATGCGCTCAGAGACAATCGCGACGCGCTGGGTTCTCTCGTGACGCTGGAGATGGGCAAGATCAAGGCGGAGGGTGTCGGCGAAGTGCAGGAGATGATCGACATCGCCGACTTCGCTGTCGGCCAGTCCCGCATGCTCTACGGCCACACGATGCACTCGGAGCGCCCGCAACACCGCATGTACGAGCAGTGGCACCCGCTGGGTCTCGTGGGCACGATCTCGGCATTCAACTTTCCGGTTGCGGTCTGGTCCTGGAATGCGTGCATTGCGGCTGTTTGCGGCAACATCAACATCTGGAAGCCTTCGGCGAAGGTACCGTTGACCGGTATTGCCGTGCAGAAGATCGTCAACCAGGCACTTGCCGGCGAGGATATGCCGCCCGCTTTCTTCCTGTTCAACGACGCCGACCATTCGATCGTCAACCGGTTTGTCGACGACGAACGCATTGGCCTGATTTCGTTCACGGGATCCTGCGCCGTCGGCAAAAAAGTCGGTGAAAGGATCGCCGCACGCATGGGCCGGTCATTGCTGGAACTCGGTGGTAACAACGCCATCATCGTCGATGAACATGCGAACCTGGAACTCGCAGTGCCGAGTATCGTATTCGGATCCGTCGGAACCGCCGGACAACGTTGTACGACGACGCGACGGGTCATCGTGCACGAGTCTCGCTTCGACGAACTCAGGAAAGCGCTGCTCGGCGCCTACGGCCAGATCCGGATTGGCGACCCGCTCGATGCAAATACCCTGATGGGTCCGCTGATTGACGAATCCGCAATAGAACAGGTCCAGGCCGCGTGTGCGGCAGTACGGGACGCGGGCGGCGAAGTGCTGTGCGGTGGCCAGCGCATCGACGGCCCGGGCCACTTCATGTCACCGGCAATCGCCGTTGCCGAGAACGACTGGGAGATCGTGCAGAACGAGACGTTCGGGCCGATCCTGTACCTGATCAGGTACTCGACGCTGGACGAAGCGCTGGCTATTCAAAACGGCGTCGCACAAGGCCTGTCCTCGGCGATATTCACCGATAACCTGCAGCATGCCGAATACTTCCTGTCGCACGCGGGCTCTGACTGCGGAATCGCCAACGTGAACATCGGCACCTCGGGCGCCGAGATCGGCGGAGCCTTTGGCGGCGAGAAGGAGACCGGCGGCGGCCGCGAAGCCGGATCGGACGCCTGGCGGGCCTACATGCGCCGGCAAACGAATACGATCAACTGGGGCTCCGACCTGCCGCTGGCGCAGGGGATCACCTTCGACCTGTAGGAGCAACGACTAGGCGCTTTCGAACCGGTTCTGCGCGCGGTTCTTGCGCACATGCCCGGCTTCGAACACCTGCCCGCTCATGGCGATGTAGACGCCGGGGCCGGCGACCTGAACCGCAGCCACGGCCATGCCGACGTTGAACACGGCATCGGTGCTCCGAAACCGGGCCGGGCTCAGCGCGCCGGTCAGAACGATGACCTTGTCCTCCAGGTCGGCCAGCGCCCTCGCCGTTTCCGCCATCGAGTCAGTACCGTGCGTTACGACGTATCGATCACCATCATCGGCGGCGATGTGGTCATGCAGCATCTGCCTGTCCTCTTGGGTAATGTCGAGGCTATCCTTGTGCAACAACGGCACGACTTCGTAGTCAAAGCCTACTAGCCCTTCATGCAATATGTGCTGGACCTGAGATTCGCCGACCTCGAACTGGCTGAGATCGTCGAAGTAAATTTTGTCGATCGTGCCACCTGTAGTTATAAACCGAATGAACATGCCGGGCGAGCCCTGTTATTATCGTGTAATGAGATATTGTGCCATTGTCGCCGGCCTGGTTTTTGCCTTGTTGGGTCAATCCGCCCTGGGGAGTGGTAACGTCGTCGAACTCGAGATCAAGGGCGGTATCGGCGTCGCCACCGCGGATTACATCATCAGCGGCATCGAACATGCCGAAGAAACCGGCGCCGAACTGATCGTCATCAACATGGACACTCCGGGCGGGCTCATGGCGCCAATGCGCGACATCGTGCAGGCGATTCTCGGCTCGAACGTCCCGGTTGCAACCTATGTCAGTCCGGCCGGTGCACGTGCCGACAGCGCCGGCACGTATATTCTGCTTGCGAGCCATATTGCGGCGATGGCGCCAACCACTCACCTCGGCGCGGCGACGCCGGTTTCATTGACCGGCGACGACGCGACACCGGACACCGACGAGAATCAGGGCGACGACGCGGACCCCGAAGATAAATCGACTCCGGGGACGTCGATGGAGCGCAAGGTGCTGAACGATGCGGTGGCCTACATTCGTGGCCTTGCGGAGCGCTATGACCGCAACGCCGACTGGGCCGAAGATGCCGTGGTCAACGCCGCGACACTGACCGCCACCGATGCGCTGGAAATGAATGTCATCGAGTTCATTGCGGCAGATCGCAGCGACCTGCTCCGTCAGCTGGATGGTTACGAGGTCGAGGTCGGTTCGCAGACGCTCACGCTCGATACGAGCAATGTCGTCATAGACGTCCATGAACCCGACTGGCGCATCAGGATCCTGAGTGTGATCGCCAGCCCCGAGATTGTCCTGCTGCTCGGCATCATCGGCCTGTACGGGCTCATGTACGAAGGCTGGAACCCGGGTGCGATCTTGCCAGGCGTGGTCGGAGTTATCTGCCTGCTGCTCGCCGCATACGCACTGCAGGTCATTCCGGTCAACTACGCGGGCCTGGCATTGATCATCGTCGGAGTGGCCTTAATGACCGCGGAGGCGTTCGCCCCGAGCTTTGGTGCGCTTGGGCTCGGCGGTATCGCGGCGTTCGTATTTGGAGCGATCATGATGTTCGACAGTGGCGTACCCGGGTTCGGTATTTCCCTGAGTTTCGTGATCACAGTCGCCCTGATCGCCGCGATATTCATCATCTGGCTCATGACCTACGTTGTGAAAATGCGTCGGCGCGGCGCCGTCTCCGGCCGCGACTCGATCATCGGTGGAACCGGCCAGGCGATGCAGGACTTCATGGGCGAAGGCAAAGTATGGCTGGAAGGAGAGGCATGGGCCGCGCGCAGCACCGTGCCCATTGCGAAAAACCAGCAAGTCGTTGTCAAGGCGATGGACGGTCTCGTCCTTAGCGTCGAGCCGGCTGCGACAACAGAATCGGGTGAAGCTCAGCTGCAAGCCTGAAAAACATTGATGTGAGGATACTCGAATGATTTATGCACCCGTCGGACTGATCGCAGCATTATTGATTGTCATCCTCTACAACACGATCAAGATCCTCAAAGAGTATGAGCGTGGCGTGGTCTTCCTCCTCGGTCGCTTCTACAAGGTCAAGGGGCCGGGATTGATCATCCTGATCCCGTTCGTGCAAAAGATGGTGAAGGTGGATCTCCGTGTCATCGTTCTGGATGTTCCAACGCAGGATGTCATTTCGCGTGACAACGTCTCGGTGAAGGTCAATGCCGTCATTTACTTCAGGATCGTGGATCCGGAGAAGGCTATTATCCGTGTCGCCAATGTGTTCGAAGCAACCAGCCAGCTATCGCAGACAACGCTGCGGTCGGTGCTCGGCCAACACGAGCTCGATGACATGCTCGCCGAACGCGACAAGCTGAACGCCGACATCCAGGCGATCCTCGACCAGCGGACCGATAACTGGGGCATCAAGGTCGCCAATGTCGAAATAAAGCACGTCGACCTCGACGAGAGCATGATCCGTGCGATAGCGCAACAGGCCGAGGCAGAGCGCGCGAGGCGCGCCAAGGTGATCAACGCCGAAGCCGAAAAACAGGCCGCGACCATGCTCGCGGAAGCCGCCAGGATGCTGGCCGCAGAGGAACAGGCGCTGCAGCTGCGCTACCTGCAGACCTTGAAAGAGATCTCGAACGAGAGAACGAACACGATCGTCTTCCCGATGCCGCTGGAGTTCGTCGCACCGATCCTGAACATGGTCAAGACCGGTAAGAAGACAGCCTAGATCGCCGGCAATACGACCGTTATCTCGGCGCCGCCGAGATCGGATTGCTGTATCGACAACGTTCCGCCGTAGGATTCGGCAATATCCTTGACGACCGCGAGTCCGATGCCGTGACCCGGCGTCGACTCGTCGAGCCGCGTGCCTCGCTCCAACAGGGCGTCCGCCGCCTCGACCGGAATTCCGGGGCCGTCATCCGCAACGGACAGCTGCATGCCGGTGGCAGCATCCGCGTCGCGGCGAATCCTGATTCGAACATGGCCCTTGCACCATTTGCAGGCGTTGTCGAGCAGATTGCCGGCAAGTTCCAGGAAGTCGCCCTTGTCGCCGCGAAACCGCATGCCTTCGGCGATGTCACTCTCGATGCGCGGCCCCTTGTCGTGATAGACCTTTCTCAGGCCGTCGACCAGCCGGTCGATTTCCTGCTTCACCGGCACCGGCTTCAGCAACGGATTCCTCGCACTGCTCGTCGCGGGTTTGCGCAGCTGATACCGAACGATTTCGTCCATACGATCGATCTGTTCGTTGAAACGGTCGGCAAACTTCCGGCGCCTGGTTTGATTGAGCAATGAGCGCATCGCCGCCAACGGCGTCTTCAGGCTGTGGGCAAGATTATCCAGCGTCTGTTTGTAGCGGTCCGATCGGGCGCGTTCGCTATCGATTAGCAGGTTCATGTTGCGTGCGACGCCGGTCAACTCCGTCGGGAATGCACCTGACAACGACTGCCGGTTCCCGGACTCGATTTCACCGATCTGCATCTCGATCTGTCGCAGTGGCCGCAACATGCCGCGCAGCAGCGCCGCGATGGCCAACAACATGATAACGGCGACTGCTGCGAACCAGCCGAACAGTTGTCGCCGAAATTGCGCAACCTGTGCGTTGAACGAATCCAGGCTTTCCGCGACCTTGAATACGTATGGTTTGTAGGTGCCGTCGGGAAACTCCCAATCCACCGCGATACTCAGCGTCAGCAAGGGAGTTCCATCCGCAAGTGCTTCGTCGCCAAAAATGCGAGCCCCTTCCTCGGGTGTCTCGCCGAACGGTATCACGAGCCCCAATGCGGACCGTGAACGCCAGACGACCGCGCCATCGATATCACGAATTTCCGCGTACAAACCCGAACCGATCGCGCCGAATCGCGACTCGTGAAGATCAGGTGGCATGCCGAGTTCTCCCTCGTCCGACGGCTCCGCCGCCGCCAGTATCGCCATCAGGTGGCCATCCAGGATGTCCTGCTGAGCCTGTTCACCGGCACGGCGAAAAGCCGTGTCGAGTACGACACTCGTGACGCCGAAAAAGAACAGCAACAACACGCTGACTGAGATCAGGAGTCGGGCGCTGAGTGATGACATGAGGCTGATCAGCCGGCCTGGCTACGTTCCAATGCAAAACGATAGCCACGCCCGCGGAGAGTTTCGATGGGCTTGATCGTATTCTCGGGATCCAGTTTCTTGCGCAGGCGACCGATGAACACTTCGATGACATTGCTGTCACGCTCGAAGTCCTGGTCGTAAAGCCGCTCCGTCAGTTCCGTCTTGGAAACCACCTGGCCGGCACGGACCATCAGGTATTCCATGATCTTGTATTCGAAGCTTGTCAACTCGATCGGCGTATCATCGACCTTGACCTCCTGGCGGGACATATCGAGCGTGACCGGTCCGGCGGTCATAAGCGACGACGCCCATCCACCGGTGCGCCTGAGCAGCGCATTTACCCGGGCTGTTACTTCTTCGACATGGAATGGTTTGACCACGTAGTCGTCGGCGCCGGCGTCGAGCCCATCGACCTTGTCTTCCCAACGATCGCGTGCGGTGAGGATCAGTATCGGATAGGCCTTGCCCTGTCGCCGTGCTTCGCGAATGATGTCCAGGCCAGACATTTCCGGCAGTCCGAGATCGACAATGGCCAGGTCGATCGGATATTCCATCGCATAGTACAGGCCTTCCTTGCCGTCGGCTGCCTGCTCGACCGCAAATCCCGCCTCGCCGAGCTTCGCCGCCAGCGACTCGCGCAAGATCGCATCGTCTTCGATAACCAGTAGTCGCATGGCCCTGCCTGCTTATTTATTCCGACGGCGGCCTTGCACCTTCACGGTTTTGACCTTGCCATCTTTGGTCAGCACCTTGATGTGGTGCACCTCGCGATTGCCCTGCACCTTGGTCTCAGCGCTCAGAATACGGCCGTTGGTCTGGCGGCGAACCTGTTCGATGGCCTCGGCCAGGGTCTTGCCACCGCTTTGCGTAATCCGGTAGTCCGGCTGATTACCCTCGTCGTGCCGCTCCTGCAGTTGACGCAGGGCATCCTCGATATCGAAAGCCCGCGCGGCAACCGGCATGATTGCCATTCCGACAGCCAACAGCAAGATCGCCAGATTTCGCATAGCCCAAGTATCTCAGCCAGCCGGGCGGATATCTACACGTACCTTGATCCTGTTGCCGGGGTCGTAAGGCATCCTCGTAGCGTACTTCTGCCCTTTGTAGCGATAAAGGACGTCGTAACCGTCGATACGCTGTTCGCGATGCGAGCGGTAGCGTGTTTCGCAACGCCGGATCGGCCGGGCGTGCTCCACTTCGGTGTACGCGTATCCGGCGCGCCGACGAGCACTCTCTCCGCCGATAGCCGCACCGATCATGCTGCCGGCAATCGTCGCTGCATCGTTACCGCGACCACCGCCTATGTGGTGGCCGACAGCACCACCGATTATGGCGCCGACGAGCGTGCCCGTGGCGACACGGGGTGATGGGCGATACGTGGTGTAGTACTCGGTATCACGCCAGCACTCCTGTACAGGTTGCTTGATCGTGATGTAGCGGACGATCGGCGTCGCGCTGATGACCTGCGCGTAGTCATAGACCGGCCTCGATCCATAGTGATCGGCATAAACCGAAGTGGAAAAGCCAAGCATCATCGCGGCTGCGGCCATTCCTGAAATAACGCGTTTGCTGTTCATGATCCTCATCCTTTCCCGATTTGCGACCGGCCTTTCGCCAGCCTGGAAACAAGAGTAATCCCGGGGCAATGAACAGCGCCTGAATGAAGCATGAATCGCCGCTGAAGCTGGTCCTTGCGATGAGTCAGCCGACGCGTTTCTTGGCGGCTCGCCATTCCTGGTCCAGCGACTCGAGAGAGTACTCGGCGAGCCTCCCGCCTCTTGCCGCAATGCTCGACTCCATGTCCCGAAACCTGCGCTCGAATTTGCGATTTGCCGAAGACAGTGCCTGCTCCGCGTCGACGTCCAAATGCCGGGCCAGGTTGACGACTGCGAACAGGAGGTCCCCGAACTCCTCCTCGATATTCCGGGCGTTGCGGGTCCCCACTGCCACCTCGAGTTCCGCAAGCTCTTCCCTGATCTTGGCCCTCACACCGTCCTGGTCCGGCCAGTCGAAACCGACGTGTCCGGCCCGCTTGCCGAGCTTTTGCGCCCTTTTGAGTGCCGGCAAGGCCCTGGCGACGCCCGCCAGGGCGCTCCGATCCGTTTCGTCCACACGTTCCTCGGCCTTGATGCGCGCCCAGCTGCCGTCCTGCGGCCCTGCGGCGCGCTCCTCCGCATTGCCGAAAACGTGAGGATGACGGCGCAGCATCTTGTCGGTAATCCCGGCCGCGACGTCCTCGAAATCGAACTGACCATCCTCTTCTGCCATCCGGGCATGAAAGACGACCTGAAACAGGAGATCGCCGAGTTCGTCTCTGAGCGCAGACATGTCGCCCCTCTCGATGGCGTCGGCCACTTCATAGGCTTCTTCAATCGTGTAAGGCGCGATGCTGGAAAAATCCTGGTCATGATCCCAGGGACAT
>Ga0055481_10000629_pt1 | contig 11914 bp, 13 predicted proteins | sample Muzzi_PWC_D2_FD_57936 | JGI IMG/M metagenome (GOLD analysis project Ga0055481, IMG submission 57936) | Wetland microbial communities from San Francisco Bay, California, USA, that impact long-term carbon sequestration - Muzzi_PWC_D2 | ecosystem: Environmental > Aquatic > Marine > Wetlands ... | reverse complement strand
ATGATCCAAGCGGGGTAAACAATGAAAATCGATATTAACTCCCTATTCAACCGAGTTGTGAAATTCATTTTCTCAGCAATTCTTGTTGCTCTGATCATAGCCTTAGGCATCGGATGTTCCAAACTTTTTCTTGGAATTTGGATCACCATCACTACTCCAGGGATAACTGGTAAATACCTCAACTTAATTACAGATGTGCTCACTCTCTTCGTGTTGGTTGAATTGTCCAAGTCACTTGTTGACTATTTTGATGCAAATCGATTGAGAATGACTTTCATTGTAGATGCAGCCATCGTTTTCATCTTACGTGAAATCATGATCATGCTGTTTCAGAACAAAGCAAGTGAGGGTGAAATTTACGCAATCAGTGCCCTCTTGCTGGTCCTAACTATATTAAGGATAGGCTCAATAATGATGTTTCAGAGAGAGGCTCGCATTGTCAAATCAACAAAATAAAGCGAAACACCTGATGACAATTGGTACCATTTCTAGATAGATCAAGAGCACCAACTTGAAATCAATAACTATAAAGATAATCGAAGTTAGAAAAGGGCAACCCTTCCTTTTCAGCCAATGACTCCTGAAATCAGGTAAATGGTATAGCCGACATAGCTAGCCAGCAACAGTGCGCCCTCATACCTATTGATACGACCCGGTCCCCGAAAACCAAAGCCAACGGCAAAGAGTGCAATGGTCAAAATTGCCATAACGGCAATGTCTCGTGATAATACATCTGCGCTTACAGACATGGGGTGTATCGTACCGGCAATACCGACCACAGCCAGCGTGTTGAACAGATTTGAGCCAACGACATTGCCCAGAGCGAGATCATGCTCATTCTTGCGGATCGCTATGATTGACGATGCCAGCTCAGGGAGAGAGGTGCCTACGGCGACAATCGTCAATCCAATAATAAGGTCACTAACTCCGAATCCCTGAGCAATTTTCACAGCACCCCAGACAAGAAGTCGGGAACTTGCTATCAATAAAAGCAGGCCGATGATCAACCAGAAGATGGCTTGCTTAATTGGCAAACCTTGGGTTTGCATCTTCTTTTCCACATCATCACCCAACGTGTCAGCTTGCTTCATCCCCTGTAAAATTGTCCAAATCATAAGCCCGGAAAAAACTCCGAGCAAAACCAATGCATCAAACCTCGAAAGCTCACTATCCCCTAGTTGCCATGCTGCCAACAGGGTCACTGCTGTCAATATAGGCAGCTCTTTTCGTAAAATTTGGGAATGAACAGCGATAGGGCTGACCACAGATGTTAGACCAAGAATTAAAGCGATATTGGTGATATTCGATCCGTAAGCATTGCCAAGCGATATCCCTGGATTTCCTTGATATGAAGAAATGGCTGAAACAACCATCTCGGGGGCCGAAGTGCCAAAGCCTACTATCACCATGCCTATGAGCAATGATGGCATACCGAAGTGTCGAGCTGTAGAAGCTGAACCTTCAACAAATCGGCCAGCACTCCAAACCAGAAGAACAAGCCCTACAAGGAGAGCAGATATTGCAAGAACCACTCTTTTTCCCTCTCTACATTGTGCAGCCATCATCCATGATTTTATACGAAATTTGTTTGGCAACATTAAAAATGTAGCTTCACTCAAATGGCAAGGTTTATCTTTTCCACACTTCTGCCTCCCAGACCCACCAAAATTTTTCTCAGGACCGGACTTGGACCTGTGGGCTATCAGTGTTCTCAAGGCGCTTAAGAATTGTTTCTACTAGGTGTTCCTGATCATCTATGAATTCAAAATTCCCGGACTCTGAGTTCATCCGGTCATGGAACATGATCTTTCGCAACAACAGCACTGCCTTTCTTTTATCATCTCCTTCAGCAAGCCCACGCTCCCATAATTTCATGATTGCGCTTGATGTATAATCGGAGCCTGAATCTTCTTCATCAAGGCTGTATTCGTTTTCATACTTGGGGAGAACTTCCCATACCTTTTTTCTCAGCAGGTCCCTGGTTACATTACTGGGGCGATGATCACTACCCCCCAAATCAGGCAGATGAAAAACTACAGGCATATGATCACTGAACTCTAGCCATTGATCTGGATGTCCCACATCAAGATTTCCAGCATGCATCAAGGGGCTTGAGACGAATGCATAGTCAATGTGATAGGGCTTCTCTTTGTTTTTCATGTGAAAGATTGTAGGCACCTCTTCCTTCCCCTGGTCCACTCCCGACATTTCGTGATACATGCTAAGGATACCCAACTCTTCAAGCTCCCTAACTACATCACTATGGTTCCAGTGGCGGCCCCGTTTATCCCAACAACTATTGCTATTGAAGTCACCGCAGATGACTGTTTTGGGGCCTGAAATACTTTCCTTGTTCAGCTGTAGGTACTTCCAGAATTGTCCGATGTATTGAAAGGTCGTAGAGTCAGCCTGCTTAGTCCAGACAGCGAGGAGGTTGAAGGAATCGTTGACTCGGCAAGGGAGGAATTGCTCTAGGTTTTCGTCTGGCCAGTCTAACTTCTCAAGTTTCGAACTTTTCCTTGGGAATACCCCAAGACCTTTGTTCTTGCTCTTCCCGGTCCACAAATAGCCTCCGGACCATTCAGCAAAGTTTTTGGTGGACTGATTAGGGTCTTCACATTCCTGAATAACCAGCAGATCGGCATCAAATTCATCAAGTGCTTCGTGCTTCTTCCGAAAAGCACCATTGCAGTTCCAAGTTACTATTTTCATATTCTCAAGCCCTCCTATCTGCCATTAGAAAGCACACACCATAGCATACCCCTCCGACCAAATACGGAAACATCTCAAAACTACCCCCCACCCCCACATTCACCCATCAGGACCGGACCTGGACCTAGTATCTTTCCCTGTTAACAATTTGTATGCTCATTGTATAAAATGATTCAATACTTTCGCGAGTCATATGCCCAGTGAAGAAGGGCCTGCCGCTGCTTGCGCCGACAACTCAAGTCTTTTTCGAAGCAGTTCTTTCTGATTTGAGAGATGTGCCTGCACATCGCCTTCCACCGTTTGATCTGGCGTTCATCATCTCTGCAGCGCCGCCCCATGTAATATCGGCAATACCACTGGAACCATCCACGAGGGTCCTCCTTATAGATCCACCCTTTCTTTTGCCACACAGACAAGGGCTGTGACGCATTGACTCCAAAAAAGTTCAAGTTCGGATCATGCCGCTCGGCACAGAGCTTGGCGTTTTTGAACCACTCGGCAGGAAATTCGTTCTTGCAATCCGTCATGTATTTCCCACCGAAAACCCCCAGCTCGAGCATCTGTTGAGGTGTCAACTCGGGACGAAACTCCGGATGGTCGATATTCCCTACCGCTTCGATGAGTTCATAACTGTAATGTTTCTGCATCAGATCATTGACCTCGACGATGACGGTGGGCATCATTGCCTCCTGCATCAGTTTCAAAGTAAGTTACCGCTTTCGTGGCAACGTTCGCCCGCACATATTTATCGCAGAAGACCTTTGGCAGCCAGAGATTCACGCAATTTTTCCACACGCATCCGGTTGACGTTAAAATCTGAATAGCCAAGCCGTGATGCGGACCGTATCGCAATGATCCCTTCGGAAGGACGCAGGTGGAGTTCGAGGTCATCGACGAATCCGAACAGGCGACTGCGGCATTCTGCATGAAGATAATCTTCAGACCGGGTCACGAGATTCGTTCGAGGCAGGGAAGAGACGGCCTGCACTGCCGCCTCCCAAACGTTGTTGGCAGACATGTTGAGCCGCAGCGGTCTGATCTGGTGGTTGTCCTCGAGACTGTCGCTCGATACGCAGTTCGGGGTGTCCGGGCAGGGGGCCAATCCAGACCTGGTTACTCCGAGGTCGGAAGGCCTGCTCCCGGAGCAGGCGATCAGCATCAGGCAAATGAACGAAGCTCCAAGGTAAAGTGTTTTCCGCATCGGCATATGAGGACCTTCAGGATTACGGCTTAGAGACACCCTCCGCAGTCACCGGAATCAGAATCTCATTCCGGCGCATAAACCACGGCACATAAGGTGCGTTGTAACGTGCCCAGATTGCTTCTCCGCTCACTGCCAGACCTTGTTTTTGAATCCATTCATTCAATTTTAACTTGTACTGCTGGTAGTTCTTTTCGCTCCAGAAACCAGAATATCGTACTGAAGCCATTCGCCTGGCCGGAACCTGTCGCAGCGACACCTGGGGGTTATCCGGAACCGGGAGTGTTTCCATGCTGTAGCTCGCTGGCATCATGAAACTGACCACCCATCGCTCTCCGGATTTTTGCTGCCCGACCGGGGCGGTCATGTCAATTTTTTCTCCTGAAGTCTGGGAAGCAGGCGCAGTCATGGTGATTTTTGATTGTGCCTTATTGGCACCTGAGATGTAACGAAAGAGCCGTTGGAAAGCGTTACTCCCGGCATCTTCAAAATCACCCTCAACAGAGATTTCTGCAAGGATCTGGGAACCGTAGTCCCGGAGCTCAAAAGAACCTTCTTTCTTAACGATTTGGTAGGGAGCTTCTTCGATCGCCATAGCACAATGAACTCCTGAAATTATGATGACCAGTGCAAAGAGTATCAACCGGGTCCATTGCCGCATGATCTGTCTCCCCTGGGCTTTTCTTGCAAGGAATTGATGGTTCAACAGCTTGCTCATCAAGCGTATCAGCTTATTGAATATCAGGTTATTGAGTGCTTCCAGAACTGTTTACGCGATGACTGAGCCATTCGGAACTGACCGGTGTTTACAGGTTTGATCAAATAATACCATCATTGCTGAACTTGCTTCGGGAGTAGGGGGTCGGAGGTTCAAATCCTCTCGCCCCGACCAGTTTTCTTCTTAAGTTTCATCCGATTAGGCCAACCCTCCCGAGGTTGGCTTTTTCATTTCCAGAACGTCCGGTCCGTGTCTGGTCCAAATGTATCCAGCAATGCAGTTCCATCTGCTATGTCCAATGGCATCCTTCCCAGCAAGTTCATAACTCCGGTCCAGGAAAAATGCTCCGGTGAAGTTCCGGTGCGGGAGATCCTTTCCGGGGCATCTCTGGGATGGGATCCTGGTGGCGACTCATCGCGAGGTTAAACATTTCTTTGATTAGCCTTGACAATTTATATACACTTATTTTATGCCTGATTGTGCTCGCGTGAAGAGATGCTTCTAAGGACGCCGGTAAAATATCTGGGAAGGTATGTTTAAGATGATGAACAAGATTGTCATTCACTATTCAGACGGAAAAATTGTCAAAGGAGAAACAGGAGACTTTTTTCCGAACAAAAATTTCTTTCACCTCAACCAAAGAGGTTCTGACGAAATACAGCAAATAGACACCCAGACCCTCAAGGCTATTTATTTTGTAAAAAGCTTCGATGGTGACAGTTCATTCAAGGAAAAAATTGATGTAGACCGAAGCGGTTTCGGTAGAAAAATTCAGGTTCTCTTTAAAGATGGTGAAACTCAGTACGGATACACCCAGGGTTATTCCCCAAATCGCCCAGGGTTTTTTGTCTCCCCCTGTGACTCTGACAGCAACAATTTACGTATTTTTGTCGTTACGGGAGCTACGGAAAAAGTACAATTCATTTAGTCCGAATCAGTCAAATATGGCAATCTATTGTCTCCTTGTTCACGCCAATTCAAAAAACTTGGCGCTGTTTTTTCGAGGAGCAAGATTGTCGGCGCAGTTCCGCAGTCTGCAAGCACTGAGGAGCGAGCGCGTAGCCGAGGGTATCCATCCTGCTTGGGGAGTAGGAGTTCGGGGGTTTAAATCCTCTCGCCCAGACGATTTTTTCAAGAATTAACCATAGGTCAAATGAAAAGGTCAGCTTTCCGGGCTGACCTTTTTTCGCAAAAATATCAGACAATTTCAGACATGACACAATCATGGTTGAGTCATCATCCCCGAGCCACCAGGGGTCAGCCTTGATGAAGGACCACCACCTGCGCAGGCGGGGCAGACGCCATCACAATCAACACCCCTCTCGTCCTGGTTCTGAATGCCGTCCGAGCAGGTTTCTGCCGGTGCAGCGCCATTCAGCAATCCAATGGTTTCGTTCCCGGTGATGTAGGCACCCATGACAGAAGGATAAGACCCGCCCCTGCCGTTGGTTGTATAGGTGATTCTCTTGAAGTCGGTCGGACTGTTCCCGTCTACAGTCGAATCGTCTGCTGAGAATCCTGGATCGGTGGCAACGGAGTTGGTATCGTATCCCGATGCGCTCTGCCATGACGCAAGGGTTGAATAGTCAGTGTAGCTGATGAGCCAGCGCATCGATCCACCGTTTGCGTAATAATCGTTATAGTCGATATACCCGGACGACAATGCAGCCTCGTCATAGTAGACGCCATAACAAGTTTCTGACGAACATTCATGGAGATTGTTGTAGTAATCGACTCTGCCGGGTGCACTTGTGCTGTAATTCCTGGGGCCTGCCTGAACACCGTAAAGCGTGTTGTTGTATACCCTGATTGAATCAACGTCACCAGATACCCCCCCGAAGCCACTTACCCCCTGTGTGCCAACGGCGACATTTTGGTAAATATCCTGCTTCGGTATCGGTGAGGGGCCGGTATCATCAATGACCCAAAAAAGCCCGTTGGCCACGGCGCTGTGGTAGAAGTTGAACCGGTAGGTTGCTTGCGTTCCGGCGTAACTCGGAGACTTTTTAATTGAAGCAACATTCTTGTGCGAATTATAAATCTCACAGTTTTCAACAATGGTGCCCCTATCATACAAGTGCATGATTAAAGCCATGTTGAACGTGTTGGTCGTCGTGCCGTGATTGTAGTTGTCGTGCAGGATACAGTCTTGAAGCAGTGCTCCTACAGATGACTGAAATCTGACCACATCGTACCAGGCATCACCGCCTATGGGGCTTTGATGATCCCAGCCCCCAGAGACGTCAACGCCTTTAACCGTGTTTTTGGTGCCGCCAAAGATGATGCAGCCCCAAATTTTGAGGTTGTACCCATTGCCCCGAAGGATACAGCCAGTCCCGTAGATGGCAACCGGGTTGTTCAGATCGCCGGAATCGACGTCAGTGTGGTTGTCTCCACTCTGCAACCAGACAAGCTCTGTGCCGTAGTTCTCGACGATTGTCCCGGCCCCGTCAATGTTGAGAGACCCTGAGTTCCAGGCCAGGGGCGAGGCGTTGTAGTAGTAGGCCCCGGACCTGATATACAGGTGGTCGCCACTTCCGAGGTTGTTGGAAGCAGTGTAGACGTCGAGATAAACCTTGTCCGATCCGTTACCACACGCTCTTGTCGCAGGGTCGTAAGTCGTGGACCCGTTGCTGCACCCTGACGTTGAGCCGTCGAGATAGAGATCGGCGGCCCATACAGGTGAGGCAAGCAACAGCAGCGCTGGAAGAATAAATCGCATCACGGCAAACCCCCGTCATCGTGTCCGTTCTGCCTGATTTCGTTCAGTTCAGATTCGGTAAGCAGCCAGTCAAAAATGGCTGTCCGGTCAATTTTCCCATCCATAGAAACATACGTCCCGCCGTTTTGATGCCGGCCAATATAATAATCGGTGGAAGCATCCCAACCCATAAATACTCGAGGTCGGTCGATGCATTGAACTACAGCTATAAAATAAAAGGCCGGTGCCTAAGTTAGTATCTACCGTGGCAGTGTAGTCGTTTGCAGATCCAAGAGTAGATCATTGAGCGATCAAATCATCACTCGCTGTATTGTCGTAGAGATCAAAGGACAATGTGTCTTTTATATTTTCCCTTACGCCAGGCTCCCACTATCAGCAGTTTGATCGGCGACTCCGCCCCACGTAACGTCCCCTTGATAGTCCTCTCCCGGAAAGCCGCTGGCATCCATCAGCGCGCTTAGCCGAGCGTATCCGTCCTGCTTCGGGAACTGGTGCACTATAGACATAGTATGACGATATAACACAGTTTCGTCGATCAGTATCATCTCATGACAAGCCCGTAAGCTACTCCAGGGATTTCGATAACAGGCGCGTCGCAGCCATGTTGATGGGAATTTTCTGTATGACACCTCCAGGAGTATTTCTTTCACAGCAACCAAACAATAACGTCTTGACTTTCACTCGATTACTTTTTAGATTCCCTACTAATTCAATGAAGTATCTTATTAAAGTAATTAAATCCGGAGGTTATAAGATGAAAGCCAGGACACTTTTTTTAATTTTATTGTGCAGCCTGTTTGCGTTCACCAGTTTTGCTCTTGCCCAGGAAAACCAGATCGTTGCCGGAGCAGGTCCTTCCACGGCTATATGCAAGCTTTTTTTTAATGAGTTCAATCAACTTGAAGGCACCAACGGATACAACTTTGCGGTCATGGAGAACTCAATCAAACATAAGGGCGGGATCTTGAATTCTGACAAATTCCTGTTTGGTCGCACGGGCCGCCCCCTCACAGAAAAAGAAAAAGCCCTTGGCAAAGAAGAGATATTCTTGGCGAAAGTCCCTATCGCCTTCGCAAGGGGCTTGGAAGTTAATGTTTCTGCGTTGAGCATGGAGCAAATCAGAAAAATATTCACCGGTGAAATCACCAACTGGAAGCAAGTCGGTGGTTCAGATGCGCCCATTTTGCTGGTCGGTCGCGAACAGACTGAGGCACTTTTCATGACCTTGAAAGAGGAGTACCCTTTTTTCAAGGACGTAACCTTTGAGCAAGTCTTTAAAAAAGATCATGAAGTGGTGAATTTCCTGAAATCCCCACTCGGTAAAAATGCCATTGCTTTCGGTGCTAAGCCAAATTTTACCGAGTACAACCTGCTGAACGTGGAAGGGTTTTCGTCTGGAGTATCTGTCGGCCTGGTATATGACCTCAAAAATGCAACTTCTCCAATCGTTCAGATTGCGAAAGAGTATGCTGCGAGTTCTGACTGGAAAATAGAAGTTGCCAAAACTTCTATGCTGAACGTCAACTGATTATCTGGCAGTGCACTGGGGAGCGAAGCGTACTCGCCCTGCTTCGAGATTAGAGGGCGGACGTTCAAATCCTCTCGCCCCAACCATTTTTCACATTAAAAACAAGATGTTACATTAAAAGGCCAGCTTCCCGAGCTGGCCTTTTTTCTTAACTATGTCAGACATGTCCCATGCCAGGCGGCCGTTGACGAAACACGGACCGATCTCCTGTTTCTCGGCGCCAAGATCCTCAGCGACCTGCTCACAGGTGGTCCCTTGCGGATAGTTTCGCTGATCCTCCGGAAAACGCCCGATCCTGAAAGTGGCGAAGAGTTTGATGGTGATTCGCATGGAAACAGCTGCTCCGTGACCAGAAAGGTCTATGCCCCAGGCAGACCGAATTCCAGAGCCTGCGCCAGTTCTTCATCCGAGAGATCGAACACCGTATCGTGGGAAGCCAGCACTTCGTCGTACATGAATTGCGGCAGCCTGTCATCCTTGCTGGTAAATCCGGCGGCGGTATTGAACTGCTTTTCGGTCAGCAGCGTCTGGACGCCAAGTCCCATGAGCCGGTTCACGTCCCAGCTGCCGCCGAACTTGGCCTCAAGCATCTCGATCAGCTTGCCGAGCGCCTCGGGATCTTCGCAGCAGAAGCCGGAGAAGATGCACATCCCAAGCGAGTCGAAGACCGCCATAAGGACCTGCAGGTTCCGCGACAGGTCGACCTGCCCTTCCTTGCGGTTTCCGACCAGGTTCTGGTCGCCGACCGTGCAGCCGGCCGTATGGTCGGCACCCATCGGGCTGGTCGCGTAGGTCACCCCGGTTCCCTTCAGACCGCGCGGATCGTAGGCCGCCATCGACTGTCCCTTGACCGTCGGGATCCGCTTGACATTCAGGTGCCGTCCGGCAGCTTCGGTGCCATAACCGATGATCCGCCCCAGTTCGGTCCCCTCGGTCATCTCCTCGGCCAGCCGCAAGGCGCCTTCGGCATCGCCGAAGGGGATCAGGCCGGCTTCCATGCAGACGCCGAGAGCGCAGCCGGTGTCCATGGTGTCGACCCCCAGGTCGTCGCAGAGACGGTCCAGGCGGGCAATCACGTCGATATCGCGGATCCCGCAATTGGCCCCGAACAGGCCGATGGTCTCGTATTCAAACCCCGAGGTCAGGTAGTTGCCGTCCTTGTCGTTGTAGACTTGGGAGCAGCGGATGATGCACCCCTGCTGACAGATATGGCTCATGTTGCCGCCCCGTTGAGACTGGAGTTCGGCGATCCGTTCCCCGCTCGTCTCCTCGGCATGCTCCCAGCGTCCCTGGCTGAAATTGTGGGTCGGCAGGATGCCCATTTCGTTGGTTATGTTGACCAGCACCGCGGTCCCCAGCGCCGGCAGCCCCTGTCCCGAGAAGGGATGGGCCATGACCGCCTTGCCGTAAGCCTGGTTGGCAGCCATAAATTTGGCCCGATCGGCATAGCCCCAGGAGGCTCTTGGCACGTCCTTGAAGATGATCGCCTTGACCCCCTTGGACCCCATCAGGGCCCCGAGACCGCCGCGCGCCGCGGCCCGCGAAGGACGCCCCTCGGGGTCGGTAAACTGGATCGAGGCGTTGTGGTAGCCGCGCTCGCCGGCCAGGCCGATGGAAGCGATGGAGATGTCGGCTCCCAACTCCTGGCGCAGCTCGTCGCAGAGCTGGTAATTGTTCAGGCCGAGATAGCGCTGGGCGGGCAGAAATTCAACCCCAGCGGGCGTCACCACCAGCACGGTCCAGGCACCTGCCTGCGGCTGCCCTTCCAGCACCAGGCCGTGCAGGTCGAGGGCGGCCATTTTTTTGGCCAGGGTGCCGCCGGCGTTGGCTTCCTTGATAGTGCCGGTCAAGGGGCTCTTGCCGCCGACCGAGATGCGCCCGGAACAGGGCGCCGCAGTGTCGGCAAACAGCCCGGGACAGATAATCAGCTTGTTCTCCGGACCCAGAGGATCAGCCGTGGCCGTCACCTCGCGCTGGAGGATCTGCGCGATCAGGCTGCGCCCGCCAAAACGGGCATAATCTTCACCGACCTCATTATGGACGGTTGTCTGGTCTTGCAGGTTGATCCGCAGGAGCTTATTCATGGTCTGTCCTTTCGTGTTGATTGATTCACATTCTAGGAGGCTGACATCTGTAGCGATTCGGCCTGAAGTTTCATGGCGATATCGAGGCTGACCCGGGCACAGGCAAAGGAGTTCCCCCACAAATTCCCGCCGGCCGGCAGATCATCCAGGTCGCGCGGCCACCCCGAAGCTGAATGGGCATACATCTCCCCGAAATTGACCTCGATCTCCCCCGGCCGCAGTCGGTCCGCCGCAATGACGCCGATCACGCCGGGCAGACTTGCCGGCAGCAGCCCCGGCTGGTCCGGATGGCCGGCCGCGACCAGCACCACCCCGGCGGCCTGCACCACGCGGCAGGCTTCGACCAGCAGTCCGGCGCCCGGCCCATTCGGCATACCGAGGCTGAGGTTGATGATGCGGCACCCCTCGGCCGCTCCCCGCAGCAGCGCCCTGGCGACCAGTGAGGGGTAGGCCTGCAGTTCCGCATCGAAAACCCGCAGCACGAAAAGCTCCGCATCCGGCAGTCCCTGGCGCAGCACCCCGGCGACCGCCGTACCGTGCCCGACCTGATCGCGGTAATCTTCGTCTTCAAAAATTTTCCCCGCGGCGTCAGCATAGATATGAATGCCCTCAACCGCGCCGCGGACATGGGAATGCCAGGGGTTGACGCCGGTATCGATGATGCCGATGCGCAACGGCACAGCGGTCGCGGGCTGCGTCGCGCTCATGCCGACCTCCTCGCCAGGTCCGGGCCAGCCCCCTGCGACTTGACCAGAGCGACCGCGGCGCTGTTGGCAAGCGGCGTCAATGCCTCGCGCAGTTGCAGCTCGTTGACCTGGCGCAGCTCGCCATCCTGCAGCAGGCAGAGCCGATCGAACTCATGCAGACCGCCGAGGCGATGGGTCACCACCAGTATGATTTGGGCCCGGAAGTGCTCCCAGAGGTTGCGGCGCACCTGCGCCTCGGTCTC
>Ga0055481_10000628_pt1 | contig 11918 bp, 8 predicted proteins | sample Muzzi_PWC_D2_FD_57936 | JGI IMG/M metagenome (GOLD analysis project Ga0055481, IMG submission 57936) | Wetland microbial communities from San Francisco Bay, California, USA, that impact long-term carbon sequestration - Muzzi_PWC_D2 | ecosystem: Environmental > Aquatic > Marine > Wetlands ... | reverse complement strand
CTTCCTCCGATCCGGGGTAGTCCTCGAGGATCACGTCGACCCATACGGTAAGTTCCAAGTCGTTATTCATGGGTTCGAGCGTGAGAGGGTCAAGGGCCATTTCGTCATTCGACGTGCCGCGACGGGTTCCCGCCGCACCGAGCATATAACCGGCGCTCGGCAAGATCGCGGGGGGCAAGCCCCCGGACGACAATTGAGTACCGCCAATCAACCACACACGGTCAAAGTAGAATCCCAGGCCGGGCTCCCGCCCGTTCTTGCGAAGTTGCGTCAAATAGTTGTCGCCCACGAATTGCGTGCCAAACTCATGAGGCGTACGACAGACGATCTTGAGCGAGAACCCGGGCAACTCAGCTTTTGCATCATTGATTCGCTCCTCCACTTCGATCAGACTCGGCTCCACCTGAAATGCGTTCAGGTTCGGCTCGTACTGCATATTAATCGCTTGGAGCGTTACCTCTCTCCGTTTCGAGCGTGGCGGAAGCCGTCCGTCCTTGATGGCCTCGAGAACTTCCTGCTGATTTTTCGCTTTCGACAACGCTTCCTCTTCCGGAGGTAGCGAGTCGTGCACCGTTTGCAGGATTCTCAACACCAATCCCTTACCCTGCTGTATGTCGATGAGTTTTTGTGTTTCCTCACGCTCCGCCTGCCCTTGGCCAGTCAGTTTTCCCAACGTGCGTTTGAGCTCCTGCCCGGCCTTCTGTACGGACGCGGCCTGCCCCCACGCCGACAGTGAGGGCGAGGGCCCGTTGTCGAGAATCCGTGGGGCCTCGGCCTCACTGATCGTAATCCGATCGGCCTCCCCGACGCCGGCAGCGAGGGCACTCATGTCCGTCGTTTGTCGAAACCAAATCAGGGCACCGGCCAAGACGAGACAAGCCGCCGAGGCCGCAAAGGCGGGGCGCTTCCGGCGCCACACGGCCTGTTTCGCGATGGTCGTGGGCAGGAGGTTGCTGGATACTTTCGACAGATCCAATCCCTGCACCGCCAGGCCAAACGCCACGGCGAATGCCGGAAACTCTTCCTCCAGGGCCCCGCCGACCGCCGACCCCATCGTCACGGCATCCGAATGCGAGGACGGCACCGTGACGGTTATGCCGAGATTCTGCTGCAAATACTTTTGTAGACCCGGTAGCTTGAAGGCGTTTCCATAGCCTGTCACGGAGTCGATGTGCGCATCGCGGTGGGTCGACGAGTAAAACCCGATGGATCGCTGAAGTTCCTGAACAATATCCGCGAAAATCGGCCTCATGGCCTGGAAGATCTGCCGTCTATACTTGCTGCTCTCCGCCGTCCGTTTGAGGCTCTCGGCCTTCGAGAAGGACAGCTTGAAGGACTTGACCAACGCCTCCGTAAAGCTGTTTCCGCCGATGGGAATCGTGCGGGTCCAGAGACTTCCCGGCGTGGCGATGACCAGATCGATGTTCACCGCCCCGATATCCAGAATCACCGTCGTCTCGCTGCCCAGTACACCGTCGAAATGGGCGCCGTTGTACACGGCCAGGGGGCACGATTGAACGCCCGAGGGCTCAATCGATGCCTGCTCGAAATGCAGGAGATGCTCGCGAAGAAGCTCTCGCTTCATCGCAAAGATCCCCACCTCCACGTCCGGCAGGTCTTCCTGCTCGAAGATCTGATAATCCCAGATCACCTCGTCCATGTCGAAGGGAATCTGCTGATCCGCCTCGTACCGCACGATGTCGGGAATGCGCTTGGGGGCCACCGGCGGAAGTTTGGTAAAACGGGCCAGCGTGTGCTGACCCGGCACGCTGAGATAGACCTGGTCCTTGGTAATATCATTGCGAGAAAGAAACTTCTCGAGTGCGTGGGCAATCAGTTCCTGCCGGTTGGCATCCGGCTCCGAGAGGATCTTCTCATGTTCGATGTAATCGTGCGCCAGGACCTCGACCTTACCATCACCGACCGCACGAAGCTTGATAGCCTTGAGCGCACACCGCCCGACGTCGATACCCCACACCGTTTGTGCGGTCGCCATAAATCCAATCTCCGTCCTGGCTCGTCATGCCTGCGGGCGATTCGAACCTGACCGAATCGAATGCCTCGGGGCCGACATCACCCTTTCCTTCCCAACGATCACCGGATAGATTGCCCCGATTATGGCTGGGAAGTATCGGCTGACCACGCTTGGCTGTAAAGTCAACCAGTACGAGTCGCAGCAAATCCGTGAACTGCTGGAGTCCTACGGTCTGGAACCGGCCGAGCCCTCGGACGCAGCGACTATCGCGGTCGTGAACACCTGCGCCGTTACCGGCACTGCGCTCCGCAAGAGCCGACAGGCCATTCGCAGGATCGCACGAGACGGTTCCGACGTCGTGGTGGTCGGGTGTGGCGCCGCCGCAGACGGCGAAAGGATTCGCCGCATCCCCGGCGCAGTGGGTACGATCGACCACAGCGAAGACCTACGGGCCGCACTCCAGCCTTTCATCGAATCCGCTTTGGAAAAAACCCCGGCTCGCACACCAAGTACGAGCATACCGAATCACAGACCGAAGAATCGGGTGGATCCGGCAAATCCCCATCATCCAGCCTCTCCACCGCCCCGTGCCGTACGGGCGTGGGCCGAACGGTCCGAGAAGCCAGGTACCCATAACATTGTTGCAAGAAGATTGCCCGTTGTCAACGACAATCATGCGGGAATCGGGCGAATCGAGAGGTTCGACGGCCACCAGCGAGCGTTTCTCAAGGTGCAGGACGGCTGTGACGCCCATTGTACCTATTGCATCATACCTCGCCTGCGCCCTTCGCTCTCATGGAAATCGGTCGACGACGCGGTCCAAGAAGCACACGCACTCGTCCGTGCGGGGCACAGAGAGATCATCGTCACCGGCATCTTCCTGGGCGCCTACGGGCGCGAGACAGCTATTCGAAAACGTACGTCCGGCGGCGCTACGACGCCACTCGCCGATCTTGTCGCCTCTCTCGCGCGCGTCGAGGGTCTCGAGAGACTGCGGCTTTCGAGCCTCGAGCCCGGTGATGTAGACGAGGCATTGCTCGAAGTCATGGCGACCCACGAATGCTGCGTGCCGCATCTTCATCTCCCCTTGCAGTCAGGTAGCGGCGAAATTCTGCGCCGCATGAACCGCCAGTACGGCATTGATGCGTTCATCGACATGATTGACCGCGTACGGGCGGCGCTCGATCGTCCGGCCATCACTACCGATATCATCGTGGGGTTTCCTGGTGAGAGCGAGGATGACTTCGAGCAGACGCTCGAATGTACGCAGTACGCCGAATTCGCCAAGATTCATGCGTTTCCGTTCAGCCCGCGTGATGGAACGGCTGCGGCAAAATGGACCGCTCAATATCTTCCCGGTCCGGTTGTGCGGGAACGGATGCACGCCTTGGAAAAGACCGGGCACGCCTGCGCGCTGCAGTTCCGTCGTCGCATGCTCGGCACGGTGGAGCGGGTCCTTGTCGAGGAGGTTGGCATCCTGACGACTTCGAACGACGGCGCATCGCGACTCGCGTGCGGCCGAGCCGATCGCTACTTCGAGATTCACTTTGAGGCCCGAGGCATCCTCGACAAAGGGGATCTTGCTCGTGTAAGAATCGATCGCGCCACGCCGGCACACACGCACGGTATGCAAGTCGAGGGACTATCGCGAGAAATATGCTTGCCCGTGCTTCCCGCGTGAAATCGCGGCCAGCAGGGCATCTGCGGCCACGCTACATTTGTATCGTCTTCGAGCGCGAGAGCGAATCTGGTTGACCGGAGCCCTACCAAGGGGTGATAATTATGTAAGCAAAGGGTGGGCATGCTTTGTCCAAGGCGCGCGACGGTGGTAGGGGTCGCCGTGTCCGGGTCATCCGCAAACCAGGGGACTATCACATGAAACTGTCGATGTATTACGCTGCGCTCCCTTTCATTTGCTTGGCGTCCGCCGGCTTCGCGCAAGCGACCGGCAAGCCGATTGCGATCGCCGACTCCGAAGCACCTGACGGTGTGGAGGCGGCGCGTGTAGAGTTACTTGACGACACGGTAGCGCGGGCCCTTCGCGACGCCGAGTTCCGTCTGGGGAACGGCCGGCTAGACGACGCGATCGCCATGGCCTGGGCGGGATTGGAGCAGGCTGCGAACCTACCGCAATCGCAAAGACGGTCCTCGCTAATCGAATCCCTCATGCTGGTCGTGATTGATGCGCGGGTGCAAGCCGAACTGTCGCGACGCACCCCGTCCGACACGGCGACCGATTCGCGTCCTTGTGCAGATGTGCCGCCGCGCAATCCGACAACAGGCCTTTCTACCGTCAAGCCACCGGATCGGCCCTCTCCCCTGGCCGAAGCCTTGGAACATTTGGGGGAACCGCCTGATCTTCCGGAACGTGTCATCACCTATCCCCCGGACTGGCGAGGCGCGGGTCGGCACGACGGATCGGACCGGACCCCGATCCTCTATGAAAGTGAGCCGTTTCAAGACGGAAGCGGAGAGACGGTGCAGACGGTGGTTTACGACGTACGCACGTTGATTCTGCCAACTCCGAATTTTCAGTGTGTGCCCATGCGCGACCTGTTTGAGTCCACGCGATCCGCCGCGGATCGCGATGCGCTTCGCAGGGGTAGCGCCATCTTTAACGGATACGCGCACGATCTCGACGCCGGTATCCCGCTCTTGGGCGGGTTCGGAGGATCGTGCAGCTGGCCCGGGGACCTCGGCGACAGTAACCGCGAAATGGCTGATTTGATGCGTTTGATTGAAGAAATTACATCCCGGTGAGCCCCGCCTATCAAGTGCGACGGTATGGGCGAACGAAAGCTCGTCCTCGCCGGATCTATCGCAGCGCGATACCACTTTCCTGTCACCGGAATCCGCGGCAGCCAACCACCGAATCCTAGGATCGATCTGAAAGCATCATCACAGGCAACGTTGATGGCTCGTGAGACCGCTTGGCGGCCAGAGCCTGCGCCAGCCAGTCGTACTCCTTCAGCGCCTGATTCACGTTGCCGGAGATGATCGGCGAGAGTGAACAGCGGATGAATTGCATTCCAATGTCGAAGCAATTTTCTTCCACCTCGCGACAGAACGAAATGAGACCGGCAAGAAACTGTCGGCCGTGTACCTGATCCAGGGCGATCTCCACGGCTTCCGATCGCTCCAGCGGATACGACGCAACAAGCCCGACACCGCCCTTGGTGATGTTACGCGTCACCGCGTGCTGCACCCTCAGTTCCGTACCAGATCCGGCGAAATGACGAAGCACGCAGGGCACCACCACTTTTGTTCGAAGTTGTTTGCGCACATTCTCCGGCGCCATGGCGTCCGTCGCATTGAGCTGCCGCGCCAAACCTGCGAGAAAGTTGTATTCTCCCTCCTCGAACGGACTATCGGAGGGAGAGCGGTCATCAAACAGCTCGACTCGAAGGGGGGTCGGGTCTGCCTCAATAGCTTGACGATCGCGCGGTTCGTCGACGCATTCGAAGCACACGCGATCCTTGCCGTCTCGCTTGGCCTTGTACATAAGCCGGTCGGCCCGGGCGAAGAGCGCATCCGGACGAGGCTCCGGTACGTAAGCGCACCAGTAGCCGCCAGCGCTGCAGGTCACAGGCCTTGTCAGCCCCAGACCGGCGGGATCCAACTCGCGCACGCCGCGCACGACTGCCTCGGCGATTTCACGCGTCTGAGTCTCATCCACCCCGCGCAGGATGATGACAAATTCCTCGCCACCGTAGCGTCCCACGACGCCCACCTCACCGACGACGCGCTCGAAATGCGCGGAGACCGCCTTCAACACACAATCGCCCTTGATATGACCGAACTCGTCGTTCACGAGTTTAAAATCATCAAGATCAATCAGGAGTACGGCGATCGCTACGTCGGCCTCGCGATCACACTCGATGGCGTGGCCCGCCACCTCGGTCAGGGCACCGCGATTAAGGAGATGGGTCAGAGGATCGAGCGCCGCCCGCTCGCGATATTCACGCAATGCACCGGCCTGGCGCTGCTGCTCCCGCTTGATGTGGTCGCGCTCGGCTTCTGTGTCCACGAGCCGCCGGTCGACTTCTTGGGCGAAATTGTACAGTTGCCGATTGGCTTGATCGAGCAGATCTACCACATCCGTGTCTTCGGCGATAAAGTCGCCGTAGAGCGCCGACAAGTGACGGTATTCCGTGATGGCGGAGTGGCTGTTCTTCTGCCATGTTTTCGGTTCGAGGCCAAGATGACTCCCGCCGTATTCGCGCAGCGCGTCCGACTCGATCGTCGGCGTCTTGGCCGGCACAAAACAGAGTCCGCCGACGAAGTAGCTCACGGCCGCCAGGCGGTCCGCCTCGGTCGACCGTGGGGTGATTTCAACGCGTTGGTGATGCGTTGTGAGCGGAGCGACCATGAGATCGGGCAGTTGCCACTCCTTGCACAGGGCTTCGATCACGTCAACATGTGTGTAAGGGAAGCCCTCCTGCTCCATTCTGTAGAGGGCCGCGGGCGAGAGATCGCGTCCGTACAGCGACGCATAGTCACTTCCGAGAATCTGCACCAGCAGCACCACGCCGCAATCTTGCAAGAGCCCGATTAGGAATGCCTCTTCCTGCCGATCCGGAACGGACTGGTGGGCCACGGACCGTGCCAAACACGCGCGGAGCAAGGCCTGCTGCCAGAATGCAGACCAATCGAACGACGTGCCGCCCAGGCGATCGAGGTGGTTTACCAATTGGAATCCAAGGGACACCGTTTTGACACGATTCAAGCCGAGCACGGTGACGGCACGTTCGATGGTCGTCACCGGGTTGCGCTGGGCAAACTGTGCGGAATTAGCGGTCTTGAGCAAACGCGTCGCCAGCGCCGGGTCGGTTCGTAGAATCCTCCCGAAATCGGACGCGTTTGAATCCGGGTCCTCAACCAAAGCGAGAATCTGTGCCGCCAGCGCCGGGCTGCTCGGCATCTTGGCCTTGCGAAACAGCTCCCGCAGTTTGGCTTGCAGAACATCCGGTGATGCGTTTTGCAGCGCCATCATTCTAGAATCCCCACGTTACCGGGCGACCTTGCACCGGACGCAAACCGGCCCCAGTTATCGTATCGACTTATGGAATACGCGAGTGGACTCCGATTGTGATTCCATTGCCTGGCAAACAAATCGCGAAGCCGTGGAAGGCAAAAGAAAACGTCATCATGTCGCCGCGTTATCGGCCTACTCCTTTGCGTGGCCGTGGAAACGTCGGCGCCGCAACGCCTTATAACCTCAAATAGCGGACTTTTTTGAGGTTCCATTTGGCATCGGACCGTTTCGTTTTGTATGTCATAGTGTTGCCACTTGGATGCTCGAAGCGGCGTCCTGTAGACGGGGGAAGGCGACACGATACTCGTGATCCTAAAGAGGGGCGAGTCGCGACGGAGGGGCAAGCCGTTTGATGCTTGTACGGCCTTCGACAATACCTGGGGTCGAAACATCGATCCCCTTTTCCGCAAGGAGATGTCAAATGCAGAAGTTTCTGACAACGGCGAAGCGTTTTGTGAAGTCCGAGGACGGCCCGACGGCAACCGAGTATGCGGTCATGCTGGCCCTGATTATTGTAGCGGCCATCGCGGCGATTACGCTGCTTGGAAGTCGGGTGACGGCCATGTTTGCTTCCACAACCACGGCGCTCGGCGGCTAACGCGTTCGACCGCCGGACGACTTTCGAAGTCCGGCGAACATCGTTTGTGATCCTTTCGTCGGCGCCGCCGGCAATCCGGTGGCGCCGACCTCTTTATCGTCACCAAGACCGATCATGCACAAGTCCCACACCCGGCCAAAAATTGGGTTGGCATGGGGCAATCGCGTATTGTAGGTCATAGTGTTGCCGATTGGATGCCGGAGGCGGCATCCCTCAGATCGGGGAGGCGACACGATACTCGTTGTCCGAGAGACCGACGAGTTGCGACGGAGGGGCAAGCCGGTTGTTGCTTGAACGGCCTTCCACGACACCCGGGGGCGAAAAATCATTCCCCCATTCCGCAAGGAGATGTCAAATGCAGAGGTTCCTGACGACGGTGAAGCGCTTTGTGAATTCCGAGGACGGCCCGACGGCAACCGAGTATGCGGTCATGCTGGCGCTGATTATTGTGGCGGCCATCGCGGCGATTACGCTGCTTGGTGGTCGCGTCACGGCCATGTTCGCGGAGACCACGACCGCACTCGGCGGCTGATGCGCTCGCGCGCCGGCCGACGCATCGAGGCCCGGCGAAAACCGCATCTGATCATCGTGGAGGCGCTGCCGGCGTTCTGGCAGCGTCTCTCTTCTTGTCGAGACTACGCCTGATAATCTTATGCGTACGCTCATTCGACGATAGCAGTTGGTGTCAAACAAGCATGTGTTGTTCGTCATAGCATTGCAGCGTCTATGCAGCGGATAGCGTCCTGTAAAAATGGTAGGCAACACGACACTCGTTGCCCCGAAGAGGGACGAGACTAGACGGAGGGGACAAGCCAAGTGCTGCTTGTACGCCCTTCAACAATGCTCGGGGGCGAACCATCAAGCCCCCATTCCCGCAAGGAGAGGTCAAATGCAGAGGTTCATGACGACGGCGAAGCGCTTTGTGAGGTCTGAGGACGGCCCAACGGCGACAGAGTATGCAGTCATGTTGGCACTGATTATTGTGGCGGCCATCGCGGCGATTACGCTGCTTGGTAATCGGGTGACGGCCATCTTTTCGGAGACCACGACCGCACTCGGCGGCTGATGCGCTCGTGTGCCGGCCGACGTATCGAGGCCCGGCGAATATTGCATCTGATCATTGTGGAGGCGCTGCCGGTATCCCGGCGGCGCCTCTCTTTTGATTTGTCACCTCGACATCAAGCAAGAGCCCCAATCGATAACATGAATGGATTGACAGCATCGCCGGGCCGCGCGCCCTCTGGGCCAGCGGGTCACTGTCATCCGGGCCACTACGATACCGCGACGCCAAAGAGCGGCCTCAATTCATGTGCTCAACTCACCGGCGTTCGATCGCGCCTCAATGGCGCAGCGGCTTACGCGCGGTGATCCCCTGCTTTTGATGAATGACGTAGGAACGGTCGGCATCGAGTCCCTCAAATACCGATGCCGGTTGGCCAGGCCAGCGGATTTCAAGCCTCTCGACCTTTTGCGCGCCGCCGAGACCAAGCGTAACCGGCAGTTCGGACTGAGACAGGTAACTTCGTGTGGGCATGATCTGTCGAAGAATGCGCCTGCCGTCGACCGTGGCGACCACCCACGCACCGATCGCGTTTTTGTTGGTAGCTGTACCGATGAGCCGCACGCGGATGCGATGGTGATCGGACCGAAGTTCGTTGCGCAACAAGAGCGGTGTACGACCCAGTTGGGTCATAACGACATCCAGGTCGCCATCGCCGTCAATATCCGCAAATGCGCTTCCCCGTCCGACAATCGGCTTCGAGAGATCACCGGTGAGTGCAGGTTCGACCGGCACGAAAGTCGCGCCCGCTGCGCCGCCGCAATTGTAGAACAGTTGCGATGGCTGCTCGTAATGCTGGCTCGGCTGCACGACGTTGATCTGCTCCTCGAGGTGTCCGTTGGTTTGCAGTAGGTCGAGCCGTCCGTCGAGGTCGTAGTCGAGCAACAAGAGACCGAACGTCAGCATGCCGCGACTGGTGGCGCCGATCCCCTCACCAATGGACTCGTCCGCAAAAAGCGTGTCCGACCCCTGGGTGACGTAGGCCGAACTCATCTCGTTGGCGAAGTTGCCGATAAAAAACGCCAGATCCGTGTCATTTCGATAAAACCCCGAGTCGATCCCCATGGCGCCGGTCGCACTGCCGTTGCGGTCGAACGCCACGCCGTACTGCGCGCCTTCTTCGACGAAATAGCCATCACCCTGGTTGACAAACAGGAAATTCTGCACCGTATCGTTGGCCACGAGCAAGTCGATGTGTCCGTTGCGATCGATGTCGACCGGCGCCACCGCCAGCGCCTTGGAGACGGGCCCGCCGGTGGCCGGGTTGATGACGTGCAAGCCGGCCTCTTCGGCCGCTTCCGAAAACGTACCGTCACCATGGTTGCGATAGAAATACGGTTGCGTGCCTTCGAAGTTGGTCGGTGGACCGTAAGCCCGTCCCACGCCCGCGAATCGAAAATTGACCTTGAAGTCGATTTCTTTCGACCATCTCACGTAGTTGCAGACGAACAGATCGAGATCGCCGTCGTTATCGACATCGACGAACGCGGCGCTGGTGCTCCACTCGTCGGCGGCTCCGCCGACACCGGCTTCATCCGTCACTTCTTTAAAATGGCCCTCGACATTGCGCAGTAGGTGGTTCTTGCCGACGGCGGTGATGAATACATCCACCCAGCCGTCGTTGTCGTAGTCACCGACCCCGACGCCCATGCCGTACGACTCGATGCCCAGACCGGATGCATCGGTTACGTTGGCGAATTGGGCATCGCCGTCGTTGCGATAAAGGGCGGATGTAAAGGTGGGATCACCTTCCTCGCGGCGCCATGGCCAGCGCGACGAGTTTACGAACAGTAGATCCTGATCGCCATCGTTGTCGTAATCGAAAAACGCCACGCCGCCACCCATCGACTCCGGCAGCAGCTTGTCTCCGTAGGCACCGTTCTCGTGCACGAAATCGATGCCCGCTTTCTCGGTAATGTCGGTAAAGCGCACCACGGGCGGTGTAATGTTTCTGGCGATCGCCTGGGGCGGCACGAACACCGGTTCGACCGGTGGTGGTGGCTCAGGCGATCGGCGAAACGCAAACACGAGTCCTGTGACGACAACCGCGGCGACGGCGAGGACCGCGAGCGACCAGCGAAACGCCCGCCCGATGATGGCATCGTCCGCGGCGGCGAGTTCGCCATCAGTGATTTCAACGTGTGGCTTGGGCGTTGTCATGGTCGTGCATCATCGTCGTCCCTGCGGGCAGATCATAGGCGCCGGGGCGCTGCAGGTCATAAATTACAATAGCCTCGGCGGCGTGGTTGGCCGCCGGATCGTTCGACCGGGCAATCGCAATGGCCCGATCCCTGGCATTATCGTCAGGCTTGTATTTGGCGTGCAAGGCGCGGTGGCGCTTCGCCGCATCCTGATCGCCGAGCTGACCGTACAAGAGCGCAAGATTGTGGTGCGCGGCGAGATTCTCCGGGTCGATCGCCAGCGCGCGGTCGAACCATTTGACGGCCTCGCTGAGTAATCGTTCTCGCTCGGCGCGGCGCTGATCACCGCGCTCCTGCTTGGCCCGCTCGAAGATCGTCTGTCCCAGTTCATCGAGAAGCCGGTAATCTTTGGAGAAATCGAAACCTCGCTTGCGCGTTTCGGCGGTGTCCATTTCGACGATAGAAAGGAGATTCTCGATGGCCTCGTTTAGGTGTCCGTTCTGCTTGTTGACCAGGCCGGTGAACCAGGACACGGTCCACGGCGGGGCAGGCGGATCGAATGTCGCGGCGCGATTCAACGCCTCGACCGCTTCCTCGAGTCGCCCCTCTTTGACATAGACCCGCGCCCGGTTGAGCGGCCCGTCGGGGCGCCCCAGCGCCTCCACGGTCGCGAACGCCTCCTCCGCTTGTCGAAGTTCGCCCTTGTTGCTGCCCTTTGATCCTTTCCGCAGCAGACCGATGCCGTAGTCGTTGAATCGTTGCCACATCACAATGGGCGAAGGTGGATTCGCCGGGGGCGCGGGCGACCCGGCGACCGGGAAGGTCAGCCGATCCGTTGCCAGCGTCATAATCGGAAGATCATTCATCTTGAACTTATCACCCTCGACATACCGCATCAGGATCGTATCGAACTTGCGATACTGCAACTTGGCGTCGACCGTCAGGGTGCCGGTTGCGTGGGGCGGCACCTGGAATTTGAGGTGTACGACATCCGCCGCGCCGGGCGGAATCTGGTGATTGTACAGGGCGATGAAAATGTCCTGCGCGTTGCGCTGGTCGATCCGCTTTCCGTGGCGATCGATGACGTAGGCGTTGATCTTGTGCGACCA
>Ga0055481_10000627_pt1 | contig 11929 bp, 6 predicted proteins | sample Muzzi_PWC_D2_FD_57936 | JGI IMG/M metagenome (GOLD analysis project Ga0055481, IMG submission 57936) | Wetland microbial communities from San Francisco Bay, California, USA, that impact long-term carbon sequestration - Muzzi_PWC_D2 | ecosystem: Environmental > Aquatic > Marine > Wetlands ... | reverse complement strand
GCATTTGAATTGCTCTATCCTGACCCGGCTTACCGTGAAAAAATGTTTGACAGCATTGCTCATCTTAATGGAGACTTCCGCAACAAGGAATGGAGGTTGGTTTGCAAGAAGGGAATCGTAAAGACTGTTGCCTGGTCAACTGTGGCTGAGCGTTTTCCCATTCCCGGCTGGAAGACCTGGGCCGTGGGCGTGGACATCACCGAGCGCAAGCTGGCCGAACAAAAGCTGATAGAATCTGAAAAACGCTACCGCACTTTATTTACCCAGTCGCCTGATGGCATTATGTTGGTTGACCCGGAAACAACACGGGCAGTTGAGTTCAATCCGGCTATAGCCCGCTTATTAGGCTATTCCAACCAGGAATTTGCCCGCTTGCGTGTTGCCGATTACGATGCTAACGAAAACCCGGCCGAGATCATAGCCCAAATAGAAAAGGTCTTGCGTGACGGACATGATGTTTTTGAGACCAGACTGAGAACGAAAGGGGGCGATATCAAAGAGGTACAGGCTAACATTCAGGTGCTCGAACTCTCCGGCCGAACAATATTTCACAACATCATCCATGATCTGACCGAGCGGAAACAGGCCGAGGAACAAATCAAAGCCGCGCTCTATGAGAAAGAGGCACTGCTCAAAGAAATTCATCACCGAGTTAAAAATAATATGCAAATTATTTCCAGCCTGCTCGACCTGCAAGCTGATATGATTCAAGATAAACAGGTACACGATCTATTCAAAGAAAGCCAACAACGTATCAGGTCAATGGCCCTCATCCACGAACGGTTATACCAAAGCCAGAACCTGGCCCAGATTGATTTTCTCGAATATGTTACGGGCCTGACCGATTATTTATTGCATTCGTATGGGGCCATGGCCGGGAATATCACCTTAGACCTGGATATTGCGCCGCTATTGTTAAGCATTGAGACGGCTATTCCTTGCGGCTTGATTATCAACGAGTTGGTCTCCAATGCCTTCAAACATGCCTTTCCCAATGGAAAATCTGGTAAAATCCATATTAGGCTATCAGCGATAGATCATCTTTTGATCCTTCAAATTCAAGATGATGGCATCGGCTTTCCTGCGAAGTTGAATCCTCATCGTACAGAATCATTAGGGCTAACCCTGGTGGCGACCCTGGTTCATCAACTCAAGGCAACTATTGAGATGAAGAACAATAACGGCGTACAAATTGAAATAGTATTTAGCGATCCCACAGTCAAAGCAGGAGATTAAAATTGTGATGGCCCTTTATAAACACCAAGCAGAAATAGAACGAGAAAATTTGTACCCAGAGTATTCAGAAGGGCATAATATTACAATGTAATGCTGTGTAGAGAAGATCCATGAAAACCAAAACAAAAATATTAGTGGTCGAAGACGAAGGTATTGTTGCTCTCGCTATCCAGAAAAAGCTGATCAGCCTGGGCTATGAAGTGCCGGCCATTGCTACCTCCGGCCAACAGGCTATTTTACGGGCGGCTGAAACCCAACCCCATTTGGTGTTGATGGACATTATACTGACAGGCGATATGGATGGGGTAGAGGCTGCCGCGCAAATTCGTTCAGCGCTTGATATTCCTGTTATCTATTTAACCGCCAACTCCGATGACAATACCTTGCAGCGAGCTAAACACACCCAGCCACTAGGCTATCTGCTTAAACCCTTTGAAGATAGAGAACTTTATGCGGTTATTGAGATGGCTCTTTCGCGGCATCAAGCGGAAAAGCAATTAAAAGAAAATGAGCAATGGCTGGTTACTACTCTCAAAAGTATTGGCGATGGCGTAATTACTATCGATAAGGCCGGAGTCATCACCTTTATGAATCGCACGGCCCAGCAGTTGACTGGTTGGACGCTAGTTGAAGCTATCGGCAAACCTTTTGAGGATATATTTAAGGTGTTAAATGAAGAAACAATCAGCTCTATAGAGAATCCACTGGAGCAAACATTACAACAAGGTTATGCCGCGAGCCAAACCAATTATTATACCCTTATAGGCAGAGACAAAACAGAAATCTCAATTGAATATAATGCGACACCCATTAAAGATGATGCTCACCAGATTACAGGTGTTGTTTTGGCCTTCCGCGATGTGAGCCAACGCAAACAAGCCGAAGAAAGGCTAGAGCAATACCGTGACCATCTGGAAGAGTTGGTAGCCGGGCGCACCGTTGAACTCAGCCAAGCTAACGAGAAGCTACAACGTGAAATTAGCCGTCGTCAGCAGCTTGAAGAACAACTACTCTATGACGCTCTGTATGACAAGCTAACCGGCTTACCCAATCAGGCTCTCTTTACCGACCACTTGCAACGGGCTATTGTCCAGACTGCTCATAACCCAGACCATTTATTTGCAGTACTGCTGCTTGATTTAGATCGCTTTCAACGGGTCAATGATAGCCTGGGCCATCCCTTTGGTGACCAGGTACTGACCGCCCTGGCCCAACGTTTGACAGCCAACCTTGGCCCAAATGACATGGTGTCCTATTTAGGCGGCGATGAGTTTGCTATTCTGTTGAGTCACATTGATAATGTTAGCGAGGCGATAACCTACGCTAATAAAATAAATGAAGCTGTTGGGCAGCGCATGATGGTGGACGGGCAGGAAATTGTGACCACCGCCAGTATCGGCATTGTCTCGAGTAAGGATCAATCTTTTGGCAAACAGTACCAACAGCCTGCCGATATACTCCGTGATGCCGATACGGCCATGTATGAGGCCAAAGCACAGGGACGCAACCGGGCGGTTCTGTTTGATGTGGGCATGCGTGCTCGGGCTGTGGCTAAATTGGGGTTGGAGACCGAACTGCGGGTGGCCCTTGAACGCCAGCAATTTCAAGTTTTCTACCAACCTATTGTGTCGCTTGCCACCTGTCAGATGGTGGGGGTTGAAACCCTGTTACGCTGGCAACATCCTTACAATGGCTTTATCTCGCCAGCCGAGTTTGTGCCAATCTTAGAAGAAACGCGCCTTATCCTGACTGTGGGCGAGTGGATATTAGAGCAGGTTTGCTGGCAACTGAAAACCTGGCACAAAGCCGGATATACCAATTTGCGAGGCGCCGTTAATTTATCGGTTCATCAACTGCGAGAACCAACCCTACCGGCAATAGTTCAAACCATTCTGACCCGGACAGAACTACCGGCCAGTGCGATTGAGGTAGAGATAACAGAAAGCGCAGCCATGCAGCATGCCGATTTTAGCCTGCAAGCTCTACAACAACTTCATCATTTAGGAGTACACATTTCAATTGACGATTTTGGTACCGGCTACTCTTCGCTGGACCGCCTAAAACGGATGCCAGTCCACACCCTTAAAATTGACCAATCCTTTGTGCGTCACATCCCTGACCATGGTGGTGATATTGCGATTATTAAGGCCATTATTGCTCTGGCCCACGTGCTTGACCTTAAGGCGTTGGCCGAAGGCGTGGAAACTCAAGAGCAATTAGCCTTGCTACAAAGCTTAGGTTGTGATGAAGCTCAGGGCCACCTTTTTAGCCAGGCGGTTCCGGCTGAAGAAATCACCAAATTGTTGGCCGAAGGTCAACCACTCAGGATTTAACCTATGAAGGTGCCCCGAAATTTAGGACCATCTTTTCAGCAAGCCAGTCTCACCGCAACCTTGACTAATTTATTATAAACAGGGTACACTTTGGATATAGAGGAGTTGTAAGACCCCACTTTAGTAATTTAGTGATTTTCTCGTTAAATTCTTGAGATTAACCGATCCCCTAGATGTAGGGGCAATGGCATTCACCCTCAAAATCCTACGACTCCTTCGGTAGGACGTTTGCCAAACGCCTCTACATTTGCGAGAGAACTATTGAGGGATAGATACCCAAGGGAATAAATGTTATGCAACCTCATCAAACCGACCTGAACAGAGACCTTCCGTCCAAACCCCTTGAACATGTTCTGGCTCAAGTTGAGCAGGCCAAACAGGAATGGGAAACCACAGTCGACGCGTTGCCCCAGCTTGTTTGCCTGCTCGATAGCCACAGGCAGGTGTTGCGAGCCAATCGAACTGTGGAAAGATGGGGCTTGGCCCAGGTGATAGAGGTCAAGGGCAAAAATATCCACCATCACCTCCTTCATCCCGGTTGTCATAAATCCACCTGTTATCTACTAGATTGGTTAATCCAGGCTTGGCCAAAAATAGCTGGAGGTCAGGCAGTTGAAATTGAAGCTAATGACCCATTTCTCAATCGATACCTATACATGCAACTGAGACCCATTGTCTTAACGGCGAAAAATGATAGATACGGCAGCTTTGCTGCGCTGATTATTCAGGACATTAGCCCCCGCAAGCAGCTTGAAGAAGCTCTGCGTCAGGCTAATGAAGTGTTAGAACAGCGGGTCGAAGAACGGACAGCCCAACTTCGGCGTGTGGCATTGGAAAATGCTAATCTATACGAAACCCAACGCGAACAGAATCGCCGCCTGCAACAGTCGCAAGAAGAGTTGATTCGCATTGAAAAGATGGCTGCTCTGGGCCGATTGGTGGCCTCTATTGCCCACGAGATCAACAATCCACTGCAATCGGTGCAAGGTTTTTTGGATTTATTGCAAGAAGAGGTAGCCGGAGGTCAACGTCCGGAGAAGTTACAACACTATTTGCAGATTGCCGACGGTGAAATTGAGCGCATCTCGGTCATTGTGAGTCGCATGCGTGATTTCTATCGTTCCACCAGCCCAGGCCAATCACCCCGGCCCGAAACTTTGGATGAGTTCTATCATGCCACTCACACCGATTTACAAGCCATTGATTTACACGAAACCCTCGAAAGCGTATTATTATTAACCAACAAGAAATTACAACACCATCATATTACCATTCAACGCAATTGGGCCAAACTATTACCTATCATTCAAGCCAATCCCGACCATCTTAAGCAGGTCTTCCTCAATTTAACCCTGAATGCCATAGATGCCATGACAGAACAGGGTGGCACATTAACAATTTCTACCGCTTTCAACCCGTCATCATTAAGCGACCAGCCACCAAAGGTAATCATTCAGTTCGAAGACACGGGGCACGGTGTAGCATCACAAGCACTACCACGTCTCTTTGACCCTCTTTTTACCACCAAAGAACAAGGATCGGGCTTTGGCTTATATACCAGCCGCGAAATCATCGAGGCCCATCAAGGCCAGATTACCGCTATTAGCCTTCCTGGTCAGGGTACAACCTTTACCATTGAATTGCCATTAGAGCAGTAGATATTATTGGTTATGAGTACTTCTGTACTTTACTAACAAGGAGTAGTGGATGTCAGTTGCTAAAATCTTGGTTATGGACGACGAAGCGGGTATTCGGTTGTTTCTAGAAGAAACCCTGACCAGCGACGGGCATGAGGTTATCACCACCGAGAGTGGAGAACAGGCTCTGACTCTGATAGATAACCATACTTTTGACCTGGCTTTGTTAGATTTGAACCTGCCTGGTATTGGCGGCATGGATGTATTATCAATTCTGCGAGAACAAGCGCCAAAAACCGTGGTCATCATTTTGACTGCTCATGCCACGTTAGAAACAGCCGTTGAGGCATTACGCCAGGGAGCGCACGATTACCTATTTAAGCCGTGCAAAACTGTGCAATTAAGAGAGAGTATTCGCAAGGGTCTGCTTAAACGCCAGCAAGCTATAACCCAACAAAATGTACTGCATCAATTAGAACAACACGTGAGTAACAGCCTGGAAGAGTTGCGTGCCTCTCTAGGGCAGTCCGGGCCTGAATTGTCGCTTATTACGCCTGAAAATTTACCCAAAATACAACTGCCTGAGCCTGTTGAGGAAACGGGTCGTTTTTTACAGCACGGTGAGTTGATAATTGATTTTTCGCGCCACATTATTACCCTGGCCGGGCATTTGCTAGAACTTAGCCCTACCGAGTTTGACCTGCTGGCTTACCTCACCAGCGAGGCTCCACGTGTTATCTCACCCCAAGAGTTGGTGCGAGAGGTACAGGGCTACGAATGCGAACCCTGGGAAGCCAGCGAGACGGTACGCCAACATATCCGTCGTCTGCGCCAAAAGATTAAAACGGCCACCGGCCGCACGGACATTGTTGATACCCGACGCGGGGTGGGCTATACCATAAAAACCTAATCTGTTATGGCAGGCGCAGTTCATTGCGCTCTTGTTGTAGTTTAAACTCTAGCCAGGCTTGTTTGGTGACATCAGTGACCATTACCAACAGGGTTACACTAGCTGTTGTAACAAATGGCTCAATCTGCATATCGAGGTAGTGCCCAAAATTGTCGTTAGCCTGCGTACCTAACCGAGAAGAGCGATAAATTTGAGGAAGCATAAATACTTCAGGTTGCTGAAACAGGTGGTGCAAGTCATTTTCACCCCCTACCAATTCTGGAAAGACTTCTAATAGCAATCGTCCGGCTAACTGTTTTGGCTGGCCTTCGACCCAATGGTTGAACTGGGCGTTGCTCGTCACGATGACCAGCTCTTCATCGACCAAAGCATAGCCAATATGTCCGGCTGCTTGGGCCTTAATGGATAGCTCTAGTGACTGGCTTAAGTCTGGCAAGGATAGCTGGCTGGCTTCTCCATGCTGCAAAAGTTGGCTCATTTCTTGGGCTGATAGCGGTGGACTATAAAGATAGCCCTGAATCTCATCACATTGCTGCATGTGTAAGAAGGCCAGTTGTTCTTTGGTTTCCACTCCCTCGGCTATTACTTCTAAATTCAGGTGGCGAGCCACGCCAATCATGGCCATCACGATGGCCCGGTCTCCAGGATTGGTCAACATCCCTTGCACAAAAGATTGATCTATTTTTAGGGCATTCAGCGGCAAGGCTTTTAGCGTGTTTAACGAAGAGCCAATCCCAAAATCATTAATTGAAATTTTAAAGCCTATTACTTTTAACTGGTTGATAACGGTCAGGTTGAGGTCACGTATCGAGACAGTTTCGGTAATTTCTAACTCTAGAGCAGAGACTGGTAGCCTATTTTTAACCAATATCTCCTGTAGTAAAGCTGGCAGCTTTGGCTGTTGCAATTGGCGGATCGAAAGATTAATAGCCAGGCGCAAGTCTGTGTGCCCAGCCGTGTACCAGGCAGCAAACTGCGTGCAGGCCTGTTCTAAAAGCCACTCGCCAATAGGTATAATTAATCCTGTTTCCTCGGCCAAGGATAAAAAGGTGTCTAGTACAAGCAAGCCCTGTTGTGGATGCTGCCAGCGGACCAAGGCCTCGACACCCATCAAGCGTCCACTAGTTAAAGCGGCAATGGGCTGGTAATAGACCTCAAACTCTTGCGTTTCCAGTGCCTGCCACAAATCGCTTTCCAACTGCCAGCGTTCTATCTGTTGGGTCTGCTGCTTGGCGTCAAACAGAACATATCTAGCTTTGCCTTCGGCTTTGGCCTGATACATGGCCATATCAGCATTGCGTATTAAATCCTCGGCTTGCGGATGATAGTTTGTATTCAGGACAATGCCAATGCTGGCCGTGATAAAGAAATGATGGCCCTCAAGTTGAAGGGGCTGGTTCAATGTTTCTAGAATGAGGTCAGCCACTTTTTCGGCCTCGCTCATCTGCGCGTTATCAAGCAATATGACAAACTCATCTCCGGCCAGGCGGACCACCAAATCGTCGGCTTGAACGCACCGTTCCAGACGGCGAGCAATAGTTACCAGCACCTGATCACCGGCATGATGGCCTAAAGTGTCATTGACACTTTTAAAGCGGTCCAAATCGATAAATAGAATAGCAAAATGGTGGGGTGGGTCTTCTTTGTGCCGAGCGATGGCTTTTTCTATCTCTTGGGTCAGTATCGTGCGATTAGGCAGTCCGGTCAGATGGTCGTGCAAGGCCATAAAGCGTAAATCTTCGGCTAGCCGGTGCCGATCAAATACTTCTTGCTCAAGCTGCAGGTTTTTAGCCGATAATTCCTTTTGCAACTGGTATAGGGTTAGGTGAGTTTCAACACGAGCCGCCACTTCGCGCATCTGAAAAGGTTTGCTAATATAATCTATCCCCCCCATCTCAAAAGCCTTAATTTTGTCCTCAAGCTGGTTCAGGGCGCTGAGAAAAATAACAGGAATATGCCGAGTCTGTTCATTATCTTTTAGCTTTTGACAAATCTGGTAGCCATCCATCTCCGACACCATAACATCCAACAAAATCAAATCGGGTGGGGCGGCTTGAACAATAGCTAGCGCTAACTTCCCATTGAGAGCTGGTCGCACTTTATGCCCCCGTGCCGTTAACATGTCTATCAACATCGTCAAGTTTTGTGGGTTATCATCAACAACAAGGATATCACCGGCTATTGAGGCTGGTTGCCGATTGCTCATATCTTACTCCTGAGACTGTTTACCTAACTGTTGTAGCATAGCCAAAACCCAGTCAAATTCAAATCAGCCTGTCAACTCGATCAACTGCTTAGTATAGCCTTGTAGAAGTTCACTCCAGGTTATTAAATTGCAGAGTGAGCATCCTCAGATGCGAACGGCGCTTGTTAGCCCCACATCCGCATCTAAGAATGCCTCACTCTTCCAAACTATCCCGGAACGAATTAACACTTTCTTGTACTTAGGGAACCCTTATAAGTATACATCAATTGCCCAGGCTTGTCAATGTAAATATTGACAAAACATAGACAGTACGTCGATTTTTTTCCATCAAGTCGGCTATAGATTCGACTTGAGGAGCGCCCCAAGAGACGATTCATTCACTTATGATTAAAGGATAAACTAATTGCCGAAGTCGGTTATTGATATTTCAACCAAAGAGCGTTTGCGGACCAACACTTGGTCGAGTGGGAGAGGTGGTTTTTCATATTCTTAAGCGTATTAACGACACCGGTACGAAAATATACGCTAAGTACAAGAGTTCCGAGTTTGAGTTCGAGTTTGCCAACGGTGTGGGATATTACCGGTTATTGAGGTTGGTTACCGATTGCTCATACCTTACTCCTGAGACTGTTCATCTAATAACTGTTGTGGTATAGCCAAAACCCAGTCAAATTCAAACCAGCCTGTCAACTCGGTCAACTTCTTAGCTAACACAGGATCGTGTTATCGAATCTGACCAAATAGAACTACCGTTTTGTCGATATAAAGTTCTAACGTGGCTTGACTTAAAGCCACCCCCCATTCGGCTGGCAAAGAGACCGGAAACCGCTCAACTTCAACCCTGTTGAGAGGTGTTTCCCAGATATTTTTTGGGGGTCAAGCATATAATTCTTACACCACAAGTTGCTGATCTGGATAAATTTTGAAAACCTGACTCGTCTTTTATTTTAACATGCTTAAGCAAGATTCCACAAAAGCGGATAATAATCATTAACTTTACCATAGTCACAAAACTGTCACATAATCTTCACGGCGCTGCTATTATTCTGTGATATGCTTTTTCCAACAGATAACACTATCAAAGGGAAGAGCCATGCCACAAAGATCAATGCAGGCTAACGATACGATAGAGCCCCCGCTGGTTGAGAGTATTCATCTTACTTTTAACCAATCTATTAATGATGAAGTATCAGATTCCACTGACCCGGATGTGTTGGAAAAGGAGTTGCTCCTAAAGGGCTTTGCTAGACAGTGCATTCTAATTGTGGATGACGAGAGAAGCGTCTTGCTTCTATTGCGAGAAGCCTTAAAAACACTGGCCAATTGTACAATAGTGGTTGCCGAAAGCGGCGAACAAGCTTTGATTTTGTATGAACAACATAAATTTGATTTATTGATTACAGATTATAATCTACTCGGTATTGATGGTCTTGCCCTGGCGGCGCGCATTCGTCAGCGAGCGCCGCAGATACCTATAATGATACTCACCGCTTATGCTGATGACATGCTGCGTCGTCAGGCTGCCAATCTCTCAATTCAACAGATTTTAAATAAACCTGTTAAAATTGAGATGCTTCGTCACCTTGTTGCAACAGCCTTATTAGAAGGTCAAGGCAATTTCGTACCGTCATCTGCTACCTCATAATTTATGTACTTTTGCTGTTTAAAAAATGAGGTCTCGAAATTATTAGGGGTTATACACTTGAAATGTTTACCCCCTCCGTTTTGCATCCCCTCAATGGGGGGAACCAAGCAAAATCCCTTCCTTTGGGAGGAATTTAGGGAGGGCTTTTTCCCAACTGCCTAAGTCCTACTATTTGACTTAAACTATAAACTTTCTTTTAACTAACCCTCTACTTTATCGGGTGAGGGTCAGCTTAACAGATATAAAAGGAGGAAACGTGTCGGCCCCAACCGAATCTGTCAGGCCACACTCTATTGAGGATTCGCAAAGACGAAAGCAAAGCGAATGGTCTGTTATTGAAGATACAAATCAGAAACAAATTAAGCTGATAGAGCGTGCCAAAAGAGAATGGGAAGTCACAGTAGACTTGATGCCACAACTCATTTGTGTTTTAGATCGTTATATGCGTGTACTTCGGGCTAATCGAATGATTGAACAGTGGCAGCTTGGAGAGGTAGTAAGTGTCGGGGGCAAGGCGGTGCATGCTCTTTTGCATGTCGGCTGTACTGACCCAACATGTTATCTGGTTGCTTTTTTGAATCGAGCCTGGGAACAACTTATCGAAGGCCAATCGGTTCAAGAGGAAATAGCAGACCCAATATTAAATCGTTATTTACAATTACAAATTAAACCTATATCCCCACTAACTAATACAAATAGCGGAGATAGAGCTAGCTTTGCGGTGTTGATGATAAATGACATTACCGAACAGAAGAGAGTAGAAACGGCTTTACATCAACAGACTCTGGAGTTACAGGCACGAAATGAAGAATTGGATGCCTTTGCCCACACCGTAGCCCACAATCTCAAGGGATTGCTCCTTCCTATTATTAGTTACGCCGAATTGTCAATAGTATTATTCGACTCCGCGCCAGCCGAAACCATCAAAAAAGATTTGGCAGCTATCGCTCGAAGTGGGCAAACCATGAGTCGCATTATTGATGAGTTAATGCTGCTAGCTGGTGTGCGTAAAATAGAGACAGAACCGGAACCCCTAGATATGACGGCTATTGTGGCCAATGTTCAACAGCGTCTATCTTATATAATTGAGCAAAAGCAAGTAGAATTTGTCATACCTGATACCTGGCCAATCGCCTTAGGTTATGCTCCCTGGATAGAGGAAGTGTGGGCTAATTACATAAGTAATGGTATAAAATATGGCGGCAGCCCTCCACGATTGGAACTAGGCGCGACAGCTTCAGACAATGGTAATGATCTGGTTCATTTTTGGATTCGTGATAACGGTTCGGGGCTGACGCCTGATGAACAGGCTCAACTATTTACGCCATTTACCCAACTGAGTCAGGTTCGAGTTGATGGATATGGTCTGGGTCTTTCAATTGTGCGGCGAATTGTAGAAAAATTAAGGGGTCAGGTGGGCGTGGAAAGCAAAGGTAGAGTAGGTGAAGGTTCTACCTTTATCTTTTCCTTACCTTTGGCATGATTTTACAGCTTACGCAGTTCAGACTCGGCCCTTGTTTTTGCGTAAAACAAGGTTTTAATTGTGCCAACTGCGTAACATCTATACTTTCTAAGATTTACTTAGTGGTTTTTTCGCTAGGTTATTGTAGGGGCGTTCGGCGAACACCCTATAAGGGACACCAATTGGGCGAATGTCATTTGACCCTACATCTTGTGGTCGGGCCAATTTCAGGGGTTTAGTGAGAGAATCACTTAGCAATACTCTCGAGGGTGTAAATTCATGCAACTTGGTTACCTCGCCAGACATAACCTCTGCCCCGAACCGTTTTGATATAGCGAGGATAAGGCAGGGCTGGCTCAACCTTCTGACGCAAATGGTGAATATGCCATTTGATAACATCTCCAGCCTGAGTATCATCACAGTCGTAACCCAAGGCCAGGTTGACCAATTGGCGTGGAGATAAAGTCTCAGGGCTTGCTTGCACCAAACAAATCAACAGA
>Ga0055481_10000623_pt1 | contig 11969 bp, 10 predicted proteins | sample Muzzi_PWC_D2_FD_57936 | JGI IMG/M metagenome (GOLD analysis project Ga0055481, IMG submission 57936) | Wetland microbial communities from San Francisco Bay, California, USA, that impact long-term carbon sequestration - Muzzi_PWC_D2 | ecosystem: Environmental > Aquatic > Marine > Wetlands ... | reverse complement strand
CGCGGGCCGTACGCCGCACCAGGTCGTAGAGGGCTTCGGTCAGGAAGGGATCGTCGTTGAGCGACTCCGTCCGCTCCAGTCGGATGCCAAGCTCGCCCGCGAGTGCCTGATACTCGATGTCCACGTCATACAAGACTTCCAGGTGATCGCTGACGAACCCGACCGGACAGAGGAGCACCTCCCGCGCTCCCTCCGCGGCCAGGCGGCGGATCACCTCGGCCGCATCGGGCCCAAGCCAGGGCTCGTCGCTCCGCCCCGCGCTTTGGTAGCCGAATACGATGTCGCGCCCGCCCAACCGCTCCGCCACCCCCGCGACGCTGGCCTGGAGCTGACCCACATAGGGATCGCCGTCTCCGAGGATCCGTTGGGGGAGGGAGTGGGCGGTGCACACGATCCGGGTGTCCGCTCCGCCGTGCGGGAATCGCACCAGAGCGGCGCGGACGCGGTCGGCCACTGCATCGAGGAACAGGGGATGGTCATGCCACTCCCGCACCAGAGCCACGTCGAGCGAGCCCCGGCCCTCCTCGATCTTCCGCTGGTATGCACCGATGCTCATCGATGAGAAGTGGGGTGCCAGCGCCAGCGCCACGATCCTGGTCACGCCGTCCGCCCGAATCTCCGCCATGGTGTCCCCGATGTATGGGTGCCAATGGCGCATCCCCACGTAGACCGGTGTCCCGTCGCCCAGCCGGTGGGCCAGCGCGGCCGCTTGTGCTTCTGTGTTGTCGCGCAGCGGGGACCGCCCCCCGATGGCCGCATAGCGCCCCTTGAGCTCTTCGACCAGCGCCGGGGACGTGGGCCGCCCGCCGCGGACGTCCAGGAGGTAGGGCTCCACGTCCTCGAGCCGCTCGGGCGCGCCGTACGCGACGAGGAGCACTCCATACCCGCGGTCGTTATCCGACACAGACCTGCCCATCTCGGATGGTAACCTCGTAGGTCTTGATCGCGACCCGTGCGGGCGTGCTCAGCGCGGCGCCCGTCTCCAGGTCAAATCGGCCGCCATGCCACGGGCATTGAAGGGCGCAGCCGTCGGTCACCCGCCCCTCGCTCAACGAGGCACGTCCGTGAGAGCAACGGTCGTTTACTGCGAACACCCGGTCCCCGACCCGGAAGAGGGCGATCGCATCGCTCCCAAGGTAGACGCGCTTCCCGACCCCCTCCGTCAGTTCGTCGAGCGAGGCGACCGGAACCGGCCCGCTCGTGGCGGGTGTTCCCCGTCCCCCTTCGCCCACTGCCGCACCGCCGAGGGAATCGAGCGCGTCCCACAGCGACATCTGGACGCAGGTGAAGATCGGCGTGTCCTGGAGCGTGTAGCTCGAGGCGCGCGTCTCTCGGAGCTCCAGCACGAGGTCCAGAAAGTCGCCGGGGTCGTCCGTCTCAAACGCCAGTACGAATTCCTGATCGTCCAGCCCGTACGAGTAGACCGTGTTGAGTCGGACGTCGGGGTGCTGCCGCCCCACGCGCACATGACCCTCCATCATGACCTGGCGCTCCTCGTGCGGCAGCGCGTACCACGCCCGTGTCTTGACAAACGGGTACACAAACAAGAATCGGGCATCCTGGGGCTGGACCGCGATCCGGTGGCCAGACTCCGGGTCGTCGGGAAACGTGTAGATCGAGCGGCGGGTCATCCCCAGGTAGCTGTAGGCCACTCGGAGGTGTCCGCCCAGGCGAGTCGAGAAGAGCGCCGTTTGCAACGACGTCAGGGTCTCCAACTCGTCGGTCACCTGCCACAGCAACAGGTCCGCATCTCCCCGCGTCCCGCTCAGACTGAAGGTCCGGAGGAGGAGCCGGGCGTGGAATCGGAGCACGGCGTCACCGAACTCCTCCTTTTGCGCCCGCTGCTCTGCTGCCGAGAGGCGGCGCCATGCCGGATCCACGGAGAGGAAGAGAAACCGGACGAATTGCCGTTGAGCCGAGGCCATGGATCGTGTCCTGGGATGGGTTGCCGTCGGTGCGGTCGGAGAGAATCTTAGCTCCGCTGCGCCCGCGCCGCCCCCGTATTCCTCGCGACGTGTCGGCTCGCTCGAGTCAGTAGTGCTACCGAGGCCGTTGCGGGGGTGCGCCCTATGTTACCCGGACGCGCCGCAGCCTATACTGTGGACCAGGGAGGATCGACTGTCTCGCTCAGCCGCTGACGCCCCAGCGACCCGGCCACCGCTGATGGTCTGGATCGCCCTCGCCGCGTTCATCGCGGTCCTCGGCTACACGGTGGCAACCTCGTTGGCGCCACGGGAGGCAGAGACCTTTGCACCATCCGACCACACCACCGCCCGCGCCCCACATCCCGGATCCGTCGACACCCTCACCGTCGACACACGGGACACGGAACAGTGGGAGTTCGTGGATCTCGACGACGGCCGGTGGCTCCCTGCGGGCGGCGCCGACGGTTGGGATATCGCCATCCGCCGGTTCCACGTCATTGCCGCCGTGGCCGTCGCCGACGGCGGACCGAAGGACTTCGACAGCCTGGCGCCCCTCCCGGACGACCGCTATATACGAAATACCATCGGAGGCGACACGGTCAACGCCGCGATCGGCCGCTGGTACTCCTACAGCATGATGTCACACCTGTTGACCCCCAATGGCCACGTCTATTTGGTGCGCACCACGGCAGGACGAGTCGTGAAGCTGCAACCCCTGAGCTACTACTGTCCGGGCCTGGACGGCGGTTGTTTCACGTTCCGCTACGGACTCGTCGCCGAGGACTCAACCACCCCGTGACCATCCTCGCCCTCGGCCTGAGCCACCATACGGCGCCCCTGGACGTCAGGGAGCGGTTGGCCTACGCCTCCGACGCTCTCGGGAACCTCCTGACCCGCGCCCGGGGCCGGCTCATGTCGGACACCGCTCTCGAGGAGCTGGTCGTCCTCTCCACCTGCAACCGGGTGGAGGTCTACGCCGCGGCACGCGACAAGAACGACGACGGCGACCCTTGGATTGCCGTCGAGGACGTCCTGGCCGAGTCGCTCGGGTTCGATCTCGGGCCGGTCCGCCCGTTCCTCGTCCGCCGGCGCGACGAGGAGGCGGTGCGCCACCTCTGCCGCGTCGCCGCGGGCCTCGAGTCGATGGTCCTCGGAGAGTCGGAGATCCTCGGGCAGGTGGCCGAGGCCCAGCGGCTGGCCGCCGCCGCCGAGGTGTCCGGCCCCACCCTCACGGCGCTCTTCCAGGCCGCGGTCAAGGCCGGGAAGCGGGCCCGGACCGAGACGGCGGTGGGACGAAACCCCGCCAGCGTGAGCTCTGTGGCGGTGTGCCTCGCCTCCAACGCCGCCGGCCCACTGGAGGGCCTCCGCGTGGCCGTCCTGGGCGCCGGTCATATGGGCGTCAAGGCGGTCACCGCACTTCGGGCCCAGCGGGCGGGCGACATCGTGGTACTCAATCGGTCGGTGGAGCGGGCCCGCGATGTCGCCGCCCGGTGGGGCGGCACAGGACTCGGGCTGGACCGTCTGGAGGACACGCTGGCCTGGGCGGATATCGCCATCTGCTCCACCGGCGCTCCCCATCTCGTGGTGACCCGGGAGGCGCTGGCGCGTGCCGTCTCGGGGCGCAGTGGCCGGCCGCTCGTCCTCTTCGACATCGCCATCCCGAGAGATGTGGACGCCGCGGTCCGGGACCTGCCTGCGGTACGGCTCTACGACCTCGACGACATCAACGCCAGACTGTCCCAGACGGTCGATCAGCGCCGGCTGGAAGTGCCGCGGGTGGAGGCGATCGTTTCGGAGGAGGCCGCAGCGTTCGAAGCGTGGGTGGAGACCGCGGGGGCGCGGCCGCTGTTGAGCGAGCTCCGACAGGGAGCCGAGGCTGCGCGCCGCCGCGAGCTGGATCGGTTCTTCGCTCAGTTTCCCGATCTCGACGCCGCGACCCGCCAGGGAATCGAGCGTCTCTCGCGGGCCCTGACCAACTCCCTCCTGGCTCGGCCCACCGACGTCCTCAGAAACGGCGCCAACGGCCGCACGGCCGCGATTGCCGCCGCCGCCAGGGACCTCTTCGGCCTGAAGAGCGCACTGTAGCAGGTGGTGGCAGCAAGGCAACGCGAGAGCTTTGATCCTTCCGCGTCTCGTCTCGTAACAACCAACGACATGCCGCTTGCATCCCTTACGCCCTTCCCACCCCACCCTACGGCTCAAACCCCCTGATCGTATTGACAAACGCCCGCGCCCCGGGCACCGGCGTGTCCGGTAGGATCCCGTGCCCTAGGTTGGCGATGTAGCCGTCCCGCCCGAACGCCTCCAACATCTCGTCCGTCCGGCGCTGGATCTCTTTGGGGGAGGCATACAGCCACGTCGGGTCCATATTGCCCTGCACCGCCACGGGGTACTTGGCCAAACGCCGGCGCGCTTCGCCGGCATCCGTATGCCAATCGATGCCGATGACATCGGCGGCGGTCGCCTCCGCAATCTCCTCGAGCGCCCATCCGGCGCCCAGCGCAAATACGATCACCGGGGCGCCAGCGTCCTTGGCCCGCGCGACCGTGCGCGCCAGATAGGGGAGCCCAAAGGTGCGATAGTCCGAGGGCCCAAGCGCTCCCGCCCAGGAATCGAAGATCTGCACCACGTCGGCGCCGGCACGCACCTGCTGTTCCAGGAAGCGGCCGGAGGCATCGGCCAGGCGGGCCAGGAGAGCGTGTGCCGAGTCGGGATCGCGTGCCAAGAGCCGCTTGGCCTTGGCGAAGTGCTTCGACCCGCCCCCTTCAACCATGTAGCACGCCAGCGTCCACGGCGCACCGGCAAACCCGATCAACGGGACCTCGCCCGCCAGCAGCTTCCCTGTTGCCGCTACCGCCTCCAGGACGGGATCCAGGCGCCCGGCGCTGAAGGGGTCTGTGATCTCGGCGATCTCGGCGGCAGAGCGAAGGGGCCGGTGAAACCTCGGCCCCACGCCTTCCTCGATGGTCAGCTCCATCCCCATCGCGTGTGGCACGACGAGGATATCGCTGAAGAGGATCGCCGCATCCACCTTGAGCACACGCACCGGCTGCACGGTCACCTCCGCCGCTAACGCCGGGGTGTACACCATGTCCAAGAAGTCGTGCTCGGCGCGGAGCGCGCGGTATTCGGGGAGATAGCGTCCGGCCTGCCGCATCATCCACACGGGCGGCCTCGGGACCGACTCGCGCCGGCAGGCGCTCAAGAGGAGATCGTTCACGGAGATTGAGAGGATGGGGTGAATGGAGTGTCGCTGTCCGTCGGTCGCGCTCCGCCGACGATCGCAGCCACGACCGCCGCAGCCGTGGGCCGTTCCGCCACGGTGGAGGGGGGCATCCCTCCCGCCTCCATGGCTCGCCCGGTCGTGGGGCCGAGCGCGATCAGCCGAGCCGCCGCCGGCCGACGAGCGGCGGCGACCAAGGCAGCGACGCGGGGGCTTCCGATGACCACGGCATCCGCACCTGCGAGGGCGGACTCGGTCGCCGCGATCGTGGCCAGTACGCTCCGGTAGCACACGACCTCGTCCACCCTCGCGCCGGCGGCGGCGAGTGCCGCCGGGAGCTCGTCGCGCCGGGCATCGCCGCAGGGGAAGAGAATCGGCCCCGCGACGGCGGCGGCGAGGATCGCCCCGGCGACAGCCTCCCCCGCACCCAATTCCCCATCCGACGCCGCGACGGTCGCTGGACCGACGCGCCGCCACTCCAGCGCGGTGGCGGCCCCGCCGGCCCAGGCATGAACGGGAACCCTAGTGGAGGCGTCGCGCGCCGTCACGCGGCCGGCGAACGCGGCCGCCGCTCGAGGCGAGGTGAGCGCGATGCCGCCGTACGTCTCCAGGCGCGCGATCGCGGCGTCGACCGGGGTCCAGTCGTCGGGATCCTCGAATCGAAGGAGCGGCGTCCACCGCACCTCGTAGCCGAGGCCCGCGAGGGTCTCCGCTAGCCCGGCCAGCGAGTCTCGACTCGTGGTGATGGCGATCCGGGGACGCGCGGTCACGTTCCGCCTCCGTAACCCTCGGTCCGGCGGATGGCGTCCATGATCTCGCCCGCCCCCTGGCGAAGGAGCGACTCGGCCAACCGCTCGCCCAATTGCGGCGCGCCGGCTTCATCGACGATGTGCGCGACCTCCGACCCCTCCACCACCCGGCTCCCATCCGGCGTCAAGACCCTGGCGCGTAGCCGGAAGGTGGCCTCGTCTCCCCCTGCATTCCGCGCCAAAGCGCCGATCGGCGCCTGGCAGCCGCCCTCCAGGCGCCGCATCAGCGCCCGCTCGGCCGCGACGGCGATGGCCGTCGTCCGATGGTGGACCCCCTCGGCGAGCGCCTGCCGGACCCGATCGTCGTCGCTCCGCACCGTGACGGCGATCGCCCCCTGGCCCGGCGCGGGGAGCATGACGTCCGGCTCGAGCCGCTCCGAGATCATCGCCGCGAGTCCGAGGCGGATCAACCCCGCGGCCGCGAGGATCGTCGCGGCCATCGACGGGGTGCGGGACAGGGTCGTGAGCCGGGTGTCCACGTTCCCCCGAATGGGAACGACGTCGAGATCGGGACGCGCCGCCAGGAGCTGGGCACGGCGCCTCACACTGCTGGTAGCCACCGTACCGGTGGGCGGGAGGTCACGCCACGACATCGGCGTCCGGGTGACCAGGGCGTCGCTGGGATCCTCGCGCCTCGCCACCGCCGCGATCGCGACGCCCTCGGGGAGGGTCGTCGGGAGATCCTTGAGGGAATGGACCGCGAGGTCTACATCCCCGCGGAGGAGCGCCTCGTCCAACTCTTTCGTGAAGAGCGCCACCGATCCGATCGCCGACAGCGGGACGTCGTGGACCACGTCTCCCGTCGTCCGCACGGTGACCCGGGTCGTGGGCATACCGAGCCGCCCGAGCGCCGATTCAATCACGGCGGTCTGCGCCAGGGCCAGGGCCGACCCGCGGGTGCCGATGCGAAGCGGGGTAGACACGATGAATCGGGACCTCGAGAGACTCAGCGGCTGCGCGCCGCGGCGAGGGCCGCCGGGAGCGCCTCCTCCAAGATCGCCAATTCTGGATCGCCGTGCACCGCCGACGCGAAGGCCGCCTCAAACGGCGAGGGAGGGAGATAGACCCCGCGATCGAGGAGCCCGTGGAAGAAAGCCGCGTAGGCATCGCGGTCGGTCGCTTGCGCCGCCGCAAAATCGCGCACCGGTGCACCACCGAAGAACGGTGTGAACATTGTTCCGGCCCGCTGCACCGTCACCGCTACGCCGGCCGTGCGCGCCGCACTCTCGATCAACGCTGCAGCGCTCGCCGCCCAGCGGTCGGCTGCGGCCCAGAGGGTCGGATCGTCGAGGGTCTCGAGGGTCGCCAAGCCCGCCGCCATCGCCAGGGGGTTCCCCGAGAGCGTGCCGGCCTGGTAGACCGGCCCGGCTGGTGCCACCAGGTCCATGAGGTCTCGGCGCCCGCCGTAGGCGGCGGCCGGCAGGCCTCCGCCGAGCACCTTTCCCAGGCACATGAGATCGGGCGTGACGTCGTAGAGACCGACGGCGCCGCGCGGATGGACGCGCCACCCCGTCATGACCTCGTCGAACACCAGGAGCGCACCGGCCCGGGTCGTGAGGGCGCGGAGGCCGCTCAAGAAACCGGGGACGGGAGGCACCACACCCATGTTCCCCGCCACCGGCTCCACCACCACGGCGGCGATCTCCCCGCCCCGCTCCGCGAACACCGTCTCCACCTGGTCGATGGCATTGTAGGGGACCAGAACGGTATCCGCCACGGCGCCAGGAGGGACGCCGGGGGAGTCCGGAAGACTCAACGTTGCGACGCCGGAGCCGGCAGCCGCCAGCATCGCATCGGCGTGGCCGTGATAGCAGCCGATGAACTTGACGATCAGATGGCGCCGGGTGGCGGCCCGCGCCAAGCGCACGGCGCTCATCACCGCCTCGGTCCCCGAGTTGACGAAGCGCACCTTGGCGATGGGTGGATAGGCGTCGATCACCTTCCGGGCGAGCGCCGTCTCCAGTTCCGTGGGCGCACCGAACGACGTTCCTCGTCCCGCCGCCTCCCGGACCGCGGTGACCACGGCGGGATGCGCGTGCCCCAGAAGGAGGGGCCCGAAGGAGAGCATTAGATCAACCAGGCGCCGCCCGTCCGCATCCTCGAGGTAGGGTCCCACGCCGCGCGCAATGAAGAGTGGTGTCCCACCGACCCCGCGGAAGGCGCGGACGGGGCTGTTGACCCCGCCGGGGAGGACGTCGCAGGCGAGCCGGAACAGCTCCTCGGAGTGGCTCACGAGGGTCGCGGCGTTCCGGTCAGCGGGGCGCCGCCAGCCACTGTGCCACGTCTCCGGCATGATAGGTGAGGAGGATGTCGGCGCCGGCCCGTCGCATCGCTGTCAGGCTCTCTAGGACGGCCGCCCGCTCGTCCAGCCAGCCGGCGGCCGCAGCTGCCTTCACCATGGCGTACTCGCCGCTCACGTTGTAGGCGGCGACCGGCAGCGTCGTCTGCTCGCGCACTGCGCGGATGACATCGAGATAGGGAAGTGCCGGCTTGATCATCAGGATGTCGGCCCCTTCGAGCTCGTCCTGGGCGGCTTCCGTGAGCGCCTCGCGGGCGTTGGCCGGATCCATCTGGTAGCCGCGCCGATCGCCGGACGCGGGCGCGCTGTCGGCCGCCTCGCGGAACGGCCCATAGAAGGCACTGGCGTACTTGACGGCGTAGCTCAGGATGGCCCGGTCCACGTACCCTGCGTCGTCGAGCCCCTCCCGGATCGCCCCGACCATCCCATCCATCATGCCGCTTGGCGCCAGCACGTCCGCCCCCGCGGCGGCATGGCTCACCGCCACGGTCCGAAGGACGTCGAGGGTCTCGTCGTTGTCCACCACGCCGTCCCGGATCACACCACAGTGGCCGTGACTGGTGTACTCGCAGCAACAGACATCCGTGAGGAGGAGGAGGTCTGGGTAGCGGGCGCGGAGCCGCCGGAGCGCCTGCTGGACGATGCCGTCCTCGGCAAAATTCTCCGAGCCGATCTCGTCCTTGCTGGCGGGGAGCCCGAAGAGAATCACACCGGGGATGCCGGCCGCCACGAGCCGGTCGACGTGCCGGTCCAGCGCGGCGTCCACCGAATACCGAGCGATCCCCGGCATCGACCCGATCGGCTGTGTCACCCCCGCGCCGTGCACGACAAATACCGGCTGGATCAACGCGTCCACCGTCAGCGCATGCTCCCGGACCAGGGCCCGGAGGGCCGGCGTCCGACGCAGTCGCCGCCCACGCCGCTCGGGAAACGTCACTTGCGCATGTTCATTACGCGTTCGATGTCGGCCGCGGTCCGAGGTGCGCCCGCCGAGAGAAGCTCCGAACCGGTCTCGGTCACGACCACGTCATCCTCGATGCGGATGCCGATCCGCTCGTCGGGGATGTAGATCCCCGGCTCCACGGTAAGCACCATCCCCGGCACGAACGCGGTCGAGTAATCCCCGACGTCGTGGACGTCCATCCCCAGCCAATGCGACAACCCATGGACGAAGTAGCGGTCGCAGGTGCCGGGCTGGCACAGGTCGCCGCTATGCTCCCGCATGTATGCGCGCGCGATCTGATTCAGCCCCCCGACTGTCATTCCCGGACGGACCGAGTCGATGCCCGCCTGTTGCGTGGCCAGCACCAGATCGTAGAGCGCGCGCTGCCGATCGGTGAAGCGTCCGGAGATCGGGGCCGTGCGCGTCACATCGGCCGAGTAGTAGCCGTATTCCGCCCCGATATCCATGACCACCAGGTCGCCGGCATCGAGCTTCCCGCGGCTCTTGTCGTAGTGAAGCGTCGTGGAGTTGATCCCCGCGCCGACGATCGAGGGGAACCCGAGCCGCTCCGCCCCGTTCCGCCGGAACGTGTACTCGATCGTGGCCTCGACCTGGTACTCATACATCCCAGGCTTGAGCGTCTGCATCGCCGCCCGCTCCGCCTCCGCCGTGATATCGATCGCGCGCCGCAACCGCCGGACCTCCTCCGCATCCTTCACCACCCGCCCCTGGGCGATGGCGTACCCCAGGTCGCGCACCGCCACCGGCTTCCCGGGGGACGTGAACACCAGCCGGCGGAAGAACTCCGACTCTACCTCGGGGCCCCGGCGGCCCCGCCGGATGTAGAGGCCTCCGGTGTACGCCGGCGACTCCCGCCCAAACACCAGACGCCGGATGTCGCGCTCCACATCCGTCGCCGGCCGGACATCTTCGATCCCCGTAAGCGCCGTCGCCTCAGGCCCCGGCCCGAGCTTGGGCCCGGTCCACCGCTCCGATGCCGAGTCGCGCGGCTGGAGGAAGAGGATCGCCAGATCCTCTCCCGACGTCCGCGCCACCAGGACCAGCCACGCGTCGATCGACTCTAACCCGGTGAGATAGAAGAAATCGTTGTCTTGGCGGAAGTCGCTGTCCTGGGGGTGGTCGCCGTCCGCCTCAATGGACCGTTCCTCCGCCGAATGGAGCACCGCCACCCCGTCACCCATCCGCTCCATCAGCGCGGCGCGCCGGGCCGTCAAGTACTCGACCGGCACCGGCCCCGCCGGCGATCCCGCCTGTGCCGCGAGAAGAGTGGGAACGAAGGCGGAGACCATCGCCGCAACTGCGCCGCGTAATGACATGAGAACCGAGCCCAAGGTCAGATGTTCGAAAATGCGGAAGGACCTCACGACCGTCCTTACCGTCCCTACCGTTATTCCCTACCGTCCACTCCCGCCCGCTTGTTTCATCCTCCCATCGGCTGCGCCACCAGCATCGCCGTCGCCGCCAGGAGGAGGACGCCGAAGAACAGCTCCCAACTGGCCGACCGCCGGAGCGCGCCGCTCGCGCCCGCCGAGCCGAGTCGGGGACGGAGTCGGCGCCAGTTGTAGGCGCCCAGCCCTCCGGCCCCCATGAGGGAGACTACCTTGGCCAGCAAGAGCCGGCCATAGGTCGTCTGCCACAGCGCCGGAATCGACCCCACATAGAGGAAGGACAGGACGAGTCCGGCGAGCACCGCCGCCGACACGCCGGCAAGGGCGAGGGGCGAGAAGGCCTCGACCAGCCGCGCCCGAATCGTCTCCCGCTCCGCCTCGGCCAGGTGCCGAGTGACGCCGAAGCCCGCCACCATCAACAGGAGGAGCGTCCCGAGCCATGTGGCGCCACCGGCTACATGGATGGCATGGAGCGGCACGGTCAGCAATGGCGACCGCCCGCCGCCGACCGCGTGCCCGGTGAGGGACGTCGCAATCGCCAGCAGCGCCGGGCCGGCCACAACCGCCACCCCCCACACACGCGTCGCGGGCCTGGCGAACGACGCACCCACCCCGATCAGGAGGGCAACCCCGAGCTGCACCGACCATCCTCGGCCCCAGGCGGTCCCGATGATGTCGCGATACGAGGCGAGGGTCACCGGATCGCCGGGAAAGCGAAAGGCAAGCACCTGGGCCTGGAGACGGATGAGTGCGGCGACGACCAGGACGATTCCGCCTGCCACCGCGGCACGGCGGACGCTCACGAGGAGAGCCCGATACACTCCCTCCGGGGCCGTGACCGCGCGGCGGGTCGTGAGGAGCCAACCGGCCGCGCCAAAAACCAAGAGAAGGCCGGCGTACTCCAGCCACCGACCTACCGTCCCGAGGTCGATCAACGCCTGGCTGTCCTCCGCCAGAAACGCAATCGCCCCGGCCGGCAGGGCCAGGGCAACGGGCCAGATCGGAGCCATCGACTGGACCCCGTTAGCGCCGGTCGTGAGAGTGCCCGGCGGCATCCTCCGCAGACGCGGGTTCGGTCGTGGAGTACCTAAAGGAGAAGGTCCCGCGGACCGCGTGCCCATCGGCGGAGCCGGCCTGCCACCGGACGGTGTACGTCCCCTCGGCCAGCGAATCGGCGATCGACGCCACGACGGAGTGGTTGGTGTCGGCCGAAACGTCGCCCAATGCCACCTTCCCGTCCGCGGGGCCGGTCATGGCGATGCGCGTCAGCTTGATCTCGGGCGTCTCCGAAAACCACAGCTGGACCTTAGCCGGCCGATCGTTCAGGACCTGTCCCTTGGCGGGGTAGCTGGTCTTCAGGT
>Ga0055481_10000622_pt1 | contig 11985 bp, 10 predicted proteins | sample Muzzi_PWC_D2_FD_57936 | JGI IMG/M metagenome (GOLD analysis project Ga0055481, IMG submission 57936) | Wetland microbial communities from San Francisco Bay, California, USA, that impact long-term carbon sequestration - Muzzi_PWC_D2 | ecosystem: Environmental > Aquatic > Marine > Wetlands ... | reverse complement strand
ACGACCATGTCTTTGCCAATTTCCGATACCCGGCCGGACTCGGAATCTGGTGGCTGTTCGGTTTGCGGCGGCGCTTCCCAATCGATGTCTTCTACTGCTTCCCTGGATGCCTTGACTTCGCGCGGATGCTTGACTGCCTCTCTATCCTCCGCCGGTGCAATTGACGCCGGTGCCGTGTGCATATCGGCGCCATCGTCCTCGTAGCCAAACGCATCGCCCGCGACCTGACGCATCAGGGCCGCGCTGACACGCGCAGACTGTTCTTCCATCGCGGTGGTCAGTGCAGTCGCGCACAGTGTGTTGATCATTCTCGGGACGCCTTCGGAGCAACCGAAAACAATCTCCGCAACGCCATTGTCAAAAATCGTTTCGTAGTCACCGCCTGCTTCGCGAAAGGAGTGTTTCAGGTAACCCTGAACTTCAGCGAGCGACAGGGCAGCAACTTTCTGTCGCAGGCGGACGCGTTGTTTCAATCGTCCAAGGTCTGGAGTCGAAAGCAAATCGTGGAGGCCCGGCCGTCCCATCAGGATGATATTCGCACTCGCTGCGTCACCGGCGTCGGCGGCAGTGAGCGCCTCCACTTCGGCAAGTGCTTCCGCACCAAGTCGCTGGGCATCCTCGATGACAATAGCCACCGGAATGTCGCTTTCGCTTTGCTGTTGCAGTATTCGTCTGAACGCGGCATAGCGCCGAATCGATCCCTGGTGGCTCTTCTTGATGCCGAAGCCGGCCATCAACAGGTCGACCACTTCCTCGGGCGACAAGTGCATGCGGCCAATCTGGGCAGCCGTACGGCCAGTGGGCATTGAGTCGAGCGCGCGATTAACGATGGTCGTCTTACCGACGCCGACCGGGCCCGTGACAGTTACGACGGCGTCCGCAGCGCCGAGTCCTTTCTGCAGGCTGGAGATGATCTTTGCCTGCTGCGGTCCGACGAACACATTGGCGCCTTCGGCTTTGGAGCCGAACGGATTCGATTTCAGGCCAAAGTGTTTCTCGTACATAACAACCCTGCAGCGTGTCGAAGCGGTAGCCACAGCGGAGTGCGGCACCGAATTTGCAGTTTGCAAGCTAAACCACTGACTTTCAGGGAGTTATGTCACAAAAAGACACCTTGGGGCGTCGAAATCAGCCGTTTTGGCCTACTCCGGCGGCGCTTTGCGAAGGTGATAGTTGAAAGCGTTGCCGTTGACGCGGGCATAGATCCAGAGCACCAGCATCCCTTCGACGAAGTGGGCGTTCTGTACCGGTCCGACATCCATCGGTTCGAGCCCCATTCCTGCCACGAGTTCGGCTACTTTCGCCTTTGCAGCGGCATCGTTGCCGGCCAGCGGAATGGTAATCGGGCCGCCGGACGATTCGGGATCGACCATCTGGTGCCAGTTGAGGGTGTTGAACGCCTTAACCACGTGCGCATCAGGCGCGGCCGCCTGAATCAACTCGGCGTTCGAGGTTTCCGATGCGAGGTGAGGAATGCCTTCCCGAACGTAGTTGTTGGTCGGATCGATGATAATTTTTCCGCTAAGGTCGCCCAGTGACCTGGCAATCGATTCCGCCAGTCCGCCAGGGACGGCAAGAACGACGATGTCGGCACCGATTATCGCTTCCTGCTGTGTCGCAGCGGACGCGTTGCCACCGGTTCGTTCGACCAGCGCTTTGACTTCTTCCCTTGACGGGTCACGCGAGCCGTAGACGATGTCATGACCGAGGGCTGCGAATTCCGGACCGAGGGCACCGGCAACATTGCCCGTGCCGATGATTGCGATTCGGTCGGCGAATGCCGATGTAGTGAAAAAGCAGATCGTTATCAGCATTGCAAATATCGAATATTTTTTCATGATGGCTAACACTCCTCACTAATCTGCGAGATTCATTTTCTCGAGGATGGCGATGAATCCCGGGTGGTCCCGCAGAGACTTCATCGACGGATCTGGTTTTACGGAGGCAATCCCGGGGTCACGTGCATCGTAGGCGCGCTCCAGCCAGGCCACTGCAGTGTCGGGCTGCCCCCACCAGGCAAAGATCGTTGCCTGCTGGTAGGATGCGAGGTCGCCGTATTTCTCCAGCAACTCCTGTTGGGCATTTACAGCGGCATCCGTGTTTCCCAGCGCCTGTTCTGCGATAGCAATGACATTCAGCCGCATGAAGTCCACCGGTTCTTTCCTGCCGTAAGCCAGAGCTTCCTCATACCGTCCTTCCATCGACAGGATGAAGGACATGTATGCGTTTGAAATGTTTGCCGTCGGGTCCCGTTCGATCAGGCGATTCATTACGGATTCTGCTTCACCGAGTTGTTGCGCATTCACCAATTCGCTCGCCAATCCGAGCTGCAGGCGGAGGTCCAGTGGATCCCGGTTCACGAGTCCGCGAAATCTCTGCAGAGCAAGCCCGGTCCTGCCCATATTGCTGTCCAGAGCCGCTTGCAGGTTACCTGCCCTGGTGTCCCCGGGCCTGAGGGACAGCGCACGCTCGATCGCCGCTTCCGCCACGTCCCAGTCCCAATCGAATGACATGGCGAGATCTGCTTTGACGATGTATGCCTCGGGTGTTCGATCGTCGAGCGAAAACGCCGTGGCAAGCTGTTCTCGGCCACGAGCCAACGCCTCAGCTGCTCCCTGGTCCGTTTGGCCGGCAAATCGAATATTGGCACCGGCCAGGCTCGCCCAGGCGAGCGCGGAGTTCGGCGCCAGCGCCACCGCTTTTTCGAAAAATTCGACGGCCTTGCGGTAATTGTCAGCGCCGACGTTGTTCAGGTAAAAAAGGCCCTGCAGATAGCTGCTATGTGCATCGGGATTGGCATACAGAGACGAACCGCCTCCCTCGGTGACATTGAAGCCAAGCAGTTTGACTTTCAATTGATCGACTACTGCAGTAGCAATCTCATCCTGTACAGCGAGTATGTCGGTGAGTTTTCGATCGTAAGTTTCAGACCAGAGATGAAAGCCGTCATCGACTTTCACGAGCTGCGCCGTAATCCGCACGCGGTCGCCGCCTTTACGTACGCTTCCTTCGAGAATGTTGTGAACGCCCAGACTGTCTCCAATGACCCGGAGATCGTCGTTAGCGCCTTTGAATGCGAAGGAAGATGTTCGTCCTGCAACCTGGAACTGCGGAATCTTCGCCAGCAAATTCAGCAATTCTTCGGAGATCCCGTCGCTGAAGTACTCCTGTTCCGGGTCCGAGCTCATGTTGACGAATGGGAGCACTGCAATCGACGATTTGGCGACAGCAGTCGACACGGCCATATTGCTGGTCGTCGTGTCAGCCGCCGTTACGTTTGCCCCCGGCGAATGGCCTGAAAACTTGTCAAATGCGAAGTAGGCAACAGCGCAAATGAGTACCGTAATGATCGCCCGGTCAAGTTTGCGTCCGGTTTCGTGAGTTACGGATGCTGCCCGATCGACTTCCGATTCCCGCTTCAATCCTTCTGGCGTGAGTTCATACGCCCAGGCAAAGAGCATCGCGAGCGGAGAACCCAGAACGAGCACCAGGAGGATTGTCCGGAACACCCAGCCCGGGGCGTCAATATTGCCGAGCACGACGTCGGCGACCTGCAAGATAAGCCATGCCGTGATCACATAGGCAACGGCAACCCGGATCACGTTCCGTCTTTTGAGTTCTGCAAATATCGACATCGAAACCGAACTTTCAGGCCTGACAGCGCCCAAGAATACGCAGTATCACGGATTCCCGCCAACAAAATCATGGAGATATGTGACGCCATCACTTCCGTCAGCAGCCCCCTTTGCTAGTCTTTCCGGTGATTTCGCACCGCGACGACGACTGAGGAGATCGATATGTGCCGGTCCAGACTGATTGGAGCCCCGATGCTTGCAACAATTCTGTGTTTGTGCGTGCAATGGGCGAGTGCCCAGGACTATGAATTGTCCGCCGAGGAACAGCAATACCTCGAGGAAATGCAGAAGGTCATGGAAACGCTGGATCCGCAGACCGGCGCAATCAGCGTCGGCGGCGACCTGGTTACGCTGTCAGTGCCGGAGGACTTCTATTTTCTGGATGCCGATGACGCGGAAACCGTCCTGGTCGACATGTGGGGCAACCCGCCCGGTCAGGAAGTGCTCGGCATGCTGTTTCCGTCGAATTTCACACCGCTCGACTACGAGTCATGGGCGGTAACGATTGAGTACTCCGATGACGGCCATATTTCCGATGACGACGTAGCCGATATCGACTACAGCGAATTACTCGAGGAAATGCAGGACGATGCGCAAGCGTCGAACCCGGACAGAATCGACGCGGGCTATGAGCCGATCGAAATCGTAGGTTGGGCGGAACCGCCACATTACGTCGCATCCTCGAGAAAGTTGTACTGGGCCAAGGAAATCCGCTTCGGAGATGCCGACGAAACGACATTGAACTACGAAATACGTGCGTTGGGACGGACCGGAGTATTGAGTATGACGTTCGTTGCGCCGACCAGCCAGCTCGATGCAATCAACCAGAGTCGCGAGGCCGTGCTGGCGATGGCTGATTTTAATGCAGGGCAGCGCTACGAGGACTTCGATTCCAGCATCGACAAGGTTGCGGCTTATGGCGTGGGCGCGCTGGTCGCCGGCAAGGTAGCGGCTAAAACCGGTTTGCTGGCTGGCCTGTTGCTGCTGCTCAAAAAGGTCGGCGTATTTATCGTGATCGGACTTGGTGCGCTGGGCCGGAAAATCAGGGCATTCTTTAAATCCGATGAGCTGAAGCCTCCCGGCGCGAGCCACAGCGGCTTAGCTCAGTAATCGCATCAGGTTGGCGTACGCTCCGATATCGGTGAGTGCGACGAACAACAATCCGCTCAGCGCGCCGCAAAGGTGCGCGTCGTGATTGATGCGCCCTTTCTGCTGGGTCGATGCCCAGTATGAGTAGGCGACATAGCCAACAGCGAATAACGCCGCCGGAATCGGGATCGGGATTGGCAGGATGATCAACGTCGTCGTCGGGAAATAGACGATATACGCAAACAGCACCGCTGATATGGCCCCTGACGCTCCTAACGACGCGTAGTCGCGATTGTCTTTGTGTTTATGATAGGTGCAGGCGTGACTCAACAAGAGTCCGGCCGCATAAAGCACAACGAATTCGAACGTCCCGATGTGGCGTTCCAACGCGAAGGCGAAGAAATAAAACGTGAACATGTTGAATAACAGGTGAGCGAGATCTGCGTGCACGAATCCGCTCATATAGATCGTGTCGTACTGTTTCGACCTCAAGAACCAGTATGGCCGGAACAGGCACCGGTCGATGATCTTCGGGTTGACGAACAATCCAAGCAGGCTGGTAATGATCGTCGCCGCAAAAATGATGGTCGCGCCTTTCTGGCCGATCAGGTTCATCTGAATAGTTCCTGGTAGCGAAAGAGAAGAGCAATTTCGCATTATGCCCCAGCGCACAGGTGAATGGGCTCTTTCGATCTTTAACCGCAACTGACGACATGCTAGCGTGGTTGCATGAATACCTGGATCGGATTTTTTCGTGGCATCAATGTAGGTGGACACAACATCCTGCCGATGAAGGAATTGAAGTCGGTACTGGAAGGTATCGGTTGCAGTGATGTGGCAACTTATATCCAGAGTGGCAATGTCGTCTTCACCAGTACGGAATCCCGGGCAGACGTTCTGCAGTCGAACATCTGTCGGGCGGTGAATGCGGATTTCGGCTTCGAGCCGTGCGTCTTGTTGTTATCGGTCGATCAACTGATCGCTGCCATGGCTGCCAATCCATTTCAGGCAGCACAGGACAAGCCGAAAACCTTACACCTCTATTTTCTGGCTGCGGAAGCGAATGACGTTGATTGGGCTGCGCTTGAATCCCGGAAAAGCGACACCGAACAATACCTGTTGACAGAACGCGTTTTCTATTTGCATGCGCCCGATGGAATAGGGCGATCGAAACTGGCCGCCAAAGTCGAGAAGCTCCTGGGTGTCCCGGCGACTGCGCGTAACTGGCGAACCGTCGACAAAGTACTGCAGCTGGCCCGCTAGGCTGGCACGCTTCGGTCAGGAAAAGGGCCAGCCTCCCGGGCCGGCCCGAAAAATGCCCAAGGAATTGTGTTCCTACCTGAACCGCAGCTCGAATCCGACGGACGCCATCCAGACACTGTCTGCTTCATCAATATCGAACCAGTCGATCTCCGCGCGTAAGCCGAACGGGCTGCTCGCGTTCCAGCGCGCTCCGAGGCCGAGTGCGAGATCGTTCCCGTCAGCAGTGTCGACCAGGACGCCGTCGATGATCGAGTCAGCTTCCCACGACACGATGCCTGCTTTGGCAAACAGATCGACGCCATCCGAAAGCGGCAGGTTGCCGACGCCGTACAGATTCCAGCCGGATGCATCAATTTCTCCTGGCAAACCGGCGACGATGTCGTCCGGACTGCCGAAGTCGATGTACCCGGCTTCAATTCCCAGGTAGCTGGACGCTGTATAGGTGGCGAAAAGCTTGGCGCCTGTGTCGCTGGCGTCGAAATCAAAACCAGGTTCACTGTCCTTGATGTTCACCAGCCCCAACGACGCGCCGAACGCGAGCCCTTCATCAGCGTAGACGTTCGTCGTGACAAGTGTTGCGAGCCCAATAAGTGCAACTGTGATTTTCTTCATGAGATGAATACCTCTGCAAGATTCAGTTTGTACCGAGAAAAACGCGGCAGGATGCAAAGGTAATCGTGCCTACATTAATGCAGGCTGAATGCTCGAAGCTTATGCAAAATAGATTGACTAATGCGACCGGGGCATCGGGACGAAGCCAGCAAGGCTTTCAACTCGAGCTAACCACCGTTCGATGGCAGGGTAGTGAGAAATATCGAGCCCACCTTCGTCGGCTACGCGGATATAGCTATACATTGCGACGTCAGCGATCGTTTCCCGATCGGCCGCGAGCCAGTTTTGGCCGGTCAGTTGAAATTCCATCCAGGGAAACAATCTGTCGGCGCATTGAGCAGCGGCGTCGTAATCGTAATCGCGTCCGAATAATTTGATTGCTCTCGCGATCACGGGCCCCCGATAGAGCTCGCCCGATGCAGTTGAAAGCCAGCGCTGAATCCTCGCAGCTCCTTCGGGATCCTCGGGTAGCCAGCGTTCACTTCCGTAGCGCTTTGCAAGATAAACAAGTGCCGCGCAGGAATCAGTGACGACGGTGTCACCATCAACCAGCGTCGGTACCTGCCCTAGGGGGCTCAATGCCAGGTAGCCCGGCTTCTTGTGCTCGCCTTCGCTAAAACTGATATTGATGGACTCGAACTCGAGGCCAAGCAGTGAAAGAAAAAGGCGGACGCGATGCGCATGCCCTGATATCGGATTGTCATAGAGTATTATCGCCATCGTACGATCATAACAGTCGGCTGAATGTCAGGTACGATATTCAGAATTTTCTGCTCGGCTGGATCAGTTCCGGTAGCATTGCGCCATGCCGAAAATGAAGCCCAGCACTCTGCGTATCGGACGCCGATACCGAGCGAATCGTCTCGCCACCGGCTACGACGCAATAGTCATTGGATCCGGCATGGGCGGCCTGACGACTGCAGCACTCCTGAGCGAGCTGGGCTGGAAAGTGTGTGTGTTGGAGCAACACTACACTGCGGGCGGCTATACACATTCGTATGAGCGCAATGGGTACGAATGGGACGTCGGCGTTCACTACATTGGCGACGTCGGTGCCCTGACCAGAACGCGGCGCATGTTCGATTTTCTGACCGATGGCAAGCTTGAATGGGCGCCAATGGATGCAGAATTCGACCGCTTCTATGTCGGCGAAAAGGTGTTCACTGCTCGTGCCGGCAAACACGAATTTCGTGACAACCTTGTGCGCCAGTTTCCGGACGAGGAAGCGGCGATCGATCAGTATATGAAGTTGCTGTCGCAGGTTGGTGGTGCGCTTGCGACCGTCGGAATGGGCCGGGTTTTAAAACCATGGCAACGATCACTGGCGTCTCCGTATCTGAAGTGGAAGACGCCGGATCTCATGTTCCGGAAGACGTACGACGTGCTCAGCGAATTGACTGCTGACCAGGATCTCATCGCCGTAATTTGTGGCCAATGGGGTGACATGGGCCTGCCGCCGAAACAGTCGGCCTTCATGGCTCACGCGATGATCGCTCGCCACTATCTTTATGGCGGTTTCTACCCTGTCGGCGGCAGTTGGAGAATTGCTGACAATATAATTCCGAAGATCCGAAAAGCCGGCGGCGAAGTATTCACGTACGCCCGGGTGAGCGAGATTCTCGTCGAGGAAAACAAGGTGATCGGTGTCGAGATGGCAGACGGGCACCGAATCGTGTGCCCCTGCGTTGTTTCGTCGGCGGGAGTGGCCAATACGTTTGGTGGGCTAATGGCTGGGAATGCCACTTTTGCGCACGAATATGACGACGAGATGGCGAATGTGAGACCAAGTATCGGCCACCTCGGTGTCTATATCGGATTGAAAGGAACGGCTAGGGAGCTGGGTCTGCCGAAAACCAACTTCTGGATCTATCCGAAGAATGACTATGACGGTGCGCTCGACGAATTCCTGCAGGACAAGGATGCGCCGTTTCCTGTCGTTTACATTTCTTTCCCGTCAGCGAAGGATCCGGACTATCTGCAGCGACACCCGGGCACGGCAACGATTGAGATCGTCGCTCCCGCTCCCTACGAGTGGTTCGAGAAATGGAAAGGTACGACCTGGGGTAAGCGGGGCGACGACTACGAAGCGTTCAAAACCATTCTGACGGAAAGATTGCTGGAGCACCTGTACGACAAGTTGCCGCAATTGGTCGGCAAGGTTGACTACTGCGAGTTGTCGACGCCACTCAGCACCGAGTGGTTCAGTGCATACCAGAAGGGAGAGCTTTATGGACTGGACCACACACCGGAGCGGCTGCGGCAGGACTGGTTGACACCGAGAACGCGTATCCCGGGGTTATGGCTGACGGGCCAGGACGTACTGACCTGTGGTGTGACCGGCGCGATGATGGCCGGGATGCTGACGACGATGGCAATGGTCGGTGTCCGGAAGATGGGACCCGTCATGAAACAGATACACGGCTGAGCCGGTTGTTAATCGGCACTTCTGTGTTGTCTTGTCCATTCTGCTATCTTTCCGGATTCGCATGTTGGCGGATCGATAACCAAATCCGGAGGGGTCAATGCTCGTTGTAGAAAACCTCATCAAGCAATACGGCGAATTTGTTGCGGCCGACGGGATCAACTTTGCGGCGGAGAAGGGGACCGTGTTCGGACTTCTTGGTCCCAATGGTGCCGGAAAATCGACAGCAATCAACTGCATTTCAGGGCTGTTGAAGCCCACTTCAGGTCACATCAGTGTCAATGGTCACGACGTAGCAAGCGACGCCAGGCGCGCACGCCAGTGTCTCGGTGTCGTGCCGCAGGAGCTTGCCATCTATGAAGATCTGCCAGCCATCGATAACCTGCGATACTGGGGTAAGGCGTATGGCTTGCGGAGAAAAACGCTGGAGTCTCGTGTTGCCGAAGTTCTGAGTTACATCGGTCTTGGCGACCGGGCGCATGAACTGCCAAAGAAATTCTCCGGCGGAATGAAACGTCGGCTGAATTTCGGTTGTGGCATTGTGCACAAACCAGCGGTGTTACTGCTCGATGAACCGACAGTCGGCGTTGACCCACAGTCACGGGAGCGCCTGTTCAATATGGTCGAGGCCGAGAGGGACAATGGTGCCTGTATCCTGTATACGACGCACTATATGGAAGAGGCTGAGCGGCTATGCAACTCACTTGCGATCATTGATCGCGGGAAAATAATTGCCGACGGCACGGTCGCGGAATTGCGCGCACAAACGGGTGCCCGGGATGTATTGCAATTGAGCGGGAATTTCCCCGTCGAAGAGACCAGGTCGGCTATCCACGATCTGGCGAACGCGAAGATCAATGATCTGGAAATTATTTCTCAGGAGGAAGGCAGCCTTACACTGTCACTCCCCGACGGATCGCATAATCTGGCGATAATATTTGATTCGTTGGCATCGGCCGGTGGCAGAGTAACTGAAACGAGTCTCCGCAGGCCGAATCTCGAAACGCTTTTTCTATTGCTGACAGGCAAGGAACTCAGGGAATAACTTTGTGAATTTCTTGCTTGCCACAGTTCGAAAAGACCTAAGCCGTTGGCGACAGGATATTGTCGGCATATTGTTATGGATGAGCATCCCATTGCTAATCGGCGGTCTCATCACGTCGATGATGGATGGTGGAGGCGGTGCGAAACCTCATGGCGTATTGTTGTTGGCCGATCAGGATGAATCCTTCATCAGCGGGCTGATCGCAGGAGCCTATGGTCAGGGTGAGCTTGGTGAACTGATATCAGTCGAAAAAGTCTCCTTTGAGGAAGGTAGCAGGCGAATTGATGCAGGTAACGCAAGCGGTTTCCTGGTTATTCCGGCTGGTTTTGGCAATGCGTTCCTGGAATCCGAGCCGGTGACTCTTACGCTGCGAACAAACCCTGCGCAAACTATCTTGCCTGGCATTATTCGTGATGTTACAGAAATCCTGCTTGATTCCGGATTCTACCTGCACGAATTATTTGCGCCGGAAATCTCCACGATCAGGAACCTGGTGGAAGACGGTTCCAGACCGGACGATCTGTTGGTCGCCGCCATATCAGTTGCCATCAACGCCAAAATCGAGGCCGCGTCCTCGCAGTTGATGCCACTTGCGCTTGATTTGGAAATTGTCGAACCGCCGCCGTCAGATGCGCCGTCGTACCCGTTCGCGTTGCTGTTTCTGCCTGGAATCATCCTGATGGCGCTGATGATCAGCGCGAATGGGCTGGCAAGCGACTTTTGGATCGAACGGGCGCAAGGAACTCTTCGTCGGGTGATCATTGCGCCGGGCCAGATGGCGGGTTTCCTGGTCGGCAAATGTCTGGCAGCTGGCATCGTGATGACCGCAGTCGGCGGAGTTACGTTAGTTGTCGGCTTCCTTTACCGCGGGATTACGTTCACAAGGCTTCCTTCGGCACTTGGCTGGATAGCCGTGTCCGGCATCGCTTTGTTTTCCTGGTTCGGAGTACTGCAAATGGCTGCAGGTACACAACGCGCCGCAACCGTGGTTACGTCAATGTTCCTGTTTCCGCTGTTGATGGCGGGAGGAAGTTTTTTCCCTTTGGCCGCACTACCGGACTGGATTGCTGCGATCGGGCGCAAAACGCCCAATGGTTTTGTTGCGGACAGGCTGACAACGGAAATAATCGCGGATGCAGCCTGGGCGATTGATGGTCAGAGTTGGCTAATCGTTGCTGCAATTGCGATGACCGGACTCGGTGCCTGTTTCCTGCGCCTGCGCTCCGGGTTTGCGAGAGGATGACGACTGTTGAATAGCGTTATTTTTATTGCTACGCACGACATTAAGTACCAACTCCGGCAGGGATCCACGTTCCTCTGGCTCTTCGTTATGCCGCCCATCTTCTTCTATTTCATCGGTACGGTAACAGGCGGCTTTTCGGGCGGTGTGTCGCGTGCCGCGGCAACGCCGCTGGTGATCGTCGCCGAGTCTCCTGGATTTCTTAAAGAACAGATAGACAGGCGGTTGACCGAAAATGGATTCGCGCCGGAGTGGCAAGAAACGCTGGAGTTGAATGCCGATGGAAGTGACAAATCCCAAAGACTGCTGACATTTGATGCGAATCTCAGTGATGCATTTATCGCTGGAACAGCCGTCAAGGCCTCTTACGATACGGCCGCCTCAGCACTGAGCCGAGACTATGAAACTATTCGCGTAAAGCGCAGCTTGTACACGGTACTTGCGGACATTGTCGTCGCTGAGTCGCGAAACAATAATGTCCTGACGGCCGATACATTGCTCGCCTTGAACGCGGTGCCGCGGATCTGGAACCTGGATACGCAAGCCACCGGTCAACGCCAGGATATTCCGAGCGGATTCGAGCAGACGATTCCCGGCATTCTGGTCATGTTTACGTTGTTGGTGCTCCTCACGAGTGGCGCGTCGATGTTGACCGTTGAGCGAAATGAAGGGTTGCTTC
>Ga0055481_10000620_pt1 | contig 11989 bp, 15 predicted proteins | sample Muzzi_PWC_D2_FD_57936 | JGI IMG/M metagenome (GOLD analysis project Ga0055481, IMG submission 57936) | Wetland microbial communities from San Francisco Bay, California, USA, that impact long-term carbon sequestration - Muzzi_PWC_D2 | ecosystem: Environmental > Aquatic > Marine > Wetlands ... | reverse complement strand
CCGCCGTGAACAGCCGGTCGACGCGCGTCGCCGACAGGATGATTGGCAATACCCCGTTCTTGAAACAGTTGTTGAAGAAGATGTCAGCAAAGCTCGGTGCTATGACGACACGAAAGCCATAGTCCAGCAGGGCCCAGACGGCATGTTCCCGCGAGGAGCCGCAGCCGAAATTTTCCCGCGCCAATAAAATGCCGGCCCCCTGGTAGCGGGACTTGTTGAGCACGAAGTCCGGATTCAGTGTGCGTTGCGTGTTATCCATGCCGGGTTCACCGCTCCCGAGATAGCGCCATTCGTCGAACAGGTTGGGGCCGAAGCCACTGCGCTTGATCGACTTCAGGAACTGCTTCGGTATGATGGCGTCGGTATCGACATTGGCTCGATCCAGCGGCGCCACCAGTGCATCGATGATCTCAAATTTGTCCATTTACCTGTTCCCTGCCGCCTCAGTCCAGTTCGCTGCGAATATCCGCAAAGTGCCCCGTGACGGCCGCGAGTGCTGCCATGGCGGGACTGACCAGGTGAGTCCGCCCCCCCTGCCCCTGGCGACCCTCGAAATTGCGGTTTGATGTCGAGGCGCAGCGGTCGCCTGGCGCCAGGCGGTCGGCATTCATCGCCAGGCACATGGAGCAGCCGGGTGCGCGCCATTCAAAGCCGGCTTCGGTGAATACCCGGTCCAGCCCTTCAGTCTCGGCCTGGCGTTTGACCAGTCCCGAGCCGGGCACGACCAGCGCCTGCTTGATACTGGCCGCGACCTTGCGGCCGCGAATGGCGGCAGCGGCCGCGCGCAGGTCTTCAATCCGCGCGTTGGTGCAGGAACCGATGAACACGTGATCGGGGCGAATTGCCGTGATCGGCGTGCCGGGCCGGAGGTCCATGTATACCAGTGCATTGCGCATGCCTTCGCGCCTGACGTTGTCCGGTTCGGCATCGGGATCCGGTACCACCGCATCGATCCCGGCCACCATCTCCGGTGATGTGCCCCAGGTCACCTGGGGTGACAATTGTCCGGCATCCAGCGTCACGGTCCGGTCAAATTCCGCATCCGGGTCGCTGTGCAGGTCCGCCCAGGCCGCTTCGGCAAGCTCCCGGAGCTCGCCCCGGGGGGCGTAGGGACGTTCACCCAGGTATGCAAGCGTGGTGGCATCCACCGCGACCATGCCGGCACGGGCGCCTGCCTCGATGGCCATGTTACAGACGGTCATGCGGCCTTCCATGGAAAGGCTGCGCAGGGTACTGCCGGCAAATTCGATCGAATAACCGGTGCCACCCGCCGTGCCGATCCGGCCGATAATGGCCAGCACGACGTCCTTGGCTGAAACCCCCGGGGCAAGCCGTCCGTCAACGCTGACCAGCAGGCTGCGCGTCTTTTTCATGATCAGGCACTGGGTTGCCAGGACATGTTCCACCTCCGATGTGCCGATACCGAATGCCAGTGCACCGAAGGCACCGTGCGTCGAGGTGTGGGAGTCCCCGCAGACCACGGTCATGCCCGGCAGGGTTGCACCCTGCTCCGGGCCGATGACATGGACGATCCCCTGGCGCGGGTCGTTCATGGAAAACTCGGTGATCCCGAGTTCGGCGCAGTTCTGGTCAAGCGTTTCCACCTGAATACGCGACACCGGATCGGTGATTCCCGAGCGGCGATCGGTCGTCGGGACGTTGTGATCCGGTACCGCCAGGATGGAGTCGATGCGCCAGGGGCGACGCCCCGCGAGACGCAGGCCCTCGAAGGCCTGGGGCGAGGTCACTTCGTGAACCAGATGGCGGTCGATGTACAGCAGCGCCGTCCCGTCTGCATCCTGTCTGACGAGGTGGGAGTCCCAGAGTTTGTCGTATAGCGTCTTGCCGGGCATGCGCTGTCATCCAGTCCAGGGCGTCAACATAATCGCCGGATTATATAGGATGTCCGCCCTGAAACCAGCTATTCGGACGCCGCCACCGGATTTTCGGGAATCCCCAGGTGGACGACAAGCATACCTGCGAGGGCGGTGACAGCCGCCAGCAGGTACATTAACTCGGGGCCGATGCCGTGCCACAGGTAGCCACTCACCAGACTGCCAAGCGCGCCGCCCGCGCCAAAGCTGACGCTGCTGTAAAGTCCCTGTCCGCGCCCCTGATGCACCCCGGTGAACAGGGCATGAAACAGGTAGATCATGACCGCGTGATGCAGCCCGAAGCTGGTGGCGTGCAGAGTCTGGGCCAGCGTAATCACCAGGATGTTGTCTGCAAAACCTGCTGTCAGCAGCCAGCGCACCGCCGTCAGCCCAACGGCGTACAACAACAGCTTGCGGGCACCATAGCGCGGTAACAACTTCGGCATCAGCAGGAATATGCCGATTTCGGCAATCACGCCCAGCGCCCAGAGCTGGCCAATGACCGTGGTTGAATAGCCGTAATCCTCGAGATACAGGCTGAAGAAGGCATAGTATGGCCCGTGACTTGCCTGGACCAGAAAACACACCGCCAGCATGGCGAGCACGACCGGTTGCTTCAGTACCTGCCGTAACGGCACCTGGTCGATTGCCAGATGGCCGGCCGCGGATTCCGGCACCGCCAGGCTGCTCAGCCAGATCAGCACAAACAGGACCAGCAGGACCATGGGTAGCAGGGTGGTGCCGAATTTGCCAAGCAGCGGCCCGAGGGAAGCCACTGTGACGATGAAACCGATCGAGCCCCACAGGCGAATGCCGCTGTAGCGGTGGGTCTCGCTGCCCAGGTGGCTCATGGTCGTGGCCTCGAACTGCGGCAGCGAGGCGTTCCAGAAAAAACTGAAGACAATCATGACCAGCGCCAGCCACCAGAAACTGCTGCCAAGAAAGACCCCGGCGAATGTCACGATGGCCAGCAGGGAAGCGATGCGCACGATTTGCATGCGGTGCCCGGTGTGATCCGCGATCCAGCCCCAGATATTCGGTGCCACGATCTTGGTGGCCATGAGAATGGCGATCAGCTGGCCGATTTCGGTCATGCTGAAATCCAGCGATTTCAGATACAGGCTCCAGAACGGGACCAGCGCGCCCAGCGAGGCAAAATAGAACAGGTAGAAACCGGACAATCGCCAGTAGATCATGGTGCGCGAGATCGGCCCTGGAAGCGGGAACGGTTAGCTGGGGCTGGCGGGTATAACCGGTGTCGGGCTGCTTACACCCGCGTTCTGCGCCCGGTGACGCAGGACGTGGTCCATAAGAACCAGTGCCAGCATCGCCTCGGCAATCGGCGTGGCGCGAATGCCCACGCACGGGTCATGGCGACCGGTTGTGATGACCTCGACGGTATTGCCGGCGATATCCACCGTCCGTCCGGGGATACGGATGCTGGAAGTCGGCTTGAGCGCAATGCTGGCCAGGATATCCTGGCCACTGGAGATGCCACCGAGAATGCCGCCGGCCTGGTTGCTAAGAAAGCCCGCCGGGGTGATTTCGTCGCGGTGCCCGGTCCCCTTTTGTTCCACACAGGCAAAGCCGGCGCCGATCTCGACGCCCTTGACGGCATTGATACTCATCATGGCATGCGCGATTTCAGCATCGAGACGGTCGAAGATGGGTTCACCAAGCCCGGGCGGCACGCCGGTTGCTACGACGTTGACGCGCGCACCGACGGAATTGCCTTCCCTGCGCAGTTCGTCCATATAAGTTTCCAGTTCCGTGACCCGCGCCGGGTCGGGAGAAAAGAAGGCATTCTGGTCAACGGCATTCCAGTCTTTCAGTGCCAGCTTTATCGGGCCCAGCTGGGCAAGGTAGCCGCGTATTTCGATGCCGTATGCAGCCTGCAGGTATTTTTTTGCGATGGCGCCGGCGGCAACCCGCATGGCGGTCTCGCGTGCCGAGGAACGCCCGCCGCCGCGGTAGTCACGCAGCCCGTATTTCTGCTGGTAGGTGTAGTCCGCGTGACCTGGGCGGAAGCGGTCCATGATTTTCGTGTAGTCCCGGGAGCGCTGATCGGTATTGCGGATCAGCAGACCGATGGGTGAACCGGTGGTTTTTCCTTCAAAGACTCCGGACAGGATCTCGACTTCATCGGCTTCACGACGTTGCGTGGTATGCCGGGATTTGCCGGGTTTGCGCCGGTCCAGGTCGCGCTGCAGATCCGCCTCGTCAAGCGCCAGGCCCGGTGGGCAGCCATCGACCACGCAACCCAGTGCCGGGCCATGACTTTCACCGAAACCGGTTACCGTGAAGATTTTTCCGAAACTGTTTCCTGACATTCGCCTATTGTAGCGACTCCGGTCTGCAGCGTCGCCCCTTTTTCATTAAAGATCAGTAAGTACCAACCGATACGCCATGTGCGCCTGGCATACTTTGGAACACAAGGAGACCACTGTGGCACACGCTAACGTTCACCGCACTTCACCGGTTGGCAACTTCCTGGGTCAACCCATCTACCAGACCATCGAATCCCGCAACGGCACCTACGTATTCGACCGGATCGCCGTCAGCATCGACGGGGAATTCCCGCTTGACCAGCTGAGCAAGGATGAGCTGCTCATCAAGCCAGGCCTGATCTACCGCCCGAAATACTGAGACGCGACCTGTAGCGCGCTGACTGCCCGGGCGTGCAGGCTAGGCGCTGTCGATGTCCAGTCCCTCGCGGTGGGTCTGGTTGATCAGGTAGAACAGCCGGATACACGGCAGGTCCTGTTCGGTATGCTGCCTGACGATACGCATCCAGGGGAGATCCTTCCGGCCGAACTGGTAACTGCCGTCTGTCATGGACGCGCGCAGGGCGCGCATCTCCTTCAGCAGGGCGTAGACATACCCGAGGTTGCTTTCCACCTCGTCGAAGTCAAAGCTGGCTGCCTCGATAATGTCCTGCAGTTCGTCAATTACCTGGTCAACAAGACCGGCATATTCCGCTGCGGTTTTCGCTCTGGTACTCATACTCATGCCTCTCCTGCTGCGGCGCGCGATTGTAACCTCCCGCGGGCCACCTGGTTGAAACTTTCACGGCAGGCATCCAGTTGCCCGGCGTCCAGCAGGAACACGCCCTCGCCGCCATATTCAAAATCCAGCCACAGGAACGGAACTTCCGGGAACAGGGCCGTGAGAATATCCCGGTAATGACCTACCTCGACCACCAGGATGCCGCTGTCCGCCAGATACTGTGCAGCATCCTGGAGGATGCGCACCACAATATCCATACCGTCAATCCCGGCCACGAGTCCCAGTTCCGGTTCATGCCGGAATTCAACAGCCAGCTGCTCCATTTCCCGGGCCGGCACGTAGGGCGGGTTGCTGACGATGACATCATAGACCTGCCCGGCAAGCCCGGAGAAGACGTCTGATGCGACCGGATTGACCCGCTCCTCCACCCCGTGTCGCCGGATATTGATCCGTGCCACGTCCAGCGCGTCAGCTGACAGGTCCGCAGCATCAATTTCGGCATCCGGAAAGGCAAACGCCGTTGCGACAGCGATACAGCCGCTACCGGTGCAGAGGTCCAGCACCCGGCGGACGCGCTGCGGTTCTATCCAGGGATAAAACCCGGCTTCGATCAATTCTGCGATGGGCGAGCGCGGCACCAGAACGCGTTCGTCGACGTAGAACGGCAGGCCGGCAAACCAGGCCTCATTGACCAGGTAGGCCGCCGGCTTGCGGGTGCTGGCGCGTGCCTCGAGCAGGGACTGGACAGCGGCACATTGGCCGGTGGTCAGCGGTTGGTCGAGCATGCTGTCCGGCTGGTCATAACCGATGCCCAGTGTGTGCAGCACCAGCGCGGCGGCTTCATCCTCCGCGTTGTCAGTGCCATGCGCAAATGCCAATCCCTCGCGGGTAAACAGCGCCGCGCCCTGGCGAATCAATTTTCTGGCTGTCATGCCAGCTGCCATCTGCCTTTCCCCGTAAAACTGCAGGTTAATTTTCCTGAACGGGTGTATCGTAGCCTGCTCTGTGGAATAATCAGCGCCCATGCAAACCGGTATCCGACACCCCTTGCGCAAACACCTCCTGATCGGGGGCATTATAGCGGTTTTCGCCCTGCTGGCCGGCGTCTGGTCAGCGCTGCAACTGCGCGAGCGTGCGGTTCACGACGATGAGCTGGCTGCGACCCGTTTCCCGGTCGCGCGCGACATCAGTGCCTTCACGCTTGTCGACCATCGTAGCGAGCCTTTCACGAACGCCTCGTTGCAGGGAGTCTGGTCATTCCTGTTTTTCGGCTATACGCATTGTCCGGATGTCTGTCCCACCACCCTGTCCGTGTTGAACAGCGTGGCGCAAAAGCTGGGCAGTGACGCACGCGATGTCCGCTTTGTCTTCATCAGCGTCGACCCGGAGCGTGACACGCCTGAAACCCTGGCCCGGTTTGTCAGTTATTTCAACGGTGATTTTATCGGGGTCACGGGCGAACCCGGGGCAATCGAGCGCCTGACGAAACAACTCGGCGTCCTCTACATGCGCGTGGCCAGCTCGGACAATCCCGGCAGCTATCTCATGGACCATACCGCCAGTGTCTTTCTGGTGGACCCCGACGGCAGATACCACGCGGTGTTTTCACCTCCCATCACGGCGGAAAAGATTGTCACCGATTTCGCCAGGATAAGGGCGGACTACCTGTGAAAACTGCGGCAACCTTGCTGGGCGGATGGTTGATCCTGGTGATCGCGGGAACCGTGCTGGCAGGACCCTCGATGGATGTCACCGGTGGCTGGGTCCGGGAGGCGCCACCCACATCCCGGGTGCTGGCCGCCTACATGCAGATTATCAACCTGACAGACGCAGACCTCACGGTCACGGGCATTACCAGCCCGGACTTCGACTCGGCGGAACTGCACCGGACGGTTGTAGAGGGCGGCGTGGCAAGCATGTTGCCTGTGCCCGAACTGATCGTACCGGCAGCCGGCAGTGTCCTGCTGGAACCCGGTGGCCTGCACCTGATGCTGTTCGACCCGGTGCGTCCCCTGTTGCAGGGTGACTCGGTCACGCTGGTGCTGCACCGCAGTGACGGTATCTGCATCACGCTGTCTGTGCCGGTCCTGCGCAGCAGGAGTGACGAGGGCGCCCAGCACCACCACTAGCCGCAACCCCGGTTTCAATCATGCCGACCACACCTGACAGCCTGCTTGACCGGCTGAAATCCTGGCCGCTGGCCCTGCTGCCGCACCAGAGACTGTCCCGGCTTGTTCGCAGCGTTACCCGCTGGCGGGCGGTGTGGTGGAAAAATCTGTTGATTCGCCTGTTTACGAAGCACTTCAGGGTAGATCTGGCGGAGGCGCAGGTCCCGCGCGCCGAGGATTTTCCCGACTTCAACAGTTTCTTTACCCGCGCACTGCGCCCGGGTGTACGGCGTATGCCGCAGGAGAAACAGGCCATCGCCTGTCCGGTCGACGGCAGCATCAGTGAACTGGGGGATGTCAGGGATGGCAGCCTGATTCAGGCCAAGGGGCGCGAATATTCGCTGCAGGCACTGCTGGGCGGCGATGCAAACCGTGCCGAACCCTTTCGCAATGGCAAGTTCATTACCCTGTATCTTTCCCCCCGCGATTATCACCGGGTTCACATGCCGCTGGCAGGCAGGCTGTGCGAGACCTGTTATGTCCCCGGCCGGCTGTTCAGCGTGGCACCGCATACCACGCGCGCCATCCCCGGCCTGTTTACCCGTAATGAGCGTCTCTGCGCCACGTTCGAAACCGCTGCCGGCCCCATGGTGATGGTCCTGGTCGGTGCCATTTTCGTCTCCTGCATGGAAACCGTCTGGGAAGGGGTGGTCAACCCGGCACCGGGTAGCTCGCTTGCCGTCAGGCAGTTTCCGGATTCCGGGGACTCCCGGGTCGAGCTGCAGCAAGGTGATGAAATGGGCCGTTTCAACATGGGTTCGACCGTGATCCTGCTCTGCGGCCGGGACCGGATTGACTGGCAGGATGATCTGCAGACAGGTGGAACGGTGCGGCTGGGCGATGTCCTCGGCCGGATCCGGAGCTGAATATGTTTCATCCGGATTGTTAACCTAATCCGCGACTCCGCGTTACTGCTTTCTGAGACAACCGGAAAAGGAGTCGCTCACATGAAAACCAGTACCCTGCTGAAATCCTCCCTGCTCGCTGCAGCCCTGCTGCTGGCCGGCACATCCGTGGCCCAGGCCGGTAGCGCATACACGATTATCGTGCGCGACGGTGATTTTCATCCCTATGCACACGATTACCATATCCGCAGCTGCAGGCATACGCCTGACAGGCATACCGGTCACCGCCACTTCAGGGACTATGGCCACGACGGCCACGGCAAGCCACACGGCATGCACCACAGTGGTTCCCGTGAGCGTGGTGACAAGCCCGGATACACCGGCCGCTGGCACCATGGAAGGTCTGACGACAGCGTTGCCGGCGGACGCCACGGGCAACGTTCCCGGTCTGCCGGTATCGGGTATACTGGCCGCTCATAGCCGAGATGTCCCGGCACACTGTTGTGCCGGGACGCTCTGCACCCGGCGTCCCGCGTCGCGAAATGCGTGGACGAGCACAGCGATCCCGACAGGCGCATACCCGACACCCGCAGTGCGCAGCAACCAGCAGGACATCACGGCAATGGATACGTTTCTCGCCGCTAACGAGGACAAGGCTTTCTACGTGGCCTACGCTGCTCTCTGGGACCGGGAAGCGGCACTGGACGTCGTACAGGACAGCATGACCCGGCTGGTGGAATATTACCGTGACAAGGCCCCCGAGCAGTGGCCCGCACTGTTTCGTACCATACTCAAGAGCAAGATCAACGACGTCCGGCGCAGGCGGCTGATCGAGCAAGGCAAGCACCGGCTGGTATCCTTGACAGGACTGTTCCGCTCTCAGCATGATGACGCTGGAGATACGACAGAATATGAAATCCCGGACAAGGACCGTGACGACGGCGTGACCGCACCGGAGGTCGAATACGTCGCGGCAGAACTGCGCTCCCGGGTCGCAGACGCACTGCAGTCCCTGTCCGAGCGGCAACGCCAGGTCTTCATTCTGCGGGAGTGGCGTGGTATGAGTATCAAGGAAACTGCCATAACACTCGGATGCAGTGAAAACAGTGTGAAACAGCACCATTTTCGTGCCCTGCAGGCGCTACGCGAACAACTGGCGGAGGTATGGGAACATGCACAGCCATCAGCATCCTGATCCGGACCAGCTGGACCGGTTGCGCGCCGGTCTGCTGGATGACCAGCCAGCGGCGAAGGCGGCCCTGGAAGCTCATATTGCCGACTGTGAAATCTGCCAGGAATGCTGCAACTGGCAATTACTGCAACCCGGTGCCATGGGCCCCGGCCTCGATACTGGCGCCCTGCAGCAGTCCCTGCGCAACGTGCGCCGGCAGGCGCTGCAGGCCGGCGGCCAGCACCACCGCCATGGCCTCGTTCCCTATGCCGCAGCGGCACTGCTGCTGGTTGCCGTGTCCGTCGGTATCTGGACGCTGCAGCCGGAGAATGGCAGCCTGCAGCAAATGGCCGCGCAGGACACCCGGATGATTCCGGACATCTACGAGGACCTCGATTTTTACCTGTGGCTGGCAAACCAGAAAGACAACGGAAACGGTAATGAAGAAGGCAATCCGAACAATACCTGAAGTTCTGCGGCGACCCCTGCGGGTCAGCCTGCTGCTGGCTGCCGCTTTTGCCCTGGCTGCGGCCCCCGCGCATTCTGAATCGGGCATTCCCTGGCAAGCCCTCAGCAAGGATGAGCAGTCCGTCCTCGTGAAACACCGTGCAGACTGGTCCAGTCTCAGCCCCGCCCAGCAGCGTAAACTGCGCAAAGGCGCGCATCAGTACCTGCAGTTGCCGCCGGAAAAACGCAAGGCGGTGGAGCGCAAGCACAGCCAGTATGAAAAGATGTCCCCCGAGGAACGGGAAAAACTGCGGGAAAAATACAGCCGCCAAAAACGCCACGACTAGCCCGGTACAAACCAGCGCAACGGGGCGCCGGTCCCCGGCATTCATAGTCCAGTGCAACTCTGCTATTCTACGTTGCCTTTTCCAGGGTTCCCCCGCCAGGTATACAGACCATGCACCCGATGCTCAATATCGCCGTCCGCGCCGCCCGCAGCGCCGGCAACGTTATCGTCCGGAATATCGACAGGCTGGACAGCATCACCGTCCATACCAAGGAACGCAATGACTACGTCAGCGAGGTTGACCGGCAGGCGGAACAGGAAATTATCGGTGTTCTGCGCAAGGCCTACCCCGACCACGCCATCCTGGCGGAGGAAAGCGGCAGCCAGGCCGGCAATGATTACCAGTGGATTATCGATCCGCTAGACGGCACCACCAACTACCTGCATGGTTTCCCCCAGTTTGCGGTTTCCATTGCCCTGCGGCACAGGGGCCGCCTGGAACAGGGCGTGATCTACGATCCCATGCGCCAGGAACTGTTTACCGCGACCCGGGGTGCCGGCGCCATGCTGAACGAACGGCGCATACGCGTCAGCAGCCGCAAGACACTGGACGGCGCACTGCTGGGAACCGGGTTTCCGTTCAAATCGCAGCAGCATCTGGACAGCTATCTGCAAATGTTCCGGGTGCTGTTCCCAAAAACCGCCGGGATACGCCGCGCCGGCTCGGCAGCGCTCGACCTGGCCTATGTGGCAGCCGGCCGCTTCGATGGCTTCTGGGAAATCGGGCTCAGCGTCTGGGATATGGCGGCCGGTGTGCTTCTCATTCAGGAAGCCGGCGGACTGTCAGGCGACTTGCTGGGCGGGCATGACCACCTCGAATCCGGCAACCTGGTTGCCGCCAACCCAAAACTGTTCGCGGAAATCCTGAAGAATATCCGGCCGTGCATGACGGCCGGTCTCGCCGGGAACTGATCAGGCCTGAGTGCTGTTAAGCGGCTGTAAAGGCCTGCATTTATGTTGCAGACAGCTGCCCGGTGGAGACACTGCCGGCCCTCGGCAACGGTTCAAGTTTGTGCACCTGACGCCGATGCCAAGACAACATCGGGCACGCGCTGCGCACCCCGGATAGCAGCGCTGCCGGCAACTGGCAGAGAGGAGTAAAACAGTGCATAACAAACTGAACAGCAAGAGAATTAACGGAGCTGCCCTGGAAATGATCATGCGTGATGTGCTGGATGGCATGTTTGATTTCACGCACCAGACCTGCTGCGGCAGAGAGACCGGAAAGATGGAAATTATCGCGGTGGAAAAGCCTGTGAACAGCAGTGTCCGGAATCAGCCTGCGACCGTCATCACATTTCCGGCAAAAGCCACCGGCAAGTAGAAATCCTGCCGGAACAGCAATCCGGCACCTGTCTCAGATTCGACTCCCCTCGCCCTGCTCTTCCTGCCTGGCCGGCATCAGGTCTGCCTTGCTCACACCCAGTGCCAGGGCTGCCGTACTGGCCACGTAGATCGAGGAATAGGTGCCCACAACCACGCCTAGTATCAATGCCCGCGAGAAGGCGTGAATCACCTCACCGCCGAAAACAAACAGGGAAATCAGTACCAGCAAGGTCGTGAGGGAAGTCATCAACGTGCGTGACAGTGTCTGGTTGATCGACGCATTGACGATTTCGACGGGTGTTTCCTTGCGCAGTTTGCGAAAATTCTCGCGGATACGGTCGAAAACCACGATCGTGTCATTGAGTGAATAGCCGATCACGGCAAGCAATGCCGCCAGTACGGTAAGATCGAAATCGAACTGGAAAAAGGAAAAAACGCCCATGATGATCACCACATCATGGACCAGTGACAGCACCGCACCCGGGGCAAAGCGCCACTGGAAGCGCACCATGATGTAGATGAGGATGCCTATCAGGGCGTAGATCATGGCCAGCCCGCCCTGTTCGGTGAGTTCTGCACCCACCTGCGGGCCCACAAATTCGACCCGTCGCATTTCCACACCGGCGTCCCGTGTCTGCAGTGCCGCCAGCACCTCCTCGCTCAACCGGGCGCTCTCCTTGCCTGGCCGGGGTGCGATGCGTATCAGCACATCGCGCGAGGTGCCGAAATGCTGTACCTGCGCCTGTGCAAATTCGGAAACCGATAGTGCGGAACGCACCTCCTCGAGGTCCACACCTTCCGGATAA
>Ga0055481_10000618_pt1 | contig 11997 bp, 8 predicted proteins | sample Muzzi_PWC_D2_FD_57936 | JGI IMG/M metagenome (GOLD analysis project Ga0055481, IMG submission 57936) | Wetland microbial communities from San Francisco Bay, California, USA, that impact long-term carbon sequestration - Muzzi_PWC_D2 | ecosystem: Environmental > Aquatic > Marine > Wetlands ... | reverse complement strand
TATCTTTAAAGGCATATCCTGCCCGGAGGTTGCCAGTCCACCTACCTCGAAAGAAGCGGTGAACATCCCCGCGTCGAGGCGGCTGCCCGGTAGCTTATGTGACCATAAATATTGCCGGACATCCCAAAATTTGCGTCGCAGTGAACCATCAGCCCGAATTGGCGCATCATTCGCCCACACCGGGCCGGTTCCAATATCGGCCGGGTCGGGGTCAACTTGAATAGGGTCGAGCAGGTTGGTTATCGTATTTTTGGGGTCGAGACTGGGTAGTTTACCGGCGGCTGCCAATGAATAGCTCTGCATTGAGGGTAACACTGGCTCGGCCTCTAACGCTGAAGGGTAGATAGGTACTTGCCAACCGGCCTCGATGAGGGATTGGCCGGTACTGCTTTTTGTCTCCGCTTCAACTTCCTCTAAAAATTCACGGGCATCTGCTTCTAATGGGGTGGTTTTCTTGCTCCAACTCTGAGGGAACGGTACATCGCTGGCACTGCGATAGCTGGTACCATAGGCTTCGTTGAGGGCGTCGATACCCTTGTACCGCTTTCGCAGCCAAATGGGCCATTTGACTTCGGTCAGTTGTTCGCTATAAACCGGATGCTCTTCTTGGCCCGCTTCGTCGTCGTCAATGTGCAAGGCAACAATTGGGCCATTGGGCCATTGCCTATCGGCCACGGCTTTACTTAAAGCTTGATACCAATTAGAAGTTGCTGCGGCTAGAGTCGCTTCAAAGTTGTCCGAGGCCGGTGAAAGCCAGTGGGGCAGCCCGTTGTTCAAGATGTCGCAATTATGGCTGTATGGCCCGGTTTTGAGAAGGCAGTGAAGGTTAAGGGCAGCACATAAATCCAACAATCCAAGTAGGTCGTGTCGAGCATTGGTCACGCCGGCCAGGTCAATGGTTCCTTTTTCAAACTCGTGAAAGCCCCAGGGAACAGTGATAGTTATCATAGTAGCGCCCATCTGAACCAATCGAGTCAACATGAGTTCCCATTTTTCGCGTGAGAGGCGAAAATAATGAAAATCGGCACTAAAGATAGGTGATTTTATCGTCTCGAAGTAATTTTGCATGATTTCCTCCGGGCCTCTCCGCTTGTGCCCCCAAAGGGGGAAGGGGTTAAATCTTTAGCTTAATGACGTTGCCCAAAAGTTTCAATCCATTCAGGAGTAACATGTTGTAGCCCATCAATAATCCCGTCGGCCTGGCTAAAGTTCAGGGTTTTGGTGACGTGATTGGGTACAGCGATGACGGTCATCCCGGCGGCTTTCGCAGATTGCATCCCGGCGACAGAGTCTTCGAAAACCAGACACCGTTCTGGTGGAACGCCCAATTGTTGAGCAGCGAAGTGATAAACATCGGGGGCCGGTTTGTTATGAGTCACATTATCGCTGGTGGCGACTACCTGAAAGTAGGGAAGCAAATCGAATTTGTTCATCCACTTATCGACCCATTCTTGATTCGAGGCCGTCGCTATCGCTAGGGGGTAGCCCACCCCATGTAGCTGCGAGATCAAGGTGCTTGCCCCCGGCATCAGCCCGACTTTTTCAAAGGTGATTTCCCATAACGCCCTGAGGCGCTGCCACAGATGGTTCGGGGTAAGGCCATTGCCGCTGGCCCGAATGACTTCCATGAATAGATCATCATACCCATCCATGCGGCCCACGATTGTATCGGCCCACTTTTCTAAGGTCAGGGTAAAGCCAACCTCTTCGCATAGTAACTTACATCCTTCAAAATCAGGACTTTCGGTATCAATGAGTGTGCCGTCGTGGTCGAAGATGATGGCTTGAAACGAGCGTTTTTTCATACGGAGTCATTTCTCCTGGGTTGTGTTTTCGTTTTTATTAGCGTTGGACCTATGCCTCATTTTTACTTCCTTCCAATTCCCACGCTTCTCCATCACGAACGAGAACTGCAGGTTGCAGGCCAAAAGGTTCAGGAGCTACTTTTTGCCCAATATGCATCAACTCGATGCGGGTGGGGACAAACTTGAGTAGGGCATAGGCTTCACTGAGAGGACCTCCTGGCCAGAAGGCAGCAAAATCATCCCGCCAATATTGCTGCTTTTTAGCTCCATCATTTTCTATGGAGGCTGTTCCCATCAAGCTAACGTAAGCTCCTGCCTCAGAGTGGGTATAGCCTAGTGTGACCCGGTTGTCCCTTTCAATTTCCCGCACCTTGCGAGAATGAGGGCTGGTCCCAAACCATATGGTTAAATCCGGCTTAGGTTCAAAGGGTTGCATGAGTCTGGCCTCGGCCCGGCCAGACTCGTTCACCGTAATGAGAAAACAGAACTCCGCTACTTTGAGGGTAGCCCGGGCAACTTCAATCAAATACTTTGGATTCATAACTGGTCTCCTTCCTTCGTTTATAGCCTAAAAATAAGGTCAGGTGCTACATCTTTAATGGATGGACAGCCACATAAGGCCATTGCAGTCTCCAATTCATGGCGCAAAATGTTTAGTATATTAGTGACACCGGTTTGACCCTCTACGGCTAAACCCCATAGCGGAGGACGGCCAACTAACACCGCCTTGGCCCCCAGAGCCAACGCTTTCACAATATCAGTGCCGCGCCGGATACCACCATCCACCAACACCTCACACTGACCCTCAACAGCTTGAACTACATCGGGTAAGGCATCAATACCGGCGATGGCCGTATCCAGTTGTCGTCCTCCGTGATTGGAGACGATTATACCGGTCACACCGCAATCTACTACCCGCCGGGCATCATCTCCACGCAGAATCCCTTTCAACCATAGGGGAAGTTTGGTTACAGATTTGAGCCAGTGAACATCATCCCAGGTCAGTGAAGGATCGAGATAGTTGTTTGCCAGTCCTCGGAAGGTGTTTGTATTATTATCAGTCTGGCTGAATTTTTCGGGATCAAGGTGAGGGGGTAAAGCAGATGGTCGAAAACCGGTTCGTATAAGATTCTCGCGCAGGCCGGGGACAGGCACATCCACCGTAAGAACCAGGGCTTCGCACCCTGCTGCCTCTGCTCGCTCGATTAACCGTTCAGAATATTGCCGCTCGCGAGCTACATAAAGCTGAAACCAGGTTGAGCCACCAACAGCAGCAACCTCTTCAACCACCGTGTCGGACATGGTACTCAATATCTGGATAGTTCCGGCCTCTTTTGCCGCACGAGCCACAGCCAGTTCGCCATCGGCGTGAGCAATCTTGTTATGTCCAGCCGGGGCAATCAATATTGGCATTGACACCGCCTGTCCCTGCACGGTGGTTGCCAGGGATACATTCTCAACACCAACCAACACATGGGGCCGCAAGCGCAGGCGTTCAAAGGCAGCTCGATTATCGCGTAAGGTTAAATTATCGGCCACACCACCGGCGTAATATGCATAACTGGGAGCCGACATCTTTCCCTTAGCTGCCTGCTCGTAATCGAAAAGATTGAGGAGATGCATAATCTATCTACACCAATATCTCTTTGGTTACAGGCTGGCTGCCTCGAGGGCCACTGGCAAGCCAGCAGCTAATAATCGCCGAGAATTTGCCGGCCGTGCCCCCGGCTCGAACAATATGAAGACCACCGGGCCGGAATTTAGACAGTGTTTCTCGATCACCAATAAGTTGGTCTGGCACACCTTCGGCGATGCCATTAGCTCCCCGCCTTAGTTCACTGGCCGGGATTTGGAGGAGGCTGTTCAACTCCTCATAAAGCCGGGTTTTCGACCAGCCCGCCTGCTCAAAAATATTGCTGTGTTCCGGCGTAATCACCAGAAAAGCATCCGCGGCCATAGCCAATTTGGTATGGGCCACCGACCGAAGGGAGGCGGCAAACGAGCGGGCCAGCGACTCCGGGGTTCGGGAAATCTGATCGGAAATGGGCTGGACACCGTCTCCGGCAAAGAGGGTGACAGTGGATGTATCTGGGACAAAGCCTTGCTCAACGGCTAGCGACTCCCAAGGTGAATCGTCCTCTCGTTCGGCAAAGCAAAAGGTGTATTTGCCAGGATTACCCAGCGCGGCCCGATCAACACCCCCCGGTTGCCCACCCCCCACATTCCGAATAATAAGCTGAAGAGCGCGGCCAATCGTAGCATTGGCCCGGTTACCCTGTCCGAGCACATTTATGCCGGAGTTCATACCAATGGCTTTGGCAATGGGGCCGTTCACAATCATAACCGGACCAGAGAAGTACGTTGTAGCCAGAACCCCCTGCATACAAAATTCGTCGATACAGGCGGCCTCGATGGCGGTCAGCACAACCGGCATATATTCCGGCTTGCAGCCAGCCATCACAGCATTGATGGCGACCTTTTCAACGGTACATTCAACTCTGTTAGGGGGGATAATGCCAATTACTTCGTCCGGTGGCCGTGATGTGCCCTCAAGCATACGCAATACTCGCGCTTCTGTTGGCGGAACAACCGGCAGTCCATCGGTCCAGCCACGTTCAAAGCAGCTTTCGATATCATCTTCCAGAGAGGCTAATTCGATACGGCGTGCCTTCAATTTTGTATCACCAAAACGGATGGCTAACGCTTCGGCGGTACCCGGCTCAATACTGAGAGACCCACAACCAGGTCGAAATTCTGGCAACGTTTCGCCGAGGTTGTCTATTCGTGTAAAAGATTCCCATTCAGCCCGGTTCCAGCCTATAATTCGCCCAACTTCGTGGCCTTGTTCTACCCGGATAAGAGTCGGCACAATCTCGATGTTGAGGTGGTAGGAACGTTCCAAACTGGTATCGTCCACAACGTCCGGTATGCTGGCCGGGAAGGTTGGGTCGTCTTGGGTGTAGACCGTGAGGGATGTATCACTTTTCGTCAGTTGTGCCAAGACCGGTTCGACCAGGATGCAGGTTGGACAGTCGCGTTTAACAACGGCAATCAAGCCATCGGGTAAGGAGTTATTCATATTGTAAACCTCTATTGCTAACGATTATTCTGATTTAATTGAACGGCCAGACAAGTTGTAGTAGCGTGGGCATACAGTTTGTCACTGGTATCTAAAATTTTCGCTTCAGCGGTGGCTACCCGGCGACCAAGATGAATGACTTCACCGATGCAGCGGATATGGCCGGTATCGACTGTGATAGGACGAATATAATTGACATGTAATTCTATGGTGGTGTAATTCATTCCGATTGGGGCGACTGAATATATAGCACAAGTCATGGCCGAGTCAACAAGAGTTGCCGCCAAGCCCCCATGAACAGCGCCAACCGGATTATAGTGATATTCTGCCGGGTCTACCGTAAAGATAACCCGCCCTTCCTCCACTTCGGCCAAATCCATATTCATCAGTATGGCAATTGGTGGGGGAGGGAGGCTGCCAGCGGCGATTGCTTTTAGAATATCGAACCCACTCATGGTCTGAGCGGCGTTAACTGATATCGTAGGGTCTTCCCAGGTGATGAGGCGAGTTCGGTCTTTAGGGGTGGTATTTGACGGCACAAGAATCTCCTAAATTTCTAGTGTTGCGGTCATCATTAGATTAATGATATTAAGGTGTTTTGTCAATTCGTGGTTGTTGGTCGCGACATTAAATTTCGCATAGTCAAATATACTATAACAAAAAACAGGACACCCCTAAAATAGGGGAGGGAGGACCAAACCTATTGTATTTGCAGCGTTCTCAGTCTATTTAGGGCTGCGGCTAGTTCATAGGCACGAAAGATAACGTAATCGCCGGTCTGCCGATGGTCCAAGACATCTAATCCATTTCGAGCGATTTCTTGCATAACAGCTTCAATCACTGCGGCCACATCTCGCTGATTGTCCATAAATCGTTCGCGGGCTAAATTGAGCGCCTGACCGATAGCCCGGACTTGTCCCTCATCAACGAGTTGAGCAACGGTACTCATATCTATCTCCTCTGTGCCGAACAAAACCGCTCGTAGGGCACGCCCCTTGATACTGACGTCCCGTTTGCCCTTGCGGGGATCGAGACTTTTTGCCAGAGGTACCCGGCGGGGTGGGGCAGGCCATTCTTCGGTTTCCTCAACTTTTCTACCGGTGGGTTGTTGGTTGGCAATCGATTTGGCCTTGGTGGTCACGTCATACGGGATATATCTATCCATTCGGATAACGGTATCGGCGACATCAAAATAATCGCCGCTGCCCCCCAACACTAAAATGGTGCTGACATTGGAATCGGCCAACTGTTGTACCCGGTCGATAAAGGGCGTTATCGGCTCTCCCGATTTTTCAACCAGAGCCTGCATCCGGGCATCCCGAATCATCAAATTGGTGGCGCAAGTGTCTTCATCTAGGAGAAGCAATTTGGCCCCGACTTCAAGGGCCTCGATAATATTTGCGGCCTGGCTGGTGCTACCGCTGGCATTATCGGTGCGAAAAGCAGCGGCATCACTCTGATTGGGCAAATTATTGATAAAAGGTCGAATATCAACCCCCTCAACCCGGCGACCATCTTCGGCTCTAATTTTGACGGCGGTTGGCTCAGTGACAACCAACTCCCGGCCATCGCCGGGTATATGATTGTAAATGCCCAGCTCTATGGCCGATAGGATGGTACTTTTACCATGATATCCCCCGCCGACAATCAAGGTTACGCCGGTAGGAAGGCCCATACCCAATACGCGACCGGCATGGGGTAGGGAAACCTCAACCCGTAAGCTATCGGGGCTGCGAAAGGGAACAACCGTATCCCCTTGCAATGGACGATTATCGACTCCCGACCGGCGGGGAAGATGGCTGCCATCTGCAATAAAGGCCACCAATCCCAAAGCAGGCAATTGGGCACGGAGGGTATCGGCATCCTCGGCACTGTTGAGGTGGGTGACGAGATGCTTTTTATTCAGACGCTCATAATATAGGGCTGCATCCACCAGCTTTGGAATATCATCACACAGCATTGTGGCGGCCTGTCGCCCCAATATTCGCCGCCCTCGAGCCGGTAAACCGACAACAAACCGCGCTTCAACAAACTCGTCCGTGACAATAATTGAAGACCGTTCTAAAATCTCCTGACCTGGTTTGTCCATTGCCATGAGGCCGCTTTTCCCGGAACCCCTGCTACGATTACTGAAGGTGTAGCACTCATGGGAAAAAACTCTGGCTAGAAAATCCCGTAAGGCCATCAACCGGCTGCGATTACTATAGGTATTACCGGGAAATCCGGCGACCTGCATTGGCAAACGCACCCTAACCCGGGAGGGGGCGGCAAAGGGATCACCCTGAACATGGTCTATAAAGAGGGTAAAGTCGTCAAAATTGTAGTTGCCACGAATATCTTTATAAGCCGGATAGCCCTTACCATCAATGCGGTAAAGCGTGCGTTGTAAGTCAGCAGCAGTTTGAGGCATGATTGCACTCCCGTTGGTGATCAGAGGTAGATTGTATCAGATTTTTGGGTATGACTCAATTGTCTTATCTCACGCCTATTCTCAGGTTGTCTTAAACTACATCCAATACAGTAAGATTAAATAAACTCAAGTTGTAACCTTCTATGGAAATCAGCTATAATTTAGATAATTAACCTTCACAAGGGTTTTGTTAGGAAAGTCCTTTATATTACTGACCTTGGGACTAGGAGTGGATATGAAACGGTTAGCGAAAATCGGATTAATTTCTTTTGTCTTATTGGTAATTGTTAGCGGTGCGTTTGCGGCTGGCGTGGCCTTTGGCGGCTCCGGCATCCTCTTTGAACCCGGTGTGGTTCGTGCTCAGGACCAACCGGCTGAATTTTCTGTCTTTTGGCAAGTTTGGAATCTGACGCAACGTCATTTTATCGACCGTGATGCTTTAGACCCCAAACAACTGACCTATGGGGCCATCAACGGCATGATACAGGCTCTTGGTGATGAAGGGCATACCCGTTTCTTAACCCCTGAGGAAGTGGCCCAACAGCAAACCGATATCTCCGGTACATTTTTTGGGATTGGGGCTAGGGTTGGCATGAAGGATGGCCTGCCGGTGGTCGTCGCGCCCTTTGATGGCTCTCCCGCGGACCAGGCCGGCTTGAAAGCTGGTGATATCATCATTGAGGTTGATGGTGAGGATGTGACCAGTCTGACTCTGCAGGATACCATAGATCGCATCCGGGGCGAAAAGGGAACCGAGGTTGTGTTGACCGTTTTCCGGCCAGACACCAACAAGAGTGTGGACATTGCCATCATCCGCGACGAAATCAAGATTCCGGCGGCCAGTTGGGCGATGATTCCCGGTACCGATGTGATGTTAATTCGCTTGAGCCAGTTTAGCGCCAATTTAGATGATAATATCAAAGAGGCGGTTCAAGCGGCTCAAGATGCCGGAGCCAGCCGTTTGATTTTGGATGTACGGAACAATCCAGGCGGCTTGTTAGAGCAAGCTATTGATGTAACCAGTGAATTTTTGGTAGATGGTAATGTATTGTTGCAGGAGGATGCCGAGGGTAATCGTGAGGCTTTTTCGGTGCAAAAGGGTGGGGTAGCCACCGAGATTCCGATTGAGGTTTTGATTAACCGGGGATCGGCCAGCTCCGCAGAGATATTTGCCGGGGCCATTCAAGACCACCAGCGCGGCGTGCTGATTGGCGACACCACCTTTGGCACCGGCACGGTCCTGCGCCCCTTTAACCTTGAGGATGGCTCGGCTTTGTTGTTGGGAACCAGCCAATGGCTGACGCCCAATGGTCGCCTCATTCGGAAGCACGGGATTGAGCCGGATGTACCAGTCGAACTGCCCATTGGCACGGATTTGATTACCCCCTTCGAGTTGGAAAAGCTAACTGTACCGGAGTTATTAAGTAGCGAGGATAAGCAGCTTTTGAAGGCCCTTGAACTCTTCGATGCCCTGCCGCCCCAGGCCAGTACCAGTTACGGCCCCGGCGCGCCGTATCCGCAGCAGTTGATTGAGGCTAAGTAGTAGCAATAATGTTGGTAGTACGAAGGAGGGCAGGTCTCAGACCTGCCCCTACAAAAGCTATTTTTGAGGGTGTGAAAACTTTAGTTTTCACACCCTCTTTTTATTGACTTTAAGTGACTCAAAAAGCGTTCACTGGTTATCATCATATTAAAGGGCGGTCACCGTAGGAGTCTCTTAGTATCACAATTTATATGCCAGGATTTGGATTAGGGCAAGTTGGGGAGCACGAGGATAGGGTCGCGGGGGATGGTCAGGAGGCCAGATTCCTTGGGGATTTCTGTTCGACAAAATCAGCCAAATGATATATAAAACTATGTTTTAGAGCCAATAGATAAGGCAGTGGCCACAGCCAGCCTCTACCTACTCTCCTTATTTCTTTATTTCGCATAATTACTCTTATGCGAAATAGAAAGGAGAGGGTCGAATAAGCTTGAGGCCCGTGCGACCTAGATACCGGCTGGTATGAGCTTACAAAGGTCGGATATCTCAATAGCTGGTTACATTAGATTTAATTGCCTTATCGCACAATTTTGGTAATATTCTTTGTAGGGGTCTTTGGCCGTTATTGAAACAAGCCATTATCTATGGTTAAGACTCAAATGGTGTGGTGTAGTTTTATTATTATGCCCTTTAATACTATGCGAAATGCACTCGGCTGTATACCCTCCTCTAAGGAATATTTATGATGGCTGATTATCAACTCCTTGTTCTTGACGTCGATGGCACACTGATTGGACATGGCGCTTATCCCAGCCCGCGTGTTGCCGAGGCAATTAGCGCAGCTCAGGAAAGTGGGATTACCGTAGCTCTGGGTACGGGCCGGGCCTCAGAGGCTTGTTATCACCTATTTCGCCATCTCGAGTTAGATGGATTGCATATTGTATTCGATGGCGCGGCTGTCGTCGAATGGCCCAGTAATGAGCTGATTTTTTTACATGCCCTGCCCCCTCGAGCCATGCAGCACCTTGTGGAACTCTCGCGAGAGTTTGACCTCTTTTTAGAAATCTATGCCCACGATTTTTACTTTATAGAAAACGATGGCGAATTAGCCGAACACCAACGTCAAAAGCTGCAAATTAATTCGCTGGTGACAGATTTGATGAGTCTGGTTGGCCGGGTCAACGTTGTCAAGGGGCAATTGCTGGCAGCCAATACGGAAGAAAAACGCCGGGCTGATATTGTGACGGAGACAATGAAAAATTTCTGCAGGATGTCCTGGAGCCTCGACCCCAGTAACGGTATTTTTTTTGGAAATGCTGTGGCTCGGACTGTCTCAAAAGCAGGTGCTTTACAAGAATTGGTCGATTACCTGGATATTGACCTCAAGCGAACCCTGGTTATCGGCGATTCTTACAATGACCTGGGCATGTTCGGGGTGGCCGGAACTAAAGTGGCGATGGGCCATGCCCCCGACAGCCTGAAACAATTGGCCGATTGGGTTGCTCCTTCGGTGGCTGATGATGGGGTGGCTCTGGCTATCGAAAAATTTATTTTGGCGTGAATTTCTGTTAAAATAGCGGAGGAGCATAATTTCAAATGACGCAAAAGAATGGACAATATCAACAGACTGGCTGGAATTTGAGCGCCCTATTTCCCGGCTCCAAAGACCCTGCGGTTGATCGAGCCGTGGAGGAGCTAGAAACAACCACAGCCGCCATCGAGGCGCTACGCCCTACTCTATCGGCAGAGATGAGCGGGAAAGATTTTCTTGCAATGCTTAAATGCGTCGAAACCTTCACCGAGCTTACGCACCGGCTGGGCGGCTATGGTCACCTTTGGTTTGCGGAGAACACCCAGAATCAAGGCGCTCTGGCCTTTATGGGGCGTATGGAACAACTTCTCGCCGAAGCACAAAATCGTATACTCTTCTTCTATTTATGGTGGAGAAGCCTCGATGACGAGGCTGCGGAGCGTCTTTTAGCCCATGCTGGCGATATGCGCTATAGCCTGGAACAAACACGCCTCTTTAAAGACCACACCCTTTCGGAGGTCGAAGAGCAAATCATCAACATCAAAGATGTGAACGGTGTTAACGTGCTGACCACGCTCTATGATATGATTACCAACAAATTTGTCTTCGAACTAGAAGAAGTCGATGGCGAGAAAAAGCAGCTAACCCGCGGAGAGTTGATGAGCTATGTTCGTAGCGCTTCGCCAGAGTTGCGGGCTGCGGCTTATCAGGAGTTATATGGGGTTTTTAATAAAGAAGATGCCGTATTGGCCCAGATTTATATTCACCGGGTACGAGATTGGGCCACAGAAAATATCAAACTACGGCATATTTCTTCTCCCATATCTGTGCGCAACCTGCTTAATGATGTACCAGATACCGTGGTCGACACCTTGTTGGCCGTCTGCACGGAAAAGGCTGGAGTTTTTCATCGCTACTTTAAATTAAAGGCGAAGTGGTTAGATATGCCAAAGTTGCGCCGCTACGATTTGTATGCACCGCTTAAGAAAACTGCTTCCAAGCAAATCCCCTATGGTGATGCAGTTGATATGGTTCTGCATAGCCTTCACGAATTCTCACCGGTGATGGCCAGCCATGCTCACCGTATATTCGATGAGGGACACATCGATGCCGAAGTGCGTTCCGGCAAACGGGGTGGAGCCTTTTGTAGCAGTATTCTGCCCGGAATGGCTCCCTGGATATTGGCCAATTACACCAGCGAACCACGCGATGTGGCTACCTTGGCGCATGAACTGGGGCATGCCATCCATGCACTGATGGCTGCCGACCACTCTGTGATGACCTTTCATTCGGCGTTGCCTTTGGCCGAAACAGCCTCGGTGTTTTCAGAGATGCTGCTGACCGACCAACTCTTAACCGAAGAGAACGACCCAGTATTACGTCGCGATTTATTGGTCGAAGCGATAGACGATGCCTACGCCACCATCTTACGACAGGCATATTTTGTTCTCTTTGAGCAAGAAGCCCACCATCGGATTGCGCAAGGCAGCAGCATGGACGAGTTAAACGAACTCTACCTATCGAATCTGGCCCAACAATTTGGTGACTCGATAGATGTTAGCCATGATTTTCAACTCGAATGGATTAGTATTCCTCATATTTACCATGCACCGTTTTACTGTTATGCCTATAGCTTTGGACAACTACTGGCATTATCGCTTTACCAAAAATACAAAGAGGCTGGTGACA
>Ga0055481_10000617_pt1 | contig 12029 bp, 10 predicted proteins | sample Muzzi_PWC_D2_FD_57936 | JGI IMG/M metagenome (GOLD analysis project Ga0055481, IMG submission 57936) | Wetland microbial communities from San Francisco Bay, California, USA, that impact long-term carbon sequestration - Muzzi_PWC_D2 | ecosystem: Environmental > Aquatic > Marine > Wetlands ... | reverse complement strand
TTCCTCCTCCGGTTCGGCTTCCTCCTCCGGTTCGGCTTCCTCCTCCGGTTCGGCTTCCTCGCCTTCGGTTTCGAGCAGCATGATCACCGCGCCGACTTCAACCTCGTCGCCCTCGCTGATCTTGATTTCGGCGATCTTGCCGGACTGCGGTGACGGGATGGCCACCACCGCCTTGTCGGTTTCCAGTTCCAGCAGCGTCTGGTCGGTTTCGACCTGATCACCGACGGCAACGGAAATTGAAACGACAATACCCTCGTGGATCCCCTCCGATACCTCGGGGACTTTGATCTCCAGCGCCATACTCCTCCCTCAATCCTGATGCGGGTTCAATTTGTCGGGGTTGATGTAGAAATCGACCATCGCCTTGGCAACGGTCTCCTTTTTGACATCTCCTCTTTCGCTCAGCTGCCTGAGCGCGGCAAGGGCGATGAAGCGCGCATCGACCTCGAAAAATTCCCGCAGCTTCTCACGGCTGTCGCTGCGGCCGAAACCGTCGGTGCCGAGGCAGTGCAGCGGGCCGGGGAACCACTTGGCGAGTGCGGCCGGGAGAATCTTCAGGTAGTCGGTGGCGGCGACAAACACGCCGTTTTCCTTGGCCAGCAGCCGGCTGACGTAGGGGGTCTTCGGCTTCTTCCTTGGATTCAGCAGGTTCCAGCGTTCGCACTCGATCGCATCGTTATAAAGCTCCTTGTAGCTGGTGACGCTCCAGACGTCCGCCGCGATCCGGTATTCCTTCTCGAGGATTTCCTGGGCCTTGATAGCTTCGTTGAGGATCGCTCCGCTCCCCAGAAGGTGCGCCTTGTCGGCTGATTTCCTGAGACCGCTGCGGCGATAACAGTACATCCCCCTGACAATCCCTTCGCGCACCTTGTTCCCCTTGGGCATCGGCGGCATGGCGTAGGTTTCGTTCATGACCGTCAGGTAATAGATCCAGTCTTCCTGATGGCAATACATGCGGGTCAGCCCGTCATGGACGATGATCGCCAGCTCATAGGCGAAAGCGGGATCATAAGCCTTGACCCGGGGCGGCGCCATGGCCAGAACATGACTCTGACCGTCCTGATGCTGCAGCCCTTCTCCGGCCAGGGTGGTCCGGCCGGCGGTCGCGCCGACCAGAAATCCCCGGGCCCGACAGTCGCAGGCCTGCCAGATCAGATCGCCGATCCTCTGAAAACCGAACATCGAATAGAAGGTATAGAAGGGGACCGTCTGCACGCCGTTGTTCGAATGGGCGCTCCCGGCGGCGATGAAGCTGGCCATGGCGCCGGCCTCGCTGATCCCTTCCTCGAGGATCGCCCCGTCGGTCTTCTCGTTGTAGAAAAGCAGGCTCCCCTTGTCAACCGGCTCGTAAAGCTGTCCGACGTGACTGTAGATGCCGGCCTGACGGAACAGCGACTCCATGCCGAAGGTGCGTGCCTCGTCGGGCACGATCGGCACGATGAGCTTGCCGAACTCCTCTTCACGCAGCAGTTTGGCGAGCAGGTGCACGTAGGCCATGGTGGTCGCCAGTTCCCGGTCGCCCGAGCCGTCGAAGTATTCGTTGATGATCTCCTCGGTTCTGCAGGCCATCGGATAGCTGGCATCGTGCCGCCGCGGCAGCGCGCCGCCCAGCTTCTCGCGCCGCTCTTTCAGGTAGGTCATTTCCGGACTGTCGTCATCCGGCTTGTAGAATGGGGTATCGGCAATCTCCTTGTCGCTGACCGGGATGTTGAAGCGGGTGCGAAAGGCCTTGAGTTCGTCTTCGTTGAGCTTCTTCTGGGCGTGGGTGATGTTCTTCCCTTCGCCGGCCTCGCCGAGCCCATACCCCTTGATGGTCTGGGCCAGGATCACCGTCGGCGAGCCCTTGTGTTCGACCGCAGCCTGGTAGGCGGCATGGACCTTGTCGGGATCGTGTCCGCCACGGGTCAGACGGCCGAGCTGTTCATCGCTGTAGTCTTTGACCAGTTCAATCAGTTCCGGGTATTTGCCGAAAAAGTGTTCGCGCACATAGGCTCCGCTGCCGAGAATGAACCGCTGCATCTCGCCGTCGACCACCTCATCCATCCGCCGGACCAGCTTCCCGGACGTGTCGGCCTCGAGCAGCCGATCCCAATCGTCTCCCCAGATCACCTTGATCACGTTCCAGCCGGCGCCACGGAAAGCCGCCTCGAGTTCCTGGACGATTTTGCCGTTGCCGCGGACCGGACCGTCAAGCCGCTGCAGGTTGCAGTTGACGACGAATATCAGGTTGTCGAGCTGTTCCCGCGCCGCGAGGGTGATGGCGCCGAGCGATTCCGGCTCATCCATTTCGCCGTCGCCGAGCATCGCCCAGACCTTGCGGCCGCTGCTCTTGCGCAGGCCGCGGTCGACCAGATAGTGGTTGAAACGGGCCTGGTAGATGGCGCACAGGGAGGTCAACCCCATGGAGACGGTCGGAAATTCCCAGAAATCCGGCATCAGGAACGGGTGGGGGTAGGAGGAGAGGCCCCCCTTATCGGGACGCAGCTCGCGGCGAAACCCTATCAGGTCCTCTTCGCTCAGTCGCCCCTCGAGGAAGGCCCGCGCATAGACGCCCGGCGACGCATGTCCCTGGAAATACACCATGTCGCCGAGGAAATCGTCGGTCCGGCCGCGCCAGAAATGGTTGAAGCCGACTTCCCAGAGGGTGGCGGCCGAGGCATAGGTCGAGATGTGGCCGCCGATTCCGGGCGACTCCTGGTTGGCCCGGACCACCATGGCCATGGCATTCCAGCGGATGATTGACTTGATCCGTCGTTCGATCTCGCGGTTGCCGGGGAAAACCGGCTGTTGACTGCGGGGGATCGTGTTGATGTAGGGGGTGTTGGCGGTAAAGTGGATGCTGACCCCCTGTTCCTGGGCTCGAATCTGCAGCAGGCGCAGCAACTGGCGGACCCGCTCCGGTCCCTGGGATTTAAGGACATAATCGAGCGATTCCCGCCATTCGAGGTTTTCAATGGTCGTCAGGTCGTCAGTATCCTGGTGCTTCTTACTGGTCATTCTGAGTCACTCCTCCGAATAGATACCTCAACGGTTGTCCTGCTGACCTATAAACAGTATCCCATTAATTCCGGCTTGACCACTCTGCCACAGTATAAATATACCGGGAATTTTTGAGCAGGACCGTCATGACGGCAGATTGGTGCCGTATCAGAACCATTCCCTGCATCTGCTCAGAAGAATTGAAGAACCTGGTCGTTTACGTGCCGGGGACGCAAGGGATTGCAGGTGGCGAAAAGCTTAACGCTTCCAGGCGGTTCCCGAAGGCGTCGCACCTCGATTTCCTCATCTATCCAAGTTATCTTTTCAGCAGCTGCAGCAGATCCGCCACCTTGCGCGTATTGATCACGTCGTCCCTGCTCAGCCAGCCGCGGCGGGCCTGGAAGATCCCGTAGCGCATGTTGTTCAACCCCTGGGTGGAATGGGCATCGGTGGAGATCGCCACCTTCACGCCCCGTTCCCTGGCCAGCCGGCAGTGGCGATCGTTGAGGTCGAGACGGTCGGGGTGCGCATTGAGCTCGAGGAAACAGCCGCGCTCCCGGGCCGCCTCGATGACTTTCTCCATGTCAACCGGGTAGGCCTCCCGTTCGTTGATGAGCCGGCCGCTGGGATGGCCGAGGATATTGAAGTTCGGGTTGTCCATGGCCCGGATGACCCGCTCGGTCTGCTTATCGGACGAGAGGTTGAAATGGGAATGCACCGAGCAGACGGTGAAGTCGAGTTTCTCCAAAACTTCATTGGGGAGGTCGAGGGAGCCATCCTTGAGTATGTCGACCTCGATCCCCTTGAAGATCCGAAAGCCGGAATATCGGTCGGTGAGCCGGTCGATCTCATCGATCTGCCGTTCCAGCCGGTTGCGGTCGAGCCCTCGGGCCACGGAAACTGCCTGGCTGTGCTCGGTGATCGCCAGGTAACTGTAACCGAGCTCGCGGGCCGCCTCGACCATCTCTTCCAGAGAGGCACGGCCATCGGTCGCCTCGGTATGCGCATGCAGGTCGCCGCGGATATCGTCCTGTTCGATAAGCTCCGGGAGCTGCCCGTTCCTTGCCGCCTCGATCTCGCCGTGATTCTCGCGCAACTCCGGCTCGATGTACGGGAGGCCGACCGCGGCGAAGACCTCTACCTCGCTCGCTCCAGCGATGCGTTCCTCATCGTCTTCCACGCCCCGGAAAACTCCGTATTCGTTGATTTTGAAATCCTTCTTGACGGCGATCCTGCGGACCGCGATGTTGTGTTCCTTCGAGCCGGTGAAATAGTAGAGCGCGGCGCCGTAGCTCTCCTCCGGAACGACCCGCAGGTCGACCTGCAGTCCGTCTCGCAGACGCACGGACGATTTGGTTTCGCCCCTGGCGATCACCTCCTCGACATCCTCGTAAGCGACGAAACGATTTATGACCGGGCTGTCGGCTTCACAAGTCACCAGGATGTCGAGATCTCCTACCGTCTCCTTGCGGCGGCGATAGCTGCCGGCCACGGCGACCCGTTTGATCCCCCTGCCGTCCTTGAGGTAGTCAATCAGCGGACCGACCACCTGCTCGGCCCTGGCGAACTTGGTGCGCTGTTCATTTTCCTGGTGTCGTTCGAGCTCCTTGAGGATCTTTGCCTCGAGTTTTTTGCCGAACCCCTCCAGATCCCGGATTTTATTCTGTTCGGCAGCATCTTCAAGGTCCGTAATCGTCTCGATGCCGAGCTCCCGGTGCAGGGTCGCCACCCGTTTCGGGCCAAGTTGGGCGATCTCCAGTAACTCGGCCAGTTCTCCGGGAACCTCTTTTTCCAGATCTTCAAGCATCTCGAGGGAGCCGGTTTCGACGATTTCGGCCAGTTTCTCTGCCAGATCTGCGCCGATGTCGGGAAGCTCCGAGAGATCTTTCCCCTCGGCGAGCATCGAAGCGATGCTTTGCGCCTGGTCGCCGACCGTGCGCGCGGCATTGCGATAGGCGCGCACCCGGAACGGGTTGGCGTTGCCGATTTCGAGCAGGTCGGCCACCTGATTAAAAATGCGGACGATATCCGAATTGTGAATAGGCATGGTCAGCTCCGTTCCGGCGTGGTTCGTCGGCGATCGTTCGACCGCGCAGGCGGGTAACGGCTTTACCTGCACTTTACAAAAACCGTGACCGATTTCAATCTCGACTGATCGGATGACCGGAGCCGGAAGGGGTCTAAAAGCCGGCGATAGGTGAGATATTCCGGAATTGCCGGTGTTTCCCGACCGGAATATTTTCTACCGCCGAAAGTCGTTTTATGATCATGGTTTTTCAGTCTGACGTTGTTATGCTTTTAGGGTTACCAGCGCTTTCAAGCAAGAAAGGAGCGGTCTTTATGTTGAAAACCAAAACTCTTTTCCATCCCATAAACCTGATTCCCTGGCTGTGCGTGGTTGCCATCCTGGTATTGAACGCATCCCGGGCGTCAGCCCTGGATCCTGCGAGCCGGCCGGATAACAGCTGGATCAGCATCAGCGGCTCGGTGAAGGATGTTGCGACGAACTCTTTCAATCTCGACTTCGGCGACGGCGTGATCATGGTCGAAATGGATGACGGCGACCGCGATGCCAAAGGCTATCAACTGCTGCCGGGTGACAAGGTGACCGTTACCGGCAAAATTGACGATGATTTTTTCGAGAAGGCTTCGATTAAAGCCAGCAGCGTCTACCTCGAAAAGCTCGGGACCTATTTCTTTGCCGCTAAGGCAGACAAGGGATCTCTCTACGTTATTGAGAAGATTCCGGTCATCGTAGCCGACACCGTCGTGCAGGGGGTCGTGACCGAGGTTGAGGATCACGAGTTCAAACTCGACACGGCGGTGCGGACCCTGACCGTCGATGTCGGAAAAATGCCCTACAATCCACTTGATGACGAAGGTTATCTGAAAATCAGGCCCGGCAACGTCGTGAGAGTCACCGGGCGGATCGACAAAGGGCTTTTCCTTGGACGCGAACTTATAGCGAATCATGTCACCAAGATCCTCGAGTAAGTGTCTCGCGTGCATAACGTCAATCTATCCCCTTGTATTGTGTTTTGCTGCAGCAATGTTCCAACTCGTTCAGCAAGGCAACGAGATAACGATGAGACATCCTCATGATGGATATTTTCCAGACACTACAAGAAGGGCTGAGGCTTCCGGTGGATATGGCCTGGTCGACCTGGTGGGCGCTGGTTCTCGGCTTTACCGTCGCCGGCGCCGTGGAATCCTTTGTCTCCGAGGAGAAGATGACCAGGACGCTGGGGGGTAAGGGAATGAAGGCAATCCTGCTCGGCACCTTGTTCGGTGCCGCGTCCTCAAGCTGTTCTTTCGGCGCTGTGGCGACGACCAAGTCGCTGTTCAAAAAAGGCGCATCTCCCGAAGCCAGCCTGGCGGCCTTTCAGTTCGCCAGCACCAACCTGGTTCTGGAACTGGGGCTGGTGATGTGGGTTTTGCTGGGCTGGCAATTCGTTTTCGCCAATATCGTCTCGGGGTTGATCTTGATAGCCCTGCTGGTCCTGGTCTTTCGCTACATCATCCCCCGCAACTGGTTCGAGGTGGCACGCGACCATGTGAAGGAAACCGAAGGGACGCGCGACCCGAACTGCGGCATGGAAATCGATCCCGAAGCCGGCGATGTCGTAAGCCTTGAAATAGAGGGTGGAGAGACACTCTATTTTTGTTCGAAAAACTGCCGGGACGCCTACCGGGAACGGTCGGAGGAGATGACCGTTCACCAACGCTTGCGGACGCGCAAGGGGTGGGAAAATGCTTTTCGCAATGCGATCGGCGAATGGCAGATGCTGTGGAAGGACATCCTGGCCGGTTTTCTGATCGCCGGACTGATCGGCGCATTCGTGCCGCGTGAATGGTGGACGATACTGTTTTCCTTCGCCGGCGAGGCGACTTTCCTGAATGTCGTCGCCAGTTCCCTGCTCGGAGTTTTTATCGGCGTCATCACCTTTGTCTGTTCGGTCGGAAATGTCCCTTTCGCCCTGATTCTCTGGAAAAACGGTATCGCGTTTAGCGGAGTCATGGCTTTCATTTTCGCTGACCTGATCGTGCCGACCATCGTTCATGCCTATAAACGCTACTATGGCTGGCGGATGGCCCTGACCCTGTTCGCGACGATTTTCATCACCGCCGCCGGTGCCGGTGTTTTGATCCACTATTTCTGGAACTTTGTCGGGCTGGTTCCCGAAGCGGGCCAGCTCGGCGGCACGGCGCCAACCAGTTATACCCTTTATCTTAACCTGTTATTCACCCTGATTTTTCTGATCCAGTTGTACCTGGCCCGTGTCAGGTCAGCCGATTGACGGGTTCGATCATTCCCATCCCGCGCAACCACCCCAGGTAAACTGCTGCAGGGAAAACTCCGGGATGGTTAGGGTCATTGTGCCGGGCAGACCTGTATGCAAGGTTGAGCTTTGGCCGGCGGCTAGGGGAGGAGCGCTACGGTTCAGCGGGAAGCGATGATCCGGTTCCACAAACCTCTTTCAAATGAAGATTTTCAAGCTTTGATGACATCATTTACGTCGACTTTCAACAGCGACATGACGCAGCAGGAGAGGGCGACCGAATATGGCGACGAGGGTCAGAAGCAGAAGAAAGGTAAGGGCGATCAAGTCAGTTTGGAGCAGTCGAATGATCAGGACCACTGTGGCCGCCGCCCCGGCCAGTGCTCCGAGTCCGGTCACGATTCGCAGGCCGATACGCTGTCTGAATGCAAGACTGCATACGACTGAAAAGGTGAACAAAAAAGACAGGCTGGCTGCCTCGACCAGGCTGTTCAGGGAGCCGACCGCAGCCAAAACGGCTGCCAGGATACCGAGTCCGAGTACGGCCCGATCAGGCACTCCCGAGCTGTTTTTGTGATCCAGGGCCGCGGGCAACTCGCCATCTACCGCGACCTCGTGGGCCAGCCGGGCGGTGGCAAAAAGGGTTGAATTGATCGCCGAGCCTGTTGAGAATGCGGCCCCGATGGTCACGACTACCAGGCCAAAGATTCCGGCCGCTTTTTGCCCGGCAATGGCCAGCGCAACTTCCTTGTGTTGCACCACCTGGCCCGCGCCGATCAACATCGCCGTGCCGAGCGCGACAATGACGTAAACGATTATCACGACGAAGATGGCCGACAGGATGGCCCGTGGCAGAGTGCGCTTCGGATTGGCAATGTCATCGTAATCGTAAGTCAGCAGTTGAAATCCTTCATAGGCCATGAAAACCGATGCGGCACCGAACAGGGCAGCAGCCATTCCGGCATCAGGTACGTCCTGCGAAAGCATCGCAAAATCCCACTGTGCAAGCCCCCAACCTGCAAGTCCGACGAGAACAATCAGTTTGAACCAGACCAGAAAGACTTCGACTCCGCCGGCTTCACCGACCCCCCGCAGGTTCAAGCCGACAAAGACCATCATAATGGCCACCGCCGCCAGACGCGAGAACCATCCTTCAAGTCCGGTTACGTGGCCGAGATACTGACCAAAGGTAAAGGCGTAGACGGCGTTCGTAAGCACGTAACCTATGATGAGGACCCAGGAAAGACTACCGGCAAAACCTTCCGCATTGATCTCACGCAGAAAGGTAAAAGCCCCGCCACCTTCATTATAGTGATCGGCCAGTTTCACATAACTGTACCCGGCCGCCAACGCGATGAGTCCGGCCGCCACGAAACTGAGCCATGCCCAGGCCCCGGCAATGCCGATCACGACACCAAGGGTTGAAAATATGCCGCCACCGACCATGCCGCCTACGGCCATTGACCAGGTGCCGTTAAAGCCAAGCTTGCTCGGGGACTGATTCATGAAACTCACCTGCCAGGCGATTGATGCCGGTTCGGTATCGAGGCATTGGGGATTACAATTTTTTAACCAACTGACGCGCCGCGGTTTGTACCGGATCCCAGACCGGCGAGAAAGGGGGCGCATAGCTGAGATCGAGATCGATAACCTCGGCCACGGTCATCCCGGCGGTCACCGCGGTGGCCATAACATCGATCCGCTTGGCCGCCCCCTCCATACCGACGATCTGGGCGCCGAGCAGTCGCCCGCTGTTTTTTTCCGCGAGCAATTTGACAGTGATGTTGCCGGCACCCGGGTAATATCCGGCCCTGGTTCTGGTTTCGATGGTCACCGTGGCATAGTTGCTGCTGTGGTCCCGCAGGTATTTTTCCTGCAGCCCGGTGCGTGCGACTTCCACGTCGCAGATCTTGCTGACGGCGGTGCCGACGACTCCCGGAAACCAGGCGTGTCCGCCGGAGAGGTTGGTCCCCGCAACCAGCCCCTGCTTGTTGGCGATCGTGCCGAGTGCGATATGAACCGGTTGGCCGGTTAGGCGAAGAACTGTCGCGGCGCAGTCCCCGGCTGCCCAGACATTCGGCGTACCGGTCTGCATGCGGCCATCGACCTTGATCGCCTGTTTGACCCCCAGTTCGATACCTGCCGCTGCGGCCAGCTCCGAATTGGGCCTTACGCCCATACCGAGGATGACAATGTCGGCCGGCAGGGTTCTTTGCGAGGTAACTACCGCCTTGACGCGATGATCGTCAACCTCGAACGATTCGAACCCCTCTGACAGGTAAACCTTCACGCCGATATCCCTGAGCGCTTCGGAGACCAGGGCGCCCATGTCCGGGTCCAGTGTATTCATGACTTCACTGCTCTTCTCGATCAGAGACACATTCAGGTCCAGGCGGGTCAATGCTTCCGCCATTTCCAGACCGATGTAGCCTCCTCCGACCACCACGGCATTTCTCGGCGATTTTTTGGCAAGAAATTCGCGGACCTGCACTCCACTTGCCAGGGTGGACAAGCCAAAAATGCCGTCGGCATCCATACCCGGGACCTCTGGACAGAAGGGGCGGGCGCCGGTTGCAATCAGCAGCTGGTCATAGGGTTCGACGACTTCACGCCCAGTGGCGGTGACCAGGATTCTGATCCGCTGGACGACAGGGTCGATTTCGACGACTTCGTGTCCGGTGCGAACTTCTATTGCGTATTTCTCCCGGAATATTTCCGGAGTGCGGACGATCAGAGAATCGATATCGTCGACCAAGCCGCCGATCCAATATGGAATGCCACAGGCGGAATAGGAGGTGTGGGCGGTCCTTTCGAGAACCAGAATATCGCGATTCGGTTGTTCGCGGCGGATTTTCGCGGCGGCTCCCATGCCGGCGGCATCCCCGCCGACAACAACGACCCGGCCTTCAGACATGGGGGTGATCTCCTGATAGAGAGGTGTAATTTCTGTCAATTCTATCTGATTGGATGCTGGTCGCAATTCAATAAAAAATTTATGCCCGGGAAAGTTGAAAGTCTTTCATTGCCGCCTCCTGAATAAATGGTCATAAAATATATTAATCAAATTGTTAGATGTATTTATATAAGGTGACTTATAAAACAGGCAGGAAAGGGTATTTATTGATGAAAAACGAAAAATTTCTGCTATGCCTGAGTTTAACGACGGCCCTGATTCTTTCTTGCCGGGTCGTTCATGGCAAAAAACCTTGTTGGCAGTCGTACCATAGCTGGACCAATCTATGACCGAAAAAGAGGTGAATGGTTTTTTCGAAGGGCACGAATTGAAGACGACCAGCGTCATCAGGCACATCGACTGATATCGGTTTGTTGGTGATGCATGCGTGGCCGCAGTGCAGGGCTCCTGCAACTGCGGCAAGCTTATGCACTAGTCGTGTGACAGCGGTTTGTCGGTGAACAGATAATCTTTCAATTCCTTATCGAAAACCGAGTCCTGTCGCCGTAGCCATTCGATCATCATTGCCGCATGTTCGACCTCTTCGTCACGATTATGGATGAGAATGTTTTTCAGCTCGATATCCTTGCAGACATCGACTCTTTGGTTGTACCAGTCGATCGCTTCCAGTTCTTCCATGAGCGACTGCAGGGCCCGGTGAAAATCCCTGGTCCCGGCTGACAATTCATTGACTGGTTCATGATAGCCTCGCCTGCCATGGGTGCCTCCTTTGGTTTTGAGATGATTCAGTTTCGATTGCAACAGTGGATTGACCTGGCGGATATTATTTTCGTAGCGGTCTCGGGCCGAGAAATATCCAGAGTATCAGGCCGAGGACTGGGAGAATAACTATAACCAGGAACCAAAGCGCCTTGTTTCCTGCGGAAACGGGACTCTGCAAGGTCAGTGCGATAGCCCATATGTCAGCGATCAAAATCGCTATGCCGACTAAAGTGCCCATACTGATACCTCATTTCAAGATGTGTGATTAATCACCGGAATATTCCGGCTGCTGCTGAAGGTGTCTAATCAAACCCAGACAATCCTTGGCTGTCAGACGACCGATCGCTCCCGAGCTGTAACTCGCGACGATAACGGTTCCGTTAGGATTCAGGAGAAAACCCGTGGCATGCAAATGGTTTTTTTTCGCCTGGTAATAGCTTCCCTTGAGCCGGGCCGTAACTTCAGCATCCAATCCATAGGCAACCGGAAAGGTCAATCCCTCATCTTTCATTGTTTTTGCCGCATCTTCCAGCGAGTCGACCGAGGCTGCGACCAGTCGCGTGTCGAGTTGTTCGAATGCGTCCAGATGCTTTTGAAAATCAGCCAACTGCTGATGACAGAAAGGTCACCAGTCGCCCCGGTAAAAGAGCAGGATGCTCCACTTGCCGGAGAAGTCGGAAGGGATGTCAAACGATTGGCTGGTTGTTGTCTTGAACTGCATGGCTGGAAAAGTGTCACCGCTGTCCAGCCTGCTTCCCTGATAACGGTTCACGGAGATCTCCTTTCAGTGCGGATTGACGATCAGCGACTGCTATGTCAAGCCATGGTCATCCTCTATTGTTTGTCGCCTTTATTCTGTTCGAACTCGTCTCTGGCCTTGCTGAAGGCAGTTTGCAGCTGATCGTAACTCTTCGCAAAACCATTCTTGACCTCCTCCCAGGCTTCTTCGGAGCTGTGACGCAGCCCACCGAACCATTCGGCAACTCTGTTACGTTTTTCACGCAGGGCCTTCATTGCCGCCTGATGTTTTTGCCGGGTTGCCTCGCTCATCTCCTGCCACTGTTCATCCATGGTTTTCTGCAGGGATTCAATCC
>Ga0055481_10000616_pt1 | contig 12045 bp, 11 predicted proteins | sample Muzzi_PWC_D2_FD_57936 | JGI IMG/M metagenome (GOLD analysis project Ga0055481, IMG submission 57936) | Wetland microbial communities from San Francisco Bay, California, USA, that impact long-term carbon sequestration - Muzzi_PWC_D2 | ecosystem: Environmental > Aquatic > Marine > Wetlands ... | reverse complement strand
CGGGGCGGCGGGGTGGACAAAAACGGGGAAGCGTCGTAGGCACGGCAGCCGCGGGTCGGCTGACCCAGCCGTGTCGGGTGCGGTGCAGCCGAAGCGAAGCGCGTATCGCACAACATGGAGCCCCATCAACGCCCAAGACCATCGATCACCCCCCCACTGCCCCGTGGCCCTGCAGCCCTACCAATACACCGCCGCCGACGCGTAGATCAGCCGCCCGTAGGCGCCGAACTCGCTCGGGAGGGACGCGCTCGTGTCGGTGATGACCGGCGCGCTCCCCAACGCAATGAGCGCGCCGGCGCCCAGCCGAGTGTGGCGCCCCAGGTCGTAGCTGACGGCCGGAAAGAGCGCCGCCGAGGGGTCCTGGAGGTTGATGAGGGTACTGGCACTCACGGTGAGCCGGTTGTTGCCGGGGAGGTAGCTCACCACAACGCCAAGATAGTGGCGCCCCAGATAGTAGGTCTCGCCCCGTGCCAGCTCCGGGGAGGTGACGCGGGCGAGGTACCCGCCGGCGTCGGTGGTACCCAGCCCGTTGTAGTGGTACTCGATGGACAGCTGGGCCGTGGCGCTCAGGAGGTCGGCGCCGAGGGTGGCGCGGACAGTTCTCCCGGCATCCTCGTCGAGGTCGTACGGGACCGCCACCTCCCCGCGGAGCTTCCACCGGTCCAGGACGATCGACACGCCGGCCAAGCCGATCGCCTCGCGCCAGAACTTCCCCCCTGCAAGGTAGAGGTCGCCCCAGGTCCGCGTTGCCGTCGCGCGGATGCCGGCCGAGAGGTCCCGGCGCGTGCCCCGATCGGCGACGACCATGTCGAGTTCGACACCCGGCGCCGGATAGGCCAGGCCGCGGATCGCATCGATCCCCCGCTTCTCCTCGGTGTCCAGCTCGAACGGGCTGAACTGCGTCCACAGGTCAGCCACGGGAAAGATGGTGGCCGTCCCCCACGTCACCGCCTGTCTCCCGACGGTCACGTCCACGATCGGCGTCGTCACGGTGACGGCCAGTCGATCGAGGTCGTGCCATACCCGGTAGCGCTCGCCCTCCCACAAGGTGGTCTCCAGGTCCACGCTCCTGGGCGGCACAGTGCTGACGCCGAAGCCCGCAGCGCCCGTGCCGAAGGTCCTCGGGGTGGAGCTCCACGTCCCCTGGATGCGGTTGTGGACGGTCACGCGCACCCGATCGCCAACCTCGAGGAGCCACTTGAGGCGAACGACCGCGCCGAGGAACACCGAGCGCCGGTCCGCCACGGGCGACGCATAGCCGAGGTCCTGTGCCGCGATCAGTGAGCGGGAATAGCCACCGAAATCCAGCCGCGTGCCGTCGCCGGTCTGGGCCGCGGCCGGAGCGGCGAAGAGCGCTGCGCCGGCGACGAGGCAAAGACGCCTCACGGCGCCGCGGCGGGACCCACGGCCACCCCGGCGCCGTCGTCCGCGACGAGTCCGTCGCGGAGCCTGATGAGCCGCTGCACCCGGTCGATCACGACGGGGTCGTGACTCGAAAAAAGGAACGTCGTTCCGAGGTCACGGTTGAGCTCGGCCATCATATCCAAGAGGCCCTCGGAGGTGGCCGAATCGAGGTTGGCCGTCGGCTCGTCGGCGAGCACGATGTCGGGGGAGGTAGCGAGGGCCCGGACGACGGCTACACGCTGCTGCTGCCCGCCGGACAGCTCATGGGGTTTCCGGTCGGCCTCGTCGACCAGGCCGACCCGTGCCAGGAGCGGCTCGACAATGGCGCGCCGCTCGCCGGCGGGCACGCCGCGGAGGAGGAGCGTGAACTCCGCGTTCTCAAACGCACTCAGGACCGGCACGAGGTTGTAGGCCTGGAAAATGAAGCCGACGTGGTCCAGCCGGAACTCCGCCGCGTCCCCCCGGTCGAGATCGGTGACTCGGTGGCCGGCGACATCCACCCACCCGGCCGTGGGGCGGTCGAGCCCACCGATGATGTTGAGGAGGGTTGTCTTGCCTGAGCCGGACGGGCCGGCGAGGCCGCAGAATTCACCGACGGCGATGTCCAGGTCCACTCCCCGGAGGGCATGGACCTCGACGGGCCCTTGATGAAAAATGCGGGTGACACCGCGAACTACGATCTGCGGCTGGCCGACCACCGTCGGGCCGTGATCCCGTGGCATTGCAGACTCCGTTCTCATTCAAAGAATCGCATCGCTTCGGCCGGCGCCAGGCGCGAGGCCCGCCAGGCCGGGTAGAGGGAGCTGGCCACCGTGGCGAAGGCCACCAGGGCTGACCCCACGGCCCACTTGACCGGCCGGATCTCGCTGTGGATCACGAGGTCCGCCATGTCGATTCCGGAGATCTCGACCTCCTTGAGACCCCACGCCGAGAGCGGGATCCCCCAGTGGGCGGCCGCGAAGTGTGCCGCCAGTCCGAGGGAGAACCCCGCCGTCATCGCCAGGACGGTCATCAGAGTCGTCTCGGCAAGGAGGAGGCGCGCCACACGACGGCCACGGAGGCCGAGGGCGGAGAGGAGCCCTAGCTCGCGGACCCGCTCCAGCACCGCCATCAGGAAGGTGTTCGTGATGGAAAAGAGGACGACGAGGAAGATCACGATCATGTAGACGTAACCGAATGCGTCATCCAACTGGGTAAAGCCCACCATCTCCGGGACGGCCTTCTGCCAGGGGAGGACCTCGAGCGGCTGTCCGCCCGCGACCGCGGTGTCGATGCTGTCCGCCAACGCCCCCGGGCCCTGGCCGGGCTCCCCAAGGACCCCGACCTGCGTCAGCATCCCCTGCATCCCGACGGCCCCGCGCAGGGCGGGGATGGACGTATAGGCCAGCGCCTCGTCCGCCTGGCGGCTCCCCGTGCGGATAATCCCGGAGAGGTGAAAGAGGGCCCGCGTCACGTCTCCGTTCGGATCGCTGGTCGTGAGGACCAGCCGGTCGCCCAGCTCGAGGTCGAGCTGCTCCACCAACCCGGCGCCGAGGACGATCGGATCCGTCTCCGGTCCGGAGAGGAACGTCCCGGCGACCAGATCCTCGGCGGGATCGTGGAGCGGGGCCTCGGCCGCCGAATCGACCCCCTGGAGGAGGACGGCCTCGGTCCCCGAGGACGTGCTGAGGAGCCCGGTCACGAGGATCCGCGGCATGACCGCGCGGACGCCCGGCACCGCCGCCACCTGCTGCATGACGTGATCGGCGTTCCGGATCACGAGATCGCTCGCCCGAGTATCCCAGTAGCCCTGGGCGTGGACGATCACCTCGCCTCCCGCTGCGCGGGCGGCCTCGTCGAGCATCCGGCGATGGCTGTCATCGCCGATCCCCATCGATACGAGCATGAGGGCGTAGGTTAGGGCCACCGCCGAGGTCATTACCAGCGTGCGGCCGCGATGCCGCCAGAGATTCCGCCAGGCGATCCGCCAGAGCATCACGTTCTCCCCGAGAGGGTGGGGACCGGGTCGAGCCGTGCCGCCGTGATCGCGGGCCACAGGCCGCAGAGGAGCGCGACGCCGAGCATGATGGCGACGGGATTCAGGATGGCGGCGGGCGTCACGACAAAGTACAGCCGGTCCGAAAACGCCACGCCCATGTAGGTGAAGGTGGCGTTATCGGCGAAGAGCGAGAGGTTGAGGCCTGCCGTCGCGTGGTACCAGGCGAGGGCACCGCCCGCAACCGCCCCGAGGGCCGCGCCGAGAAGGCCGAGGACCGCCGTCTCCACTTGGAGGGCGCCGAACATCCGACGGGGCCGCATCCCGATCGCCATCATGACCCCGAATTCCCGCCGCCGCTCGAGGGCGCTCATCCGCTGCGTGTTGAGGATCCCCACCGCAGCCACCAAATAGACGAGGAGGTACATTATCCAGTACGACCGCCGAAAGAGGATCTCCATCTGGCTTACGCCGGGGAGGATCTCCTGCCACGGGCGCGCCACGAGGCGGTTGTCCTCCGCCTCCGCCGCGTGCGGCGGAGCCCGATTCAGGATGTCCAATCCCGAAGCGATCGCCGCCGCGGTCTCGCGTGCGCGAGTGGCGTCCCGAGTGCGGATGACGACTTCGTTGACGTCCCCTCGGAGCGCCGTGATCACCTCGGCGTCGGCCCGGTGGACATACACGGTGAGCCGGTCGACTTCGGTGGCCCCGGTCCGCACGATCCCCACGACGCGGAGGAGATCGTTGCCGAGCGACCCGTCGGCCGCCTCCAGGAACACGACCAACTCGGCCCCCGGCTCTACGCGGAGCTGGCGGGCCACCCCCTCGCCGAGTACGACCTCCCGCGGGGCGGGATAGGGGGCGGGGTCGTCCGACAGCCAGCGCCCGGCGACGATGCCGTCGGCGACCGGGGTGGCGGCGACTTCCCGCCGCGGATCCACGCCAAGGAGTCGAACGACCTGCGAGCGGTCTTCGTTGCCGAGGAGACCGTTGGCCACGATGCGCGGCGACGCCGCGACGACTTCGGGCACACTCTCGATGGCGGCGACGAGGGAGTCGGGCGCGGGGAATGCCCGGTAGACCCTCGCCTTGTCGGCGTACGCCGCCGTCGCGATCTCGACCTGGGCCGTCTCTACGGCGGTGGCACCGCGGACCATCTGTCGAAGCCACCCCTCGTAGAAGGCGATGGTCCAAACCATGAGCGCCACGGCCACCGCGATGGCCGCCAGGGTGAGGCCGCTCCGCCAGCGATTCCGCGTCAGGTTCCGAAGTCCCAGCCGGGTGGACAGCATCGTCATTCCACCGCGACGCGCCGGAGGCCCCGGCGTGTGAAGAGGTCCGCGGCCACCGGAACGTCGAGCTGGAGCCGGTCGTACACGACCTCGGTGTGCTCCTCAGGATGGGCGGCCGGTTGAACCACGAGGCGGAGTGGGATCCGCTTGCCGGATATCGTCTCCACCCGGTCGAAGGTCATCGACCGCGTTAACGTCTCCTGGTCATAGTACTCCGCACGCCGCGGCGTCCAGCCGTCGGCGTCTACGAGGAAAACGAGCCGGGTGTAGACCACGGGGGTCCCGGGGTCCGGGATGAGGGTCACCTGGAGGAGCCGGCGCCCGTCTTCCGTAATCCATTGCGCCGTTCCGGTGTGGTCGCTCAGATAGCTGGTTTCCCGGAGCAGGTCGTCGTTGGTGAAGTGACTCCCCATCCAGCTCTCGGCCAGGAGCCCCGGTGGGATCCGGATCAGGCGGTCGGCGCGCGGGGCATAGTTCCACAAGCCGTCGTCGGTCCGGAGCGTGGCAGTCCCTGCCTCGCGCGCCGGGGCGCGGATCACCACCAGGGCTTGGTCGGTGCCGCGCGACCACCCCTCCAGCGTCAGCGTCCGCGTCCCGCGCCGGCGGACCACGGTCATCGTCATGATCGTATGCGACGACTTGGACCGGTAGAGGTCGTCGAGGTGATCAACGACCTCGCGCACACTCGGCAGCCCTTGGGCAGCCGCCTCCTCGACACGACCGGCCGCCACCCCGGCGACCGCGGCGGCGAGCCCGAGGGTTCGCGTCCACGTGACCATCAGTCCTCCCAGCCTTGGTGCTTGGCGTCCAACATGTCCCGCATCAGGTCCACGTGGGCTTCCGCATGCCGCAAGCGCTCGTCCGGCCCCATCGCATCCCACTGCTCCACCCGCCAGCGACTCGCCGCTTCATCCACCGCAAACGTCACCTCGACTAGGAGCGGGAGGGGGACATCCGTCCGGACCACACTCAGCGCCTGGCCCCGCGACAGCACGCCCCGAATGAGATCGGACATCTGCTCCACGATCCGTCGCGCCGCCTGCGAGGTGCGGGCGCTCTCCCGAAGCTGGTGGAAAGAGCGGAGGAGGCGCACATAGGACTCGTCCTCCTCGAGAGCTTCCATGGACCGGCGCATCAGGTCCCGGAAGGCGTTCCAGTAGGTGGCCGCGGTGAGCTCGCGCCCGTCCGTGAGCCCCGCTTCCCCCATCAGACGGGTCACGGCTTGTTCCATCACCGTGGCAAAGAGGTCTTCCTTGTCCTCGAAGTAGTAGTACAGCTGCCCCTTGCTGATTCCGGCCGATTCGATGATCCGATTGACGGACGCGGCACCGTACCCCTCCCGGGCAAACTCTTCGGCGGCCGCGCCGAGAATTCGGCCGCGGCGTTCGGGAGTGAGGTCTTGGAAACGTCGACTTGGCACCAAAGACCACCTGGTCAGACTTACTGGTCTAAGTTATGCGGGTCGAAGCTGGAGGTAAAGGGGACGGGGTAGCGCCCAAGGAGCTTGGGTCTTGACCGACTGTTCTTCCAGACACGAAGGGAAGGCTCCCGTCCGTACGCATTCCCGACCCACTGCCCTCCCGGCCCCCGCTGGGCCCGCCTTCGTCACGCTCCCACGCGATCCCTGGTCCGATTGGGGGTGGCGTTCTTCTCGATGAACTGGATGATTGCGCCGGCGACGTCAACGCCACTGGCGTGTTCGATGCCTTCGAGCCCCGGCGAGGAGTTCACTTCCATCACGACGGGGCCATGGGTAGAGCGGAGCATGTCCACGCCTGCCACGTTGAGCCCCATCGCCTTGGCAGCGCGGACGGCGGTGCTCCGCTCCTCCGGGGTGAGCTTGACCTCGGCGGCGGTCCCGCCGCGATGGAGATTGGAGCGGAACTCCCCCTCGGCCGCTTGGCGCTTCATCGCGGCGACCACCTTCCCGCCGACAACGAAGGCGCGGATGTCCATCCCGCCGGCCTCCTTGATGAACTCCTGGACCAGGATGTTGGCGTCGAGCCCGCGGAAGGCCTCGATGACCGATTCGGCTGCCTTCCGTGTCTCTGCCAGGACGACGCCGATCCCCTGGGTGCCCTCGAGGAGCTTGACCACGAGCGGCGCCCCGCCGGCGATTTCGATCAGGCCGTCCACGTCCTTGGTGGAGTGGGCAAAGCCGGTGACCGGGAGACCGATCCCCTTCCGGGCCAGAAGCTGGAGCGAGCGGAGCTTGTCACGCGACCGGGTAATCGCCTGCGACTCGTTGACGATGAATACGCCCTGCATCTCGAACTGGCGGACTACGGCGCTGCCGTAGAAGGTGTGGGAGGCCCCGATTCGGGGGATCAGCGCCTGGATCCCCTCGAGCGGTTTCCCGCGGAACTGCACCGAGGGGCGATGGGCGGTGATGTTCATGTAGCACCGGAGGTAGTCGATGACCGCGACGTCGTGCCCGCGCGCCTCGCCAGCTTCCCTGAGGCGTCGGGTGGAATAGAGCGACGCCTTCCGGGACAGAATTGCGATTTTCATGGGGGGCTACTTTCGCCGGAGCGTCGCCGGCCGGCCGGCGAGGTAGGAGTGGGCCGGGTCGAGAACGGCCCGGCCGCTCAGGCCCTGACGGCCGAGCAGCATGCGGAAGGACATCGGGCCCCGGCTGGCCAGGGTGAGGTCGATCGGCCAGCGCCACCCGGCCACATCCAGGGTAGTTCGGATGACGATCCGGAGGTGCTCATGCCCGCCCGAATCCCGGACCACCCGTTCGTCCTCCACGCGCGCGCGCGCCACAATCGGTGGGCGGCGCACGCGGGTGTCTTGAACGATGGTGAACCGCACCCATTCCGCCCCGGACCGCCGGAAGGGCTCGATATCGGCGACGTGGAGCGCGGACGAGCGCGCCCCGGTGTCCAGCTTGGCCCGGATGGCGTGGATCCCCAGATCCGGCAGCGCCACCCACTCGCGCCAACCGAGGATCATCGGCGGCCCACCCCGGCCGTCCCGCGCACCCTGTTTGGCCTTCGGCATGGGCGGAAAGCTCTCGGCCCGCCACGGGAAAGGCAAGGCAGCGGGGCGGCGAAAGCTCAACGGAGGGAGCGGAGGCAGCCACGAGGCCCACGGCTACTCTTGCACTGTCGCGTAGCAGTCGCGGTCGGGGTGATCGGGCGAAGCCCCGCACGCCTACTCCCCCTGCTGCCCTCCGCGGCCCCCACCGCCGCCGCCGCCCAGCACCTCCCGCACCGCCTCCAGCATCTGGGCGCTGTCGAAGGGCTTCTCGAGCGCCGTCTTGGCGCCGAGTCGGAGGGCGAGCGTCAGATAGTCATCGGCGTGGACCCGGTGGCCACCGCCGGAGACGGCGATGATCCGGGCCTCCGAATTGGTGGCGAGGATGCGGCGGATGATGCCGAGGCCGTCCTCCTCCGGCATCACCAAGTCGGTGATCACCAGATCGAAGGTGGATGCCTCGTAGGCACGGAGCCCGGCAGAGCCGTCTTGGGCGTACTCCACTTCATACCCGAATCGCGACAGGTAGGCGGTGAGAACGCGTCCGATCTGGGGATTGTCGTCGATGACCAGAATGCGCGCCAACGGACCGTCCTCGGCTCAAGGAGCCCGGGCGGCGCCGGGCGCGAGAGGGTGCTTCCTTGGCGGTGGTATCGGCAGGGCCTGCCCCGGACTTGAGGACTCCCTGGCGATTCCGCCCGGCCCCTGCCAACTTCTGGGTCCCGTGGCCGCTCCCCCACCCGTCCCCCGAGTCCGGCACCCATTGCCCCTCCCCTACCGACGCGCCCTCCCGCTCCTCTTCGCCCTGTCCCTGGTCTTTCCCCCCGTCGCCCGGGCACAGCTGGAGCGGCTCACCGTCCCGGCGGGGGCGTTCCGCATCGATATCGGGGGCACCTTTCAGAATCTAAGCAGTAGGTTCAACCAAGGCTCAACCGAGGACCTCCTAGTCGACATCGCCGCCCAGCGCGGGGCCCTGAACGCGGACGGTGACATCAACACAGGGACCTTCCGGATGGGCCTGGCCCTCGGCCTCACCAACCGGCTGACCCTCTACGGCGAGGTACCGATCGTGCGGCAGCGGGTGCGGGCCCGCTTCCTGTTCCCGCCCAGCGGCGGTGGCGCGGCGGATACCAGCCTGATTAGCACCTCGCTAACGCGGGTCGGCGACGGCGCGGCCGGCGCCTCGTTCCTCCTCTGGGACCGATGGGATCGCGGGTCGCGCCTCGGTGGGAGCCGGGCGGCGGTCTCCGCCGAGGTGCGCTTCCCCAACGGGATCCCCGCGAACCCGGAGCAGGTTATCCCGGCCGGGACCGGCGGAGAGCGCACCGAAGTCGCGGCGCGGTTCGTCGCCGACCTCGGGAGAGGAGCACTCGGCGTCCGGTTGCAGGGGGGGTACCGCTGGCGGACGGGTCGAAACGTGGAGCGCTTCGTTCCGACTGGTGGCGGTAACGGAAGCGTGGTCGTTTTGAACTACCAGGCAGGCGACGTCGTCGAGTTGAGCGCCCGCCCGTTCATCCGCTTGGCACCCGCGCTCGCCCTCCAGGGCGGGCTCGGCTATACCCGGACGGGCGCGGACGGCTACGGCTACGCCTCCGCGGGCGACGCCATCCCCGGTGTCGACCCCAACATCCTGGCGGAAGGGAGCGAAGGGAGCTTCTGGACGATCGGCGGCGGGATCACGTACTCGAGCCCGGGGAGTACCCATCCGGAGGCGGGCGGGCTCCCAGTCGAGGCGCGGTGGACCTACGAAGGGGTCTTCGCCTCGGGCAGCGGAGTCGTGCCGAAGGCCCGGCGCGTAGTGCTGGAGCTCAGGATCTACGCGAGGCTGTGGTAGGCGGGTTTCACGGCTGCAACGACCCTCAGACCTTCACTCGCGACTGAGGAGTCGCTGCTCGGCACGGCGTCGCGACGCGACCCATCGAGCCTCTCAGCGATCCGCCCAGCCCGATCTCCACGTCTGTTACCGTCCAGATCTCCCCCCCAGATTCTCGAACAACAACACCCCGCCGCCCACCCCACCAACGATCAGATCCAGATCCCCGTCACCGTCGACGTCGCCCACGGCAGGTACGGCATCACCGTGGACTGGGAGCACAAACGACTCGTCGAGGACGAAGCGCGGCGCGGTCCGGTTGCCCTGGTTGCGGTACAGGAGCACGCCCCGGGCCTCGGTCCCAACGAGCATGTCGTAGTCGCGGTCGCCGTCGATGTCCGCGAACACTGGTGCGCTCCGTCGACCGACGTCGATTCCGTCGTACGCATCCGTCTCGAGCACAAACGTGGGGGCCGTGTGTGACCCGATATTACGGTAGAAATTGAGGCTCCCGGACGCCTCCCCAATGAAGAGGTCGAGGTCGCCGTCGCCGTCGATATCGACGAGCGCCGGGGCGGTGTTGCTCCCGCGGGTGATGGTAACGAGCGCCGAGTCGACCAGCGTCCACTTGGGCACGCGCGTGTCGCCGTCGTTCCGGAAGTATCGGATGTTGCTCCGGTACGATCCGGCCAGGAGGTCAAGGTCGCCGTCGCCGTCCAGGTCGCCGAACGTGGGCTGGGGATGGTACAACGACCCGAGGGGGAGGAACCCGGACAGTTGCCAGATGGGCCGCGCGGGGGTCCCCCGATTGTCGAAGCGGTACACCCGACCGGTCGTGAGGTCCCCTGGGTCGATCTTGTTGGCGACCAGGAGGTCGAGGGCGCCGTCGCCGTTCAGGTCCACCAGCGCGGGGACGCTCTCGCTTCCCACGTCCAGCGACGGTGCCAGGCGGGTCGTGACCGTTTCGAAGACGCCGGGGGTCGTCTGGCGGAGGAGGTAGAGGTTGTCGGCCGCGGTGAGGTTGGGGTTGAATGCCCCGCCGATCACGCCGACTCCCATGTCGAGATCACCGTCGCCGTCCACATCGCCAAAGGCGGGGGCATTGTAGCCGCTGGTCAGGAGCGGCGCGGACACCGGGAACCGGATCGGCTCCCCCCGAAAGTTGGGGCTGCCGCAGGCGCCGGTGTTCTCGATGAACAGGAGACCCTGCTCGAAGAAGTCGCCCCAAAACAAATCGAGGTCGCCGTCACTGTCGATGTCGGCGAAGGCCAGGGTGTTGGCCCCGTGGCGGCTCCCGAGCTGCGCCACGATCGAGATGCCCTCGAAGCCCACCGACACGAGATGGAAGCGCGGCACGCGGTTGGCATCCACCCCGGCTTGCTCATAGCGGTCGATGCTCCCGATGAGCCGCCCGAGGAAGAGGTCCGGCTTCCCGTCGCAGTCGATGTCGGACACGTTGGGGATGTTCTGCCGGTCGGAGAAGAGGGCCTTTCCCTCGTCGTCCCGGAGGGTGTCCGCGGCCAGCGCAAACCGCGGCTTGGTGCGGCTGCCGTCGTTCCGGTAGTACCGGATATACGAATACGGTTCCTCGGCGAGGAGATCCAGATCGCCATCGTCGTCCAGGTCGAGGAATCGGTACCATTCGCCGATCGCGAGGTCCTGGAATCGGTCAGTGCGCCAGACCCAGCGGAGCGCGTTCGGATCCACACGCTCGAAATACATGAGCTCGTTGCCCCGTTCCTGGACGAAGAGGTCCAGGTCGCCGTCACCATCGATATCGATCAGCTGGGGACGCGGCACGTTGAGGCCGCCGAGGAAGGGGTGGTCGTAGGCGACACCGGTGGAATCCCGCACCTCGATGCCAGTAACCCGACGCTCGAACCAAGGCGTCCCCGGACCGGTGGACGGCCGGGGGGCGGCCTGTGCCGCGGCGGACGCCGCTCCACCCCCTATCCCGCAGCCCACCGTGGAGACGACGACGGCGGCCCCAAGAACCATCCGGACCGCGCGGTTCACCAGGCCGTGCCCAGGCCGGCCGCGTAGGGCGGCACGGGGATGACCTTTTCGATCTCGTACGTCGCAGTGTTGATGACGACGATCGTGCCGTTGTGCGCCCGGGCGGCGGCCCCGCCGGGCTGGCTCATGTCGTGCCCGGTGCCGGTGTAGTTATTGGAGATGTAGAGCCGCGACCCGTCGGGGGAGAGGGCGGAGCCGTCCGGTTGGGCGATGCCCTCACCGCTGATGACCTTGAGGACCTTCCGCCCGGGGACGTCCACCACCGTGACGGTGCTGGCGCCCTTGTTGGGGATGAACACTCGCTTCCCGTCAGGACTGTAGACCGGGACGAACGGCTGGGCATTGATCTTGACCTTCCCCACCTGGGTCACCGCCGGCGGATGGCTGATATCGAAGATCAGGAAGTCTCCGGTGAGCTCGCCGCCCGCGACCATCGTCGTGCCGTCCGGGGAGATGGCAAACTGGACCAGCGCCTGGGTCGGCCCGGTGACCGGGGTCAGCTCGAGATCGTCGGTGCGGGTATCGAAGGTCGCAATCTGATTGGCGGCCATGCTGCTGACGTACAG
>Ga0055481_10000613_pt1 | contig 12077 bp, 14 predicted proteins | sample Muzzi_PWC_D2_FD_57936 | JGI IMG/M metagenome (GOLD analysis project Ga0055481, IMG submission 57936) | Wetland microbial communities from San Francisco Bay, California, USA, that impact long-term carbon sequestration - Muzzi_PWC_D2 | ecosystem: Environmental > Aquatic > Marine > Wetlands ... | reverse complement strand
CTCACCGCGGGCGAATCGAGGAGCGCGGCTCACGGAGTCCCGGCGACTTCGAGGAAACGCTTCGGATTGCTCTGTCCAGAGGCATAATAATCCAGCCGCCCGTCCATGCCCTCGGCGAGGCGGGACAGGCGCTCTTCGGTCGGCGGGTGAGTGTTGATCAATACTGTCAATTCGGCCGAATCGGGATTGATACTGTCGATCGTGGTCAGCACGTCGAGCAACGCATAGGGGTCGTAGCCGGCACGCGCGGCAAGCACCACGCCGCGCAGGTCGGCTTCGAACTCGTAATCGCGATCCAGGCCCTTGGCATAGAGTTGAACCCCTGAGTTGACAAGGGTTTCCAGTGTACGGCGATTGTCGCTTTCGTCGCTCGCGGCAACCGCGAGGCCGGTCCAGAACTCCCGTTTCAATACCTTGTTCAGCGCCTCGAGATGATGTTTTCTCACCACGTGGGAAATTTCGTGCGCCAGTACGCCGGCCAGCTGCGCCTCGTTTTCGAGCAGGTTATAGAGACCGAGCGTGATGACCACGTAACCGCCCGGTGCCGCGAACGCATTGATCCCCTGCGAATCGATGACCCCGAAGGTCCAGGGCAGGTCAGGTCGAGCCGAGCGCGAGGCGACCCAGTAGCCTACATCGTTGACGTATCTTTGCAGCCGATCGTCGTCGACCAGCGGTGCGGCGCCGAGCAATCCCGATACCAGATTGCCGCCGATGCCGATTTCCTCTTCGACGCTGACCTCGCTATTGATCTTGACCAGCTTGTTTCCCAGGTCTACAAGGTCGCCGAGATCGATCGCCTGTGCGGGCACGGTGACGATCAGGCCGAGTATGCCGCAGCGGATCAGCAATTTGACGAATACGCGCTTCATTTGTCCCTGGATTTTTTGTCGCCGGCCTTGTTGACGATCTTCAGGTGTTTTACCTGGTTGGCGCTCAATTGGCCTTCGAGCTGGAACCGGGCCATCCGCTGCGGGTTGCTGGCATAGCCCTGCATCTTTCGCAACTCGGCCAAATCGGGTTTGGCCGAGTTGATTTCCTCCTCGCTCAGGCCCCTGACGCCGATGGTCGCGGTGCCCGAATTCGAGCTCTGGCTGCTGGTGGAGAAGAAGCGGCTGGCCTTGCGCGAAAAGGCCGCGAGTCCCGACAGGAAGCCCCGTGAATCGGTCTCGGCGTCGGCCTCGATCCCGGGCGCATATTCACCGCCGCGGACCTGGTAACTTCTGACCCAGCCGACCAGGTTCTGCTGCTCGGCGAAAATCTCCTCCCAGCCGCCCTGGCGACTGAAGATATTTACCCGGGTCCCGGCGCCGATCTTGCCGACCTGCCTGGCGGCACTGTCGGCAGCGGCGTAAACCGGAGCATCGCGCACGATCACGCCCGCTTCGCCGGCGAGCAGCGGCGGCCCCAGGAGCAATAGCGCGGCCATCCACAAACATCTGTTCATGGACTTCGAGTATAGATTAGTTTTTTGTCGGCACAGCCGCATCGGACGCCGCCGACGTCGCTCGGGGCAGGTTCGCGGCGCTTGCGGGGAGTCGACCGGAGGTTTCAGGAGACCAAAAAAAAGGCGCCCTGGGGCGCCTTTCTCGTCCTCGCTGCCTTGATTATTTTATTCTGGGCAGCTATCTCCTCCAGTTTTTGGGCCTGGTGGCCGCTGTTTCGAACTGGGCGTAGTAAACCACAGGCGACGCCAAGTTGCCACCATAATTTATCCCGCGGCCGCCGCACCCCGGGATCGAACAGCGCATTGGCGGTTAAATTCGATATCCGCGGCCGGGCAAGTCGGGTTTATACTGTCTTCGTGGCAGCGGCGATGTCCGCCCTGCCGTCGTCAACCGCAGGCCCCGGCCTCGAACACCTGGAATGAAATGTCGTCACAAACCCTGAAACCCGAGGAATACCGCATTACCGAGGAGCCCTATTACGAGCCCGCGGGCAACGAAATCGAGATCTTCGAGTCAGCCTACCGGAACAAACTGGCGATTTCGCTGCGCGGACCGACCGGCTGCGGCAAGACGCGGTTCATGGAGTACATGGCCTGGCGTCTGAAGCTGCCGCTGATCACCGTCTCCTGCCACGATGACCTGACGGCGTCGGATCTGATCGGTCGCTACCTGATCACCAATAATCAGACGGTCTGGATCGACGGCCCGCTGACCGCCGCGGTTCGCGCCGGCGCGATTTGCTACCTCGACGAAATCGTCGAGGCACGCGCCGACACCACCGTGGTCATTCATCCGTTGGCCGACGACCGGCGGGTGCTGCCGGTCGAGAAACTGGGAGAGCTGATCGTCGCGCACGAGTCCTTTTGCATGACGATTTCCTACAATCCCGGTTACCAAAGCCTGCTCAAGGACATCAAGCAAAGCACCCGACAGCGTTTCGTCGCGCTGGAGTTCGACTATCCGGGGCCCGAGCTCGAGCAGCGCATCGTGCAGTCCGAATCCGGTCTCGACGCCGCCAACTCCAGGCAATTGATCCGCTTCGCGCAATTGACCAGAAATCTCAAGGGAGCCGGTCTCGACGAGGGTGCCAGCACCCGCTTGCTGGTGCACGCGGGCAAGTTGATGGTCGCCGGGATCGCACCGGTGGACGCCTGCGCCAGCGCGGTATCCCAGGCGCTGACCGACGACCGCGAAATGATCGCCGCGGTCAACGAGCTTTGCGCATCGGTGTTTTGAGGCAGCGGACGGGATCGTCGAGACCGTCCGCAATGGCACTATTTCCTCGGATCGAGATGCCGCAGGCGATCGAGTTTCGCGCCCTCGAGTTGGTAAGCCTGTCCGAAGCCGCGCACGAAACTGCCGGATTCGAGCCTGATTCGAAACAGCGTGAAATCCGGCAGCGACTCGAGCAGCTGCACGATTTCACCGAACCGACGCCGGAATTCCGCCAGTACCGCTGCGCACCGCTCTTCCTCGCGAGCCACGGTATCGGCCTTGCCGCGCAGGCTTATCCGCTTGCGCGCGAACGGATTCGGTGCCGTGCCGGCATCTTCGAGCAGCATCAGGCTGATCCGCGAATCGCGCATCAGGTTGCCGGTATGGCCGGACAATGCGCTCAGGAACAGGTAGCAATCGCCGTCGTGCCACACGCAGGGCGCGTAACTGGCCTGCGGGTCCCCGCTCTCGCCCAGGGTCGCCAGGTGGGCGCCCTCGGCCGCGATCAGCAGCGCCTGATAATCGGTATACGCATCGTCCAGTTCAGTCAATCGCGTACTCCCGGGGTTAGCCAGGCCTCATTCTGCCACGGGCTCGGCAAGGCTGCACCCCTGCCGGTAAACAGACGGTAAATGCATCGAAATCGGCAGGCCAAAAAAAACCAACGGATCGATGGGGTAAATACACACGTATATAAGTAGGGTCCTGCTATCGCGGTCTACCTGTCGATACCGGCCAAGACCGGGATGCAATTCTCAAATTGGCACTGGTCGCGTACGCGCGCGGCCGCCGGGGGCGCGGCAAGCTCGAAAACCAGCATCGGCGGGTTTAATCGCCGCGGCAGCCGTTATACTATCCCTCCCAGCTCTCCCGAATGCCGATGAATACAGATTTATCCCGCTTACAGCGCTATCCGTTCGAAAAGCTCGCCGAGTTGAAGCAGGGGCTGGAGCCGCCTACGTCTCTAGACCATATCTCGCTGTCGATCGGCGAGCCCCGGCACCCCTCGCCGCGTTTCGTGATCGACAGCCTGATCGCCCACCTGCACCAGCTGTCGGCCTATCCGAGCACGCGCGGAATCGACGGGCTGCGCGAGGCTATCGCGGCCTGGATTTGCCGGCGCTTCGGGCTCGACGCCGCGCTGGTCGATCCGCAAACCCGGGTGCTTCCGGTCAGCGGTACGCGCGAGGCGCTGTTCGCGATCGCGCAGGCCGTGGTCGACCGTTCGGCGACCGCGCCACTGGTATTGATGCCCAACCCGTTCTACCAGATTTACGAGGGTGCGGCGCTGCTCGCCGGCGCCGAACCGGGTTATCTCGATTGCCTGCCGGACAACGACTTCCTGCCGGATCTGGACGCGATCGGCGCCGACGAGTGGTCGCGCTGCCAACTGATCTATATCTGCAGCCCCGGCAACCCCAGCGGTGCGATCATGCCGACCGCCTACCTGCAGCAATTGATCGAACTCGCCCAGCGGTACGATTTCGTCATCGCCAGCGACGAGTGCTACTCGGAAATCTACTTCGACGAAGACGACCCGCCGCCGGGACTGCTCGGCGCCGCCGCCGAAATGGGCAACGACAGTTTCGCGCACTGCCTCGCCTTTCACAGCCTGTCGAAAAGGTCCAACCTGCCAGGACTGCGCTCGGGCTTCGTCGCCGGTGACGCGGACATCCTACGGCAGTTTCTGCTCTATCGGACCTATCACGGCTGCGCCCTGCCTCCCGCCACCCAGACCGCGAGCATCGCCGCCTGGAGCGACGAGGCCCACGTGGTCGAAAACCGGAGCTGGTACCGCGAAAAATTCGATCGGGTATCGGAGCTGCTTTCTGGTACACTCGCGCCGCAGCGCCCCGAGGCCGGATTTTATTTCTGGGCCGCAACCCCGATCGCCGATACCGAATTCACGCGCCGGCTCTACGCGGAACAAAACGTTACCGTCCTGCCCGGAAGCTATTTGTCGCGCGCGCACCACGGGACCGACCCGGGGGCTGGCCGGGTGCGCATGGCGCTGGTCGCACCGCTCGACGAGTGCCTGGATGCGGCCCAACGTATAAACGCCCTGTGGCTGGCGCTTTAGGAGAAAATACGATGTCAGAACTGCAGCAAATTATCGAGCAGGCATTCGAAAACCGCGCCGAGATCAATCCCCGCAATGTCGATCCCGGGGTCAAGCAGGCGGTTGTCGATGCGATCGAATTGCTGGACTCCGGAGAACAGCGGGTCGCCGAGCCAGCCGACGGCGGCTGGCAGGTCAACGAATGGCTGAAGAAAGCCGTGCTGCTGTCGTTTCGAATTCGCGAAAACGAAATCATGCCGGGTGGCTTCACCCAGTATTTCGACAAGGTCGATTCGCGTTTCGACGGTCTTTCGGCCGAGCAGCATGCCGCGAGCGGCGTGCGCGTGGTGCCTCCCGCGGTGGCTCGCAAGGGCGCTTTCGTCGCGCCCGGCGTGGTTCTGATGCCGAGCTACGTCAACATCGGGGCCTATGTCGACAGCGGCACCATGGTCGATACCTGGGCAACCGTCGGCTCCTGCGCGCAAATCGGCAAGAACGTTCATCTCTCCGGCGGCGTCGGTATCGGCGGCGTGCTGGAACCGCTGCAGGCCTCGCCCACCATCATCGAGGACAATTGCTTCATCGGCGCGCGCTCGGAAATCGTCGAGGGGGTAATCGTCGGGCGGAATTCGGTGATATCGATGGGTGTGTATATCGGCCAGAGTACCAAGATCTACAACCGCGAGACCGGCGAGGTCAGCTACGGGCGCATACCCGAAGGCTCGGTCGTGGTATCCGGCAATCTACCCTCGAATGACGGCAAGTACAGCCTGTATTGCGCCGTTATCGTCAAGCAGGTCGACGAAAAGACCCGCGGCAAGGTCGGGATCAACGACCTGCTGCGCAATATTTGAGGATCGTCGACGTGGCCCGCGCGACGCTGTACGGCATTGCCAACTGCGACACCATCCGCAAGGCGAGACGCTGGCTCGAGGATCACCGGGTCGACTACGAATTTCACGACTATCGCAAACAGGGCCTCGATACGGCGCTGCTGCAAAGTCTGGAATCGGCGCTCGGCTGGGAGGCCATGCTGAACCGCAAGGGCCGCAGTTGGCGCCAGCTATCGGAGCCCGTCCGCCAGCGTGTCGATCGCGACTCGGCAATCCGCCTGATGCTCGACAACCCGGCGATGATCAAGCGCCCGATCCTGGCCGCCGGCGACGGCCTGCACCTCGGCTTCGACGCCGCGCGCTACGAGGAGATTTTCAACTAGACCATGAACAGTCCGACACTCGAACTCGCTTCGGCGTTAATCGCCAGGGCCTCGGTAACCCCCGAAGACGCGGGCTGCCAGCAAATGCTGATCGAACGCCTGCAGGCGATCGGATTCGATTGCGAAACCCTGGTTTACGGCGAGGTTACGAATCTCTGGGCGCGGCGCGGCGGCGAGGCGCCGTTGCTGGCCTTCGCGGGACACACGGACGTCGTACCCACCGGCCCGCGGGAGCGTTGGCAAAGCGATCCCTTCGTCCCGGAAATCCGTGCCGGCCTGCTCTACGGACGCGGCGCGGCGGACATGAAATCGAGCATTGCGGCGATGGTAACCGCCTGCGAGCGCTTCGTCGCCGCACACCCGGATCACGGCGGTTCGATCGCGCTGCTGATCACCAGCGACGAGGAAGGCGTCGCCGTCGACGGCACGGTCAGGGTGATCGATGCGCTCGAGGCGCGCGGCGAAAAAATCGACTGGGCGCTGGTCGGCGAACCCTCGAGTACCGCTCGCGTCGGCGACGTAATCAAGAACGGCCGCCGCGGCTCGATCGGCGCGCGACTCGTAATTCACGGCATTCAGGGGCACGTGGCTTACCCGCACAAGGTCGACAACCCGATTCACCGCGCAATGCCGGCATTGCACGATCTCGCCCGCCACCAGTGGGATCAGGGCAATGAATTTTTCCCGCCGACCAGCCTACAGATTTCCAATATCAATGCCGGCACCGGCGCGCACAACGTGGTCCCGGGGCACGCCGAGGTGTTGTTCAACCTGCGCTATTCGACCGAGATCGACGATTCGCATATCATCGCCACCACCCGGGCCATCCTCGACAAGCACGAACTCGACTACGACATCGAATGGAAGATATCGGGTTATCCGTTTCTGACCCCCGAAGGCGAACTGGTAGAAGCCGCGCGGCAGGCGATCAAAAAATTCACCGGCCTGGCAACCCAGCTGGCCACCTCCGGCGGCACTTCCGACGGCCGCTTCATCGCGCCTACCGGCGCCCAGGTGCTCGAACTCGGACCGGTCAACGAATCGATTCACAAGATCGACGAACACGTCGATGTCGCCGAACTCGACACACTGTCCGACATTTACCAGGGAATTCTCGAAAACCTGCTCGCCTGATGCCGACGACCGGTCGATTCGCGCCCACGCCCTCTGGACCGCTGCATTTCGGTTCGCTGGTCGCGGCGCTGGCGAGCTACTGCCAGGCGCGCGCCACGGGCGGGCACTGGCTGATGCGCATCGAAGACGTCGATACTCCGCGCGTCGTCGACGGGGCGGAAAGTCAAATTCTGCTCGCGCTAGAGGCTTTCGGCTTCGAGTGGGACGGCCCGGTTTTGCGGCAAAGCGGGCGCTTCGAAATCTACCGCCAATACATCGACCGATTGATTGCCGAGGGCGCCTGTTTCGCCTGCGAGTGCAGCCGGCGAAGTCTGCGCGAGCAAGGCGTGAACAGCGGCCCGCTCGGCCAGATTTATCCGGGAAATTGCCGCGACAAAGGTTTGCCGCAAGCCGGTCGCGCCCTGCGGCTGAATACGGCCGGGTCCGGCAGGATCGAGTTTCGCGACGGAGTCTACGGGAATTTCGCGATGGAACTGGAACCTGAGGCCGGCGATTTCGTGTTACGCCGCGGCGACGGTATCTACGCCTATCACCTCGCGGTGGTCGTCGACGACGAGGAACAGGGCGTCGACGAAATCGTTCGTGGCGCCGACCTGCTGGAAAACACCTGCCTGCACATCTACCTGCAGCGGCGGCTCGGATTCGCAACTCCGAGCTACCTGCATATCCCGCTGATCAACAATGTCCAGGGAGTCAAGCTCAGCAAGCAGACCGGCGCCGCCGCAATCGACGCAGCCAATGCGCCGCAATTGCTGGTAGCCGCGCTCAGCCATCTTGCGCAGCAGCCCGATCCGGACCTGCTGAGCGCAGGACCGCGGGAAATTCTCGCCTGGGCGGTAGCGCACTGGTCGCCGGCCTCTATTCCGGCGCAACCCGCCACCAGCGCCGAAATCTTCGACAGCTGATCAGCCTCCGAGATAGTCGACCACCGCTGCGATCACCGCGCGGTCCTTGAGAATCCGATTGTGCCCGAGCCCTGTGGTTTCGTGAGCCCTGCCCTGCGTCCAGTTGGCAAGAATATCCTCGAAGTGTCGGGCCGGCACCTCGGGATCGGCGGAATCGTAGACCAGCATCCCGCGCAACGCCGTCTCGCCCAGTAAAGCTGGGGGTCGCAGGACGGCCCAGGGATCCGCCTGGTCGATCAATTCCCCGAGGCGCGCGCCGATCATCTCCCGGGTCAGACCTGCCAGCACAGGGCGCAGCCGCAACAGTTCGCGGTAACCGTCGAACAGAACTTCCGCATCGAGTTGCGGTGCGACCAGCACGGCGCGCTTGAATCGCAAACCGAGCCGCCGCGTATACAGGCTCGCCATCGCTCCCAGCGAATGCGCGATCAGGGTATCGAAACTGCCGAGCTCGCGCTGGATCGCGAGGAGAGCCGCGCTGAATCGGAGCATATGCGTCTGCCGGCCCGACTCGCTGCCGTGCTCGGGTGCATCGAAACACACGGCCATGTACCCGGCCTCGACCAGAGGCCCGACAAACTCCCGAAACTGCGTTCCGCTGCCGCTCCAGCCGTGCATCAGCACCACCAGCGGTCCCTGGCCCCAGCAATGCACCGCGACCGAAGTTTCTTCGACCGCGACGTCGATACGCCGCTGCGCGCTGCCCCAGAACTCGGCGACCCCTGGACCGGGACGAGATTTGAAGGTCGTAAACCACAGCCGCGTCAGCCATCCCGCCGCCCACCGGTTGTGCACCAGCGATATCAGGTTGAAGGCGAGGCCCGACATTTGTACCGCCAGCGGAACGACCCGCTGCCGCCTCTCGGCGGAACTGTTCAGGCCCGCGCGCTGCGGCGATTTTCGCTGTGCATCCATTTGATAGTAGAATATCGCATTGCAAATCGATCAATACAAGGCAGTACCTATGCTCAAGCCAGCCGACGAATTCATCCGCGAAGCGCAGCAGCACATCGAATGCGTCGATGCCGCGACCGCGAAGCAGATCTACGATGAAAGCCCGGGCGCGGTGATTATCGACGTGCGCGAGTCGCACAGTGCCGACGAATCCAAGCTAGTCGATTCGATCAATATTTCCCGCGGAGTGCTGGAATACAACGTTCACAGGCAATGTCCCGATGCCGATGCGGTGATCATCACCCATTGCGCGGGCGGCGGGCGTGCCTCGATGGCGGCGCATACGCTAAAACAGATCGGGTATTCGCGGGTTATCGCGATTTGCGCGCCCTACGAGGAAATCAAGAAGGTCTTCGATCAGACGCCTACTTGACCCGGTCGATGGTCAGGGATATCTGCTCCGGCGGGTTGGCGTTGTCGACGGAGTCGCGTTCGGTATAAAAATCCCCGCTCTGCGCTATCGGGTTGCCGCTTTGCGAGACCCGCGCGCCGACAATTACCTTGTCAAAGGAAGACAGCTTCATCGACGGTATCATCGCGTCGCCGTCGCCGAGCGTCAATTTGGCCGGCAGATCGGCGAGACGCAGCCGCTTGACCGCCAGCGGCATCGGCGGCCCCTGCATCGCCTTGGCATAGACGAATACCGCGGTATTCGGATCGGCCAGCGAGCGAAGTTTATCGTTGATATCGACCACCAGATTCAATTCCGGAGCGCCGGTCGTACCCCGAGTACCGGTCGTACCCTGTGTGCTGGTCATATCCGCCGAACTAGTCGAAGCTTGCCTGACCCGGTCGATGGTCAGGGATATCTGCTCCGGCGGGTTGGCACTGTCGACGGAGTCGCGTTCGGTATAAAAATCCCCGTTCTGCGCGATCGGGTTGCCGCTCGCCGATACCCGCGCGCCGACGATCACCTTGTCGAAGGAAGACAGCTTCATCGAGGGTATCATCGCGTCGCCGTCGCTGAGCGACACTCTGGCCGGCAGATCGGCGAGACGCAACCGCTTGACCGCCAGCGGCATCGGCGGCCCCTGCATCGCCTTGGCATAGACGAATACCGTGGTATTCGGATCGGCACGCGAGCGGAGTTCGTCGCTGATATCGACCACCAGATTCAATTCCGGCTTACCGGCCGTATCCGATGAGCCGGGCGAATCGGCCGGACTGGCCGCGGCGAGCTCCGGATCCCGCTTCTCGAGTGTCGCGAGCAGCGAGCGAATCTCTCGCGCCGAACCCGGGTTGTCCTCGACCAGCGGCAATAACTGCGACCAGTAGCGGTGCGCGGCCTCGAAGTCCTTGCGCTGCTCGGCCGCCATGCCCGCCAACCAGAGCCCGTTCGGAAACCGCGGCGCGATTTCCAGTCCCCGCATCACCAGTTCCTCGGGTTCGCCGAGCAGATTGCCGTTATTCTGCATCGCCAGCGCGTCGGCGAGCGCGAACAGGATGCCGGGCTCGTTCTTCATCAGGTCGTTACTGCGCTGGAACGCGGTGACCGCCTGGTCGAATTGCTGCTTTGCCATCATGGTGCGGCCGAGCATGAACCAGCCTTCGGCGTCCTCGGGATTGTCGCGCAGCTTTTCCTTGAGCCTGGTTTCCATTTCGTCGAGGGTCATCTGCGGTGCGACAGGCGCCTGGCCGGCAGCCGGCGCCTGTTGCGCCAGCGCGGGGTTTTCGATCACGCGATAATCGCCCAGCATCAGGTAGAGCGAGATACTGGCCACGGGAATGGCGAGAATGACCACCAGCGCCATCCATTTGCCGCGCGCTTGTTGCCGCGGCGCTTCGCCGGGCTCGAGCTCCAGCGCCAGTGCGGTTTGCAAATCCAGGTAAGCACCGTCGAATTCAGCCTGGTCGATTTCGCCGGCCGCCAGCTGCGCTTCGAGTTGTCGTTTTTGCTCCTGCGCGATCTGGATATTCTGCGCCTGGCGACGACCGCCTTCCAGGTCGCGTCCGGCACGCAGCAGCGGCAGCAATAAAATAACCAGCGCGAGCGCCAGCAACAGGACGACAGCGATCCAGAAACTCATTGGCGCGTCTCGTCACGCTCGAGCAGCTGACGGGCTTCGGCCAGCCTGTCGGCATCGACATCCACCGGCTTGCCGGCCGCGCGCAACCTGCGCACCACATAGACCAGCGCCGCCAGCAACAGCAGGAAAGGTCCCAGCCACAGCAGGTAGGTCGTCGACTCGAATCGCGGCCGGTAAAGTACGAATTCCCCATAGCGGGCGACCATGAAGTCGATCACCTGATCGGGGGTTTTCCCCTGTTGCAGCATTTCGTAGGTTTCGCGCCGCAAGTCCTGCGCCAGCGCGGCATCGGAGCCGGCCAGGTTCTGGTTCTGGCACACCAGGCAGCGCAGCTCCTCGACAAGATGCTTGTAATCGGCTTCCATCTTGGGCGAATCGAATTCGTAAGTTTCGATTGCGGCTTGCGACGACAGGCAGAAAAAACTCAACAGCAATGCGAGCAGAATAGACTTCAACCGAGTAACTCCTTGATCACGGGCAAGACTTTTTGTTGCAGCGACTCCTCCGTGACCGGGCCGATATGCTTGTACTTGATCCGCCCGTCGGCGCCGATAACAAAGGTTTCGGGTACCCCGTAAACGCCCCAGTCGATACCCACCCGGCCGTCGCCGTCGACCACGCTGGCCGCGTAGGGATTGCCATAGGTGTCGAGCCAGCGGGAGGCGTCGGCGGGCTGATCCTTGTAATTCAGACCCACGATGATAACCAGGTTCTGGCGCGCGAGCATTTTGATGACCTCGTGCTCGGCCCGGCAGGATACGCACCACGAGGCCCATACGTTGAGCACCCAGACCTGTCCGGCAAAATCCGCGGTGGACAGCTTGCGCGACGGGTCTTCGAGCATCGACAGCGAAAACGCCGGCGCGGGTTTGTCGATCAGCGGCGACGGTACCCGCTTCGGATCGAGGCGCAGCCCGTAGGCGAGCAGGCCGATCATTAGCACGAAAATCGTCAGCGGCAGGGCGAATCGTATCACGAGGCCTGCTCCAGCGCGTCGCTCGCGGGACTCCTGCCGCGCGCCAGCCGGCGGTAGCGGCGGTCGCTGGCAGCGCACACGCCGCCGAGCGCCATGATGATCGCGCCGAGCCAGATCCAGCGAATGAAGGGCTTGTAGTAAAT
>Ga0055481_10000612_pt1 | contig 12085 bp, 13 predicted proteins | sample Muzzi_PWC_D2_FD_57936 | JGI IMG/M metagenome (GOLD analysis project Ga0055481, IMG submission 57936) | Wetland microbial communities from San Francisco Bay, California, USA, that impact long-term carbon sequestration - Muzzi_PWC_D2 | ecosystem: Environmental > Aquatic > Marine > Wetlands ... | reverse complement strand
GCCAACCACCTGGTTTGCTGCATTGAGCAAATTGCCCAATTCAGCGGCCGAGTAGTGGGTCGTGATCCTTCCCGAGCGGTGTCCCAGCAAATCCTGCCTGTGTGTGGCGAATTACGATTCAGGCTGCAATAGGCAGTTGATATAGGCCTCAGCAGTGACGCTGCCGACGGTAAGAATGCAGATCTACAATCTTTGACTGCGTTTTCCGGGTCTTCGCGGTCGGTATTTCGCCGTTCAACGCATGATGGCAGCGCTGATGATTGTGGAATTCCTTGAAGTGATGCAGTTTTCTCCGCAGGTCATTAGCGCTCCTAAAAGGCACCTGATCGAGATATTCTCGCCGGATTGTTCCAATGAGCCGTTCGACGTAAGCGCGAAAGAGTGGCACATAGGGAACGGTATTCACTCCAATGACGTCGAGTATTCGAAGATTGGCCTTCCATCGGTGGAAATGGAACAGCGGATCATTGTCACTGCTGATGTATCTCGGCGGTCCTGTGCCCCGGATTGCTCGGTTGAACATTTGACACAGTGTGGGTCCATCGACAGATCCCGCGTGTATGCCAAAGCCAATTTTTCTGCGCGTGAACTGGTCCGTAATCACGAGAACCCAGTGGCATCTGAGTATCAGCGACTCGCAACGAAACAGATCGACGCTTCAGAGACTGTCTTTTGAGTGACCCAGTGAGGCCCGTTCGTACGAGGAAAATGCTTCCGGGTCGTGCCTAAAGATGACAGCTCCTTAACACTGAAACTCGCCAAACCCGCACCGAGTGACTCCACATTCGAAGATGACGGATCGCTAGTACTCGCCGCGCCAAAAGCTATACACCCGTTCTTTCAAGATAAGGGTCTTGATACCGACCAAAGGGCAAGCTCAGGTCGATCTAGACAAATGCGTCGTGGCGTTATCGCAAAATCAAATTGCCGGTGTCGTCTATATCCAACGTGCGCGCGGCACAGTCATCCTGTAGCGCTTCCGGAAGCGCAAGGACGGTTTGGCCATCGAATGAGAACGTGGCGTCCTTTTTTGACGGTGTAGCGACAGCCAAATGCAGGCCATCCTCACCGGTTATCAAGCGGAAGCAACGGTCTGCGTTGGCACCGTCCTGCTGGACAAGCGCGTCGTTCAGCGCTCGCAATGCGTTGTCAGTAGCTGTAAACATAATACATTTCTCCTGTGTTTGTCGTTCGTTGGCTGTGTAGTCAAGATTTGTTTCGTTACTTGGAGAGTGTGCTGTGCGCTAACGCACAGTCAGTGCCCGAGGCAAAGTCGTGAAACGCTCGCAGCCATTGTCGGTGACCACGACGGTGTCCGATATGAAGTAGTCGCCCTGGCCTGAGCGCAATAGCCACGACATGAGGTGAAACACCATCCCGGCTCGCAGCGGTAATTCCGAGTCCTGCCGAAGGCCTATCGGCACGCCACTGCCACTCCAGCTGGGCGGGAATCCAATCCCCACCGCATAGCCGCAGTGGTGGCGTCTGTAGCCAGCCAGTCCGGCACTATCCAACGTGTCTTGCCAAACACGATAAACATCGCGCGCCTCGACACCCGGTCGTATCGTCGCCGCCGCGGCATCGATCGCCGCTTCGCAGACAGACTGAATGGTCTGCGCGCGTTTCGGCGCCTGGCCAATGAATACAAGGCGTCCGGCCGGCGCGTGATAGCGCTCAATGCAACCGCTCATTTCCAGGAACAGCAGGTCTTTGTGTGCAAGTCTCTGGTCTTGCCACGAGCCGTGCTCGTGATCCAAGGTGTGCGTCGCCCTCACCAAGGGCACAAAACCGGGGTAGGTGCCGCCGCGGTGAAACATCGTTTGGTAGATGGTGGCCATGATGTCACGTTGCAGGGCCCCGGGGCCGGCGGCTGCAGTAGCAGCAAGCAACATGGAGTCAGAAATTGCAGCTGCCTGCTTCGTATAGGCAAGTTCCTGTGTCGACTTCACCAACCGACAGTCGCTGACAACGTCAGAGGCGTCTACGATATCCGCTTTCGGCAAACCATCCACGATGGACTGTGCGATCCCGTACGGAAAAAATGAACTGCTCGCTTCGACGCCCAATCGCGCCGTTTGGAGATTGTTGGCCGTAATGGTTTCAAGGGTGGTTCGTGCCGGGGATTCAAAATGTGACGAAGAAAGGCCCGCGACCCGCGTCGGTACACCGAGACTCGTTGACCAAGGCCGCAATCCAAGTGCATCACCTTCGGTCGTTTGCCCTGCGAGCAATACATCTGCTTCCTTGTTGGTGGCAGGCGGCGGTGGTTCGATGCCGTCAGAATAAGGGCAATGCCGCACATCGGGAACTTTGTCGCGCACGATGGCGTGCTCCATCGCCCGTGTAACGAGCGATGGCACTCCCTCAAGTGGCACGACTAGCATCTGGTAGGCGAAGTAGCCTTGATAATCAAGTCCAGTCAGATAGCAGATGTTCTCAGGTGTCGAGACGAGCAACCCGTCAAGCCCGCGAGCCGACATCCTTCGACGTACACGACGCAATCGGTCTGCGTATTCCTCGGGTGCAAATGGTCGCAAAAATTTCTTACTGCTTGAGGCGTTTCTGGTAGAGTTTGTATTCATTGCGTGTGACTCTGCACCGATCCATGGATTGACTTGTTCAACGCGTAAAGCGTAAGTAACACGACACTTTCGGAAATTAAACTCACGGCTCCGCACTCCGTGCCACAGGTGCGTCAGATGCCGTGAATTTGGATTCGGTTGCGGGCGCAGAACTCACCAACACGATCGCGAGACCGGTGATGATGCCGGGAAACCCTTCATACACGGTGTCGTGATAGCCAGCTGCGCGCCAGACTATTGCCACGCCGACGCCGGCTATCATGGCCAGAACAGCCGCGAATTCGGAAACTTTCCTATTCAATGCATAAATCGTGATTAGCGGTGCGAACGCAGAAGCTAGCGCTGACCAGGACAGGATAACCAGTTGAAAAACACTGCGGCTATCACCGAGCGCAATGCCAAGGGCGAGCACTGTGACCAAGGCGGTGGCGAGCTTGAGCTCTAATGGACTTTCGCGACGGGCCGGCAACAGGTCGTGCGTAATCGCAGCGGAGCAACTTAGTACCAGAGAATCGGCCGTCGACATTGTGGCTGCAAACACCCCGGCAAGAATCATCCCGACCAGCGCGGCGGGTAGCAGCTCAAGCGCCATTGTCGGCAGAGCGAGTTCCGGATCGGACGCGCCGAGATCCGGTAAGTACAGTCGGGACAGCAGGCCAACACCCGTCGTCAACGCATAAAACAGTGTGAAGTAGCTGTAGTACCAGGCGCGTGTGCGCGCAATGTTTTTCGGGTCGTCAAGCGCCATAAAGCGCACCATAACGTGCGGTTGACCCACAACTGAGAAACCAGCAAACATCCAGCCGACGACGAACAGACCAATTCCGAGCGCACCCGGGAACAACAGGTCGTCGGGAAAAAGGTCGAGGAAACCCGGTACGGCATGCATCTGAGCAATGGATGCGCCAAATCCGCCCTGACCCGCAACGGCCACAGCAAATAGTAGTGCCATTGCCAAAACCATCACCAGCGACTGCGCGGCATCGGTCCAGATCGATGCTCGCAAGCCACCAGCAGTGCTGTAGGCCAGGATCATTGCAGCGACCAAGAACGCACCGATATCCGGATGCCATCCAAGGGTTCCCTGAAGGGCCTTGCCGCCGGCACTGATTTGTGCCGCCGCATACGCGCCCAGGAAGATCAACATCACGACAGCTGCAATTCGGCGCCAGACAGCGAAAGTATCGTTCTCGTGCCAGCGAGCGATTACAGCGGGGTAGGATGCTTCGTGGGTGCGCTCGGTAATTTCGCGCAAGCGCGTATGGATAAACAGCGAGCCGATGAAGTCACCGCCGATCCAACCGATCATCAGCCAGATCGCCGATAGCCCGCTTGCGTACGTGAAGCCGATGACGCCGATAAACATGTAGCCGGAATTGTTGGTGGCCACCGCGGACAAGGCGGCCAGCCAGGGCGCCACGTTTCGACCGGCAAGATAGTAGTCGGTTCGTGAGTGTTTGGCATAGAAACTTGACGCAATGCCCACGCCCAGAAAGATCGCCAGAAACAGGATGAAACTGGCAACGATCACAATATCAATCGTGTCGCGATGTTAGTCACCACGAGTAACTCACGCGGCCTCAGTGGCGATCTTTCTCTTGGTGATGTCATCAGTGTCGATGAGGGTCGCATGCAACGCAGAAATTGCAGGCTTAAACTGCGATTCTTCAATGACGAACAAGATGTCTACATTGCGCAATAACTGATGGACTCCGAGCACCTCGATTCCAGCGTCTGCTAATCCATTGACGGCACGCGCAGTCAACCCATTGACATTCATGTCGCTGCCTATTGCGGAGACGATAGCGACCTTGCTCAGCCGGATGTCGGCAGAGTCGAAGGCTGATTCCAGGTCCCGGACGACGCGTTTTATCGCCGTGAGAGAACCCGCCAGGTAGTGCGCGATGGTGTTTGCGTTTGACGTCTTGGTAACGATTCGCACCCGATGACGCTGCAACGCTTCAAGAATGGCAGCGTCGTAGCCCTTTACGCCCACCATGTCCTGTTCGAAAAATTCCAGGGCGTAGATATCTTTTATGCCTGTAATAATTTCCGCCTGGGGTGTGCTCGAGACGTAATCCCCGTTAATCGAGGTGCCACTGGTCTCGGGCTCGAAGGCGTTCTTGACTCGCAAGGGAATATCGGCCTGTCGAAGGCCTTTTGCGGCTCGCGGGTGGATTGCCTCCATACCCATGTTGGCCAGTTGATCTGCCACGTCGTAATTGGTTGCGCCGATTGTGCGTACGCCGTTCTGACCAACGATTTTCGGATCCGCGCTCGACAGATGAAATTCTTTATGGATGATCGCTTCCTTGGCCGCCGTCAAAACGGCAATCCGAGAGAATGTTACTTCGCTGTAGCCACGGCCAAATCGATCGACCATACCGTCCCGGCAGTGGGCGAAGCCGGTGACGATTGGTAGTTCGGTGGTCAGGTCCACGTCGTCGAGTGCGCGTTCGATGCGCTCGTCGAGACTCGGTTGGGATTCGTCTCGCCAGCCGGTGAGATCGATAAAGCGTGCGTTGACGCCCTGTTGCTGGAGCATCAGGGTTGTATTGTGAGCGCTGTGTGCCTCACCAATTGATGCCAACAATTCACGTACGGTATTGAGCTGTGTCGCGAGATTGAAATGACCGTACGACGACAAACGCTGCAGGTCAACGAGACAGCTGCGCACGCCCTCGATGCGCTCGCGCACAAATTGATCGGCAACACGCCGATGCGCGTGTTCGCCAAAGAGCTCCGCGTTAACTGTTTGCATGGCAACGCCGGCCTCACTCAGGGCGTCCCCCCAGTCCCATTGAGAATCAGCACCGGCAAAGCGTGAAAACACACCTGGTGATCCACTGCGCTTGTTCTCCAACAGTGCATCGGTGATGCCTGCGTACGCAGACACCACGAAAATGCGCCCGTAGAGATTTGATGTGTCGCGCCTGCCAACGAGAACGTTGTCCAGCACGACGCCACGATCTGATATCGTCGTACCACCAATTTTTTCTACCGTATGGGCTTTCATGTGACATGACTTGCGCGCAACCGGCCGCTGACGGCAACGATGGGCGAGCACTCCTTGCGTTCGGCAAGAAAGCCCGGACGGGCTTTCTTGGCCGCGAAGGGCGTGACGAGCTGATTGCTCACGCTATTGTATACCAGGAACGCGTTTGTCCTGGGCAGCGGTGTGATGTTGCTGTTCGAGCCGTGCATCGTATTGCAATCGAAAAAGACTGCGGACCCGGCCGATCCTCGTACCGATTGAATACCGCCGGATTCCACAAGGCGACGCAAGCTCGCTGGGTCCGGCACTCCATACTCTTGTCGGCGGAGAGACTGTCGGAAGTGATTATCGGGCGTTTCTCCGGCGCAGGACACAAACGACTGATGAGAGCCAGGAATCAACATTAGTGGGCCATTGTGTTCGGTGTTGTCCGTTAAACTGATTGATACACTCAGGGCGCGCATTCGCGGCATACCATCCTCGGCGTGCCAGGTTTCAAAATCGGAATGCCAGTAAAACTCTTTGCCAAAATACGCCGGTTTGTAGTTGAGGCGCGTTTGGTGCAAATAGACTTCGTCGTCCAACAAGTAGCGGGCGACGTCCACCAGGCGCGTATCGCACGCCAGGCGATGAAAAAGCCCGCTCTGTTTATGTACGCGAAAAATTGATCGGACAATGTCGCTGTCAGGTTCCCGAATAGTGGACTCGGCTTTTCCAGACTTGTGCTCTGTTCGCAATCGATTCAGTTCGTCGTTCAGTAACTTGACCTCCTCGTCGTTAAACAAGTTCTCGACGACAAGGAAACCATTCCGTAGGTAGTTTTCGATTTGTGTGGGCCGCAGCGCGACGCCGTAGCGATCTTCGGCATACAGCACAGGATCCTGCCGCTCCAGCAATTCGGGTCTTTGTCCTGACCTTGAAGGGTAGATGTCTTCGATTTGACGTTGCATGATGTCCGTTCGGCGCTAAGCGACGGCCTCGGCTCGCGGAGGGTAGGTGCCGCTGTCATCGTGCACTTCCTGGCCATGCAGCGGCGGGTTGAAGACGCAGGCCATTGTCATCTCGGTATTGGCACGCAAGACATGCTGGTCGTGTTGATCAAGTGCGTACATCACGCCCGGCTCAATGGCATGTACCTCGCCAGTCTGGCTGTCCTCAATGGTGCCGGTACCGGCGACGCAGTACACGGATTCCAGGTGATGTCGATAGTGCATGGGCAGCTCGGCACCGGCATATATCGTCGTAATGTGAAAGGAAAAGCCCATTGCGTCGTCCCGGAGCAGCAAGCGAACACTGTTCCAACCGGCTGAGTCCACGCGTCGCGTCGATTTTTTGGCACTGTCCAAGTGACGAATTATCATGATTCAGATCTCCTTAGGCGGCGGCGCGATCGGCACTGGGCAGGACATCGGCGACGGCGCTTTCAAGTATGTTCAGGCCTGCGTCGAATTCGGCCTCGTCAATGGTGAGGGGCGCAAGACACTTGACCACCTCGTCATTGGGGCCGCTCGTTTCAATGAGAAGGCCACGCTCGAATGCGACCCTGGTGACAGTCGCCGCCGCGTCACCACTTGGCAGTGAAATACCTCGCATCATGCCACGACCTTTCGCTACGACCCCCTTGCCATCGAAGCTCGCGCACATTCGGTTGATTCGAGTCTCAAGTTGCCGGCCTCTGGCCTGAACGTCGGCTTCAAAGTTCGGCTCGGTCCAGTACGTTTCCAGAGCTGTGCGCGCCGTGACAAAGGCAGGGCAATTGCCACGAAAAGTGCCGTTATGCTCGCCGGGTTCCCATTGATCAAATTCCGGCTTGATCAGCACCAGAGCCAGTGGCAGGCCGTATCCGGAAATTGATTTGGCGAGTGTCACAATGTCGGGCTCAACACCGGCAGGCTCGAAGCTGAAAAATGTGCCCGTACGGCCGACGCCGGCCTGAATATCGTCGACTATGAAGAGTGCGCCGTGTCGTCGAGCGATAGCGGCGATGCTGCGTAGCCACGTTGGTGATGCCACATTCAGGCCACCTTCACCCTGAACCGTTTCAACGATCACCGCGGCCGGCGCATCCACGCCACTGGACGGGTCGGAAAGCACCTTGTTCAGATAGTCTGCCGTATCCACACCTGGGCCCATATAGTTGTCAAATGGCATTCGTGTTACGCCATTGAGAGCCGTCCCGGCGCCACCGCGATGGTGGGCGTTGCCGGTACAGGCGAGTGCGCCCAATGTCACGCCGTGAAACCCGTTTGAAAATGCGATCACATTTTGTCGACCGGTCACTTTACGCGCCAGCTTCAACGCGGCCTCCACGGCATTCGCGCCAGTGGGGCCCGGGAATTGCACAACGTAGTCAAGGTCGCGAGGGCGCAGCACGATTCGCTGCAACGCTTCCAGGAAGCTGGCCTTGGCGCCACTGTAAAAATCGAGGCTGTGAGTAATACCGTCTGCTGCCAGGTAATCGACTAGCGCTTTTTTGAGTGTGGGCGGATTGTGCCCGTAGTTCAGGGAGGAGCAGCCCATCAAGAAGTCTACGTATCGCGTTCCATCTTGCGCATACAACTGTGACCCCTTGGCGCGTTCAAAGACGGCCGGAAAGTTGCGTGCGTAACTGCGAACCTCGGATTCGTGCTCTTCTATGACATCGAAGGATGATTCGGGATTTTTGTGTTTCGACATTGGGTTTCCTCAAGCTATGTTGGTAGACCCGCTGACCTGTGACGTGTCGATAGGGCCGATCGTAAGCAGTTGCTCACTGTCATGATTTCCGTGAAAGTGTCGCTCGCAGTCCAACCAGTTGTGCTGCACCAAACGTGCGCGCAGCGACTCAGCGAACGATTTGAAAACGCTAAGTGAGGCAATATTGTCTTCGGCGACGCTGGTTTGAATGGTCTCGACATTTTCGCAATTCGGCCGCGAGAGCAGGGCGCGCAGCAGGCGCGTCCCCAACGAGTGACCTCGAGCGTCAGGATGCACCGCAATTTGCCACACGAAGAGCACGTTCGGGTGACCGGGACGACGATAGCCGGAGATCCAGCCGACAACCTCACCGTCCCTTTCAGCCACTATGCAGGTATCCGCGAAATCTGTGCATTGCACGAGGTAAAAATAGCGGCTGTTCAGGTCTAGAGGCGGACACATTGCGACGAGTTTGTGCACCGCGAAGCCGTCATCGACGTTCGGTGCACGAACCGCAACTTGGTTGCCGAGCGTGGCGACGCGATTGTTTGGCTGAGACTCGGTAGTCCTGTCTCGACGCAGCGAAAGTATCTTATTCATACCCTACGCCAGCCCGCACTCAGAGCCGATTGGCATTGGGCATAGCGGTACCGGCGTCCTATTAATAAACGAAGAGACTAAGTATGACGAGATCGTCATTATTAGTCAACACGACCCACTTCTGGCAAACTGACGCAATGGCGGTAAGCGAGACCGATAACGTGGCAACCATTGAACCCGTGGGACGTCGGGCCCGCAAAGCGTTGGCGGTACGCCAAGCGCTATTCGAAGCGGGACTGTCGTCGTTCGACCGTCAACCGATAGGACTTGTGTCGATTCTCGACATAACGGAAGCAGCCGATGTTGCAAAAGGTGTCTTCTACCTGCAATTCAAGAGTAAAGACGATTATCTGCTAGCGCTGTGGCAGGAGGTCCAGCATCGTTATCTGGATACATTGCGCGAAGCCGTGCTCGGCTGCCGCTCACTATCAGCGCGGACTGCAGCGGCAGTGCACCAGTTTAAACAATACGTTGCTGAGTCAACTGCAGCGGCGCGCTTTTGGATACGGATGGCGGGCTACTTTCCTGACGAAGTCGGTCCACCGGGGCATTTGGCTCGAATAATTGAAGAATACAATCAGCAATTGGCCTCTATTCTTTCTGGCAAGAAATCGGCCAGGCTAACGTCGAAGGATCTGAATGCTGCAATCTTTCTGGACGGAATCTGTTGGGCTGTCATTAACGCAGAATTTCACTATCAAGAATTACTGTTTGACGAAAAAAGAATAGGAGCTGCCGTTCGAACGCTGATAACACCGTAACGGCATTGACTCAGTGATGACTGGTGTTTGCGGGTGAGCGGCTCCGCAATGACTGCATAAGTTCAGCAGTGTACGGTTCTGTCTGGCCATTCGAGTCATATCACGCATCATTTCTCATCGTTCCGTCAGTTTTTCGATGGCCTCCGCGGTGACGACTAGGCACGATCTTCGGGGCAGACGATGAAAAAGTGAGACAGCTGACATCTATTGGGATTTCACAGTAAGCTATGTGTCGAGTAGCTCAAAGGGTTAGCTGATCTTCTTGGCTAACCCTGTTTCGTTTTCCGACACATTTTCCTGGCCTTATGACCGACCGGTTAACGGAGCTGTCACCCCGGCTAACAAAGAACTATCGCGTCGATTACCTCGGATTGCCGGGTACGCAAATCGACCGCAGCCCTCCGGCGAAATATGCATCGCTGCAAATGAAGCTGCATAGTTAGTTATGCCGACCGATGTAATGACGTCATTTTCTTAGGATCACCGAGAGCGATAGTGGTCGAGCCGATCTGTGCCGAGAACATCTTACAAGTATCGCAGCACGACGCGTTGCAATGACCTAAGGAATCAGTTTGATTACTATAGAGTCTTTGACAATCGGTCCAGTGCAATGCCTAGTGCCCAAAACGGCTCAATTATTGTCAATTACGATATTCGAGGCAGCGGACCTGCCGCGCTACTATTCAACCACACCAGCACGTCGAACTTATCCTGGAGCGAGCGCTTTCTTGAATCGCTGGCTGAGCAGCTGACGATTGTAACGCCTGACTATCGCGGGACGGGTCTATCGACTCCGGCATCGAGCGAGTTTTCGCTATCCGAGCTGGCAGCAGACGGCGTGGCCGTGCTCGATGCAGAAGGAATCGAGAAAGCGGTAGTCGTCGGCGCATCCATGGGCGGTGCTGTTGCTCAAGAGTTCGCGCTCAACTTTCCGGACCGTCTCTCGTCACTGGTACTTTTGGGCACATTCGCCGGAAACGAACATTTTGTTCCCCCAGATCCCGGTGTAATGACGCTTTTCGAACAGGCATTGAAAGCCGAATCGAGAATCGAACGTTGGCGGCAAATGCTACCCGCGTCCTACAGCCTCGCCTTTTTGCAGAGTCACGAGGATCTTGCTCTTGAGCTTGAGTTGAAAGGTCTTCGTTACACGACTGACGACACTATAAAATGGCATGGTCGTGCTTTAAGCAAATTCGATGCGTATGATCGATTGCCATCAATCTCAGTGCGATCTTTGGTCATGCACGGCACCGCTGACCCAATAATTCCGTTCGAAAACGGCCAAATTCTTGCACGGAAACTTACGAATTCGGAGTTCGTGGCGCTAGACGGGGTAGGCCACCTGCCAGCGGTGGAAAAGCCCTTGGAAATCGCCGATCTAATCCGAAATTTCACACTAAGGACCGTCTAGATGAACTTGAATAGCGACTCATAGTCGAGGCACCCGCCGACGCTATTCGGCCGAAAGACGTTCAATGAGCCGCTCAGGATGCTGGACCATGTATTAAACCGTGCGCGCCGAAGCGGGTGAAAACCGCACGGCGGCGGTGCATCATAAAGGGGAGCCCGCAAACCCGCGAATTCCGATTGTACGAATCCGTGCTCGCCTGCTTGGTCTGGTGTTTGCCGACAAGGTCGTACAGGCTGTATGGCGACGAACTCGCGTGCATTTACGGAGGGCGTTGGAGGAGACGTTCGGGAATTTGGGTAAGGCTGCCGTCCGCTGGCGAACGTCGACACAGGTCGGCGACGCAGGTACGGACATTTGTCTCGACCATATCGACGCCTGGCGACGCGCATGGTTGCCGCCATCGACGGTAGCGGCGCTGCTCGGTGCAGGTATCGTATGGAGCACTGTCGCCATCGCTATGGTCAGGAAGGCTCGCCGAGTTTCGATGACACTCAACTTCAACGTCGCAACGACCGTGGTTCTAAAGCAGACGTTAGATACTCCCCGCAGACGGCCCGTGGGCATTGCCCAAATTTCCGCGAATTTACCGGTTTCTTGTCGGCTTGGTCGACCTTGTCCCGACCTTAGTCATTCAGCGCCAGATAGCCAGCCACTTTCGAATCGGCAGGCTTGACAACAAGGAATTATTAGGTAACCTTATGGTTACCTATGAAGCCTGACTCGATGAATTGTATTTTCCATGCGCTTGCATCGCCGACCCGGCGCGAGATGCTCGACATCGTCAAGGACAACCCAGGCTGCAGCGTTACGAAGGTCTGTCGTCACTTTGATGTCAGTCGTATTGCGGTGATGAAGCATTTGGCAGTGCTGGAAAATGCGGGTTTGCTGATTTCTGAGAAACACGGTCGCACCCGGAGCCTCTATTTCAACCCGGTGCCGATTCAAATGATTCATGAACGTTGGACCAGCGACTACAGTGAAATGTGGGCCAGCAAGTTGACTGCATTCAAGTACAACGTCGAAAAAAACTAACAAGAACCAGGAGAAACGCAATTGC
>Ga0055481_10000611_pt1 | contig 12098 bp, 11 predicted proteins | sample Muzzi_PWC_D2_FD_57936 | JGI IMG/M metagenome (GOLD analysis project Ga0055481, IMG submission 57936) | Wetland microbial communities from San Francisco Bay, California, USA, that impact long-term carbon sequestration - Muzzi_PWC_D2 | ecosystem: Environmental > Aquatic > Marine > Wetlands ... | reverse complement strand
GCCAAACGGCACCGCTTCTTAAAAGCACGGTCTATGAAGAAGCGTATTGCCTAGTTTTCAAACAGGTCCGGAAAATAGAAGGTTTTATATTTTGTCACCAGGCCTTTGATATTCAGGGATTTAAGATTGGTAGCCGTCTTTTCGCTAAAGCCGAGTTGCTTAAAATCCAAGATAGAGTGAAAAGAATGGCACTCGTCACAGGCTACGCTGATCTCTTTTTTGGCGATGTCGCGGTGAAAATAATTTAAAGCATCGGTTCTCTGATCGTTCGTCAGGTTTTTTTCCTTCAGCAGGAACTCTTTTGCTTTGCGGGTGTCCGCAGGATTGAATGTCAATTGCCTTTCCCCGTCGTTTTTTACATAAACTGCGATGCGGGATAAAAAATGCTCTGATTTGTGGGCGGTTTGCGTCTTGGGATTGTAATATGTTCCGAAAGGTTGCCCGCTAAAATCCGCGTTTTCGGTGTCTTTCCAGTGATATGTGAAATCAGGATAATTTTCTTTTTTTAAATGACACACATCGCAGACCATAAACCCGGTGTGCAAATTTAAAAGCGCCCGGACCAGCTTGTTTTCAGCATGGGGGTACAATGGATGGCAAACGCGGCAGGCGGTTTCGTCATCCAGCCGGGTAATAAACGATTGTTCCCCTTTATGGAAATCTTTTAGCGGGTAATTTTTTACCAATTGCCTGTCTTTTTCTTCGAGGTGACAGGCGCTGTTGCAATCCACATGTGTCTCGCCGGTATGGGGAACTTTCACCACCCGGGTGTGGCATTTGCGACAGTCCACCTTGCCATGAGCCGATTTGACATAGCTGGCCTCATCGATATGAAGCACTTTGAACCCGTCACCTTTTTCATGGCGGACTAAGCCTGGAAATTGATGACAGGTCAGGCAGCCGCCCTCGTCGATGGCAAAGCTCACATCGGCCGCAATAAAAAGCAAGCAGCAAAAAACCAATTGCACCAAAACCGATGGACACACTTTCAAATTTTTCAAATGATTTGAATGAATATACGATTTCATGGCAATAATGTCCCGGCCGGTTAAAATAAAATTAGCCCAAAATGTAAAAACTTTACTTTTAAAATTCTTAAGGCAATTACTATACCAGGCAGGACCCAATTCACGGTTTTTTTGCCGAAGCATCTTTTGACCCCCCTGGTGTTCAGTAAGAATGGTGTAATTCCCTTTTCGACTGGAATTCAGCGTCGCTGAAGGATAAAAACCGATGACGGCGAAAGCATCCCCTGCCTGGTGAAATCACCGATCCGACTTGGTGATATGACCAACTATTATCCGTTTCATCGGTAAATCAAATCCGGCTGACAACCAATAATACAAGGTTTTCAAAGGATCATTTCGGCCCAATTCGCTCTGGCACACACATTGCAAATTATTCTTAAAATCAAATAATTGCAACCCAATTTCGTTTTGCATCCCTGTTTTTGAAACAAGTTCGTGAATAGCATCCCCGATAAGTCACTTTTGACCGGTAAATGCCGATTCTTTCATCTTAAGAGGCCATGCAGCTTATGGAAATTAAAAACCTCCTTAAATTCAGAATTTCATTCTGGGCACTATTTTTATTCTTAATTCTGGCCGCGCCGCTAAGTTCATCTGCCGCCGATATCGGCAACTGTCTATTATGCCATAAGTACCCCGGTCTCAGCCGGATAGACGAAGAAGGCAAATTCAGGCTGATGTACGTCAATGAAGAAATATTCAATCAAAGTGTGCATGCCAAGGTCAAATGCGAGGGCTGTCACCCCGATATTCAAAAGATCCCCCACGAGCCGGCTAAAAAAGTTGACTGCCTGACCCAGTGCCATATTATCGAACCCTCCAGTGAAAAAAAATTCTCCCACAAGGATGTGGCGGAGTCTTTAGCGACCAGCGCGCATGCCAAAGTCGATAAAAAAGGCCAGCCCAAACCATATCCGGAGGATATACCGACGTGCAAGAATTGTCATGAAAACCCGCTTTACAGACCGCTGTCTTTTTTCAAACGGGTGCGTCCCGGCATATCGGATGTCGCCCTGGGGCGCTGCCGGGTTTGTCATAAATCCGATGAATTTATCTACCGATTTTATAACCATGTGACCACCCGGCTGCACAAGATCCGAAATCCGAAAAATATCGCCCAGGTTTGTGGCCGATGCCATGACGATGACGAGATCATCGCCCGGCATAACCTGTCCACCAAAGCCGTATTTTCCTACGGCGAAACGTTTCACGGCAAGGCGGCCCGCTTTTTAGAGGAAAAAATCCCCGACTGCCTGGACTGTCACGTCAAACCCGGCGAATCCGTGCACCAGATGCTGCGCCACGACGATCCGAATTCCATCACGCACATAAACAACCGCGGCCGAATCTGTGCCAGCATGGACTGCCATCCCAATGCCACGCCGCAGATGGCCACCTACAAAGTCCATGCTGAGTTTAACCGGGAACAAAGCCCGTTCCAGTATTATTTTCAGGTATTTTTTATTGTATTGGCCGGCGGTACCCTGCTGCCCCTGATGGGCCTGTTGTTCCTGGATTTGTTCAGAAGATTATTCCCGAATGCTGTAATCAAACGGAGTAAGTCCACCAATGGAAAGACATCTCAAAATCAAGATAAAAAACGGTAAAAAATATTTCTACAAATTTACGCCGATTCAGAGGGCTCAGCATATAACCATTGCCACTTGTGTCATTGTGCTGGCCCTGACCGGCATGCCCCTTAAGTTTCATGATACCTTCTGGGCGCCCCATCTTTATGCGCTCTTTGGCGGAATCAAGGTGGCCCCGGTGGTCCATAAAATTGCCGGTACGGTGTTGATGCTGCTTTTTATGTTTCACCTGATCTACGTTGGCTTCAGCATTGTGAGGGACATGATAATTCCCTTGAAGAAGAAAAAACAATTGCGGGTCAGCTCGGTCCTTAAATCCCTGGTGACCCATCCCATCATGCCCAGTTTCAAGGATGTCAGGGATATCATCGATCTTTTGAAATATTATCTGTTTATAACCGATGAACGTCCCGCAGGCGCCAAGTTTACCTGGAAAGAGAAATTTGACTACTGGGCGCCTTTCTGGGGCATCGTCATCATGGTAACCACCGGTCTGATCATGTGGCAGAAGGAAATCGTCACCAGATTTCTGCCGGGCGTTGTCATCAACCTGGCCTTGATTGCCCACAGCGATGAAGCCTTGCTGGCGGCACTGTTTTTGTTCATCTGGCATTTTTACAATGTACATTTTTCCACCTCCGTTTTTCCGATGGGCACCGTATTTATAACGGGATATCTGCCGGAGCATTTGATGGTGGAAGAACATTATGAATATTACAAGCAGGTCATGAAAGCAGCCGGATTGGAGGATGAGATTCTGGCAGCGGATGGTTCGGCGGCCACAAAATCGGAAAAAGCGCCGGAAACCAACCGCGTAATATCCGTCTCGGATCTGCCGCGAGTATCTTAATCGGCTGCTGAAAGAGGTATCAATTTATGAAGAAGTTGCTTGCAAAACTGTACATCCTGGGATCCCTGGCTGTAACGGTGCTTTTTATCGTCATAATCTGGAAGGTGACCTTCGGACACATCGTCGAAGAGTATCGCGCCCGCAAGACGAGCGTCGAAATCGCCAAATTCAAAGAAGAGCAGCATCAGGAAAAAGAGAAAATTACCTTTCAGAAAGCGATTCTGGAAGGCGAGGAGCGCCAAAAGATTTACCTCGGCTACCGGGTACTGGAGCAAAGATGGATCGAAGGCCATTTTCATCACATTGATTTTGACTTCAAGCCCGATAAGTCAAATTACTGCGTTGAGTGCCACGGCGATCTGCCCCACGATAAGATCAAGGAGTTGCGGGCCTTCGGCAACATGCATGCCTCTTTTATCGCCTGTGAGACCTGTCATGTCAGGCTTGAGGGGGAGGCCCGAACCGGCATATTCAAATGGTATGATCGCGAAACCGGTCAGATTGTCAAAAGTCCGGTAAAAGAAGGGGTTCCGCCCGGTACCTATAACGCAAAAATTCTGCCGTTTGAGCGGGTTGACGGTAGGGTGCAACGGGTCGATAATCCCGAAAGAGTCGCGTTTGCACGAGAATACCAGAAAACGGAAAAAACTTTGACCGAGCTGCAAAAGTCAAAGGCCAGAAAACTGATTCATAACATCGTCAGCCCGAAACCCTATTTATGTGAAATGTGTCATCAAAAGGAGAACCCGGTTTTGCCTTTGAAGGAGCTCGGGTATCCGCAGCACCGGGTCGATACGATTGTCAGCACCGAAGTCATCGGGATGATCAAGAACTACACCAAGTTCTACATCCCGTTGCTGCTTGATCCCGGGGCGGGAACCGCAACCCCGCAACAATAAAGATGGAGGAGAACTGCTTTGGAAGCCCGCAGATTAACCGCCTTTATATCCTGTCTTTATGCCATGCTTTTTTTGCTGCTCTCCTCCGGTCAGGTCTTTGGAACCAATGCCGTTACCGATACGGAAAATTGCCTGTTGTGCCATCGATATCCCAGCATCGGAAGATATGATGAAAGCGGGACCAAAAGAGTTTTTTATGTCAACGACCAAAAGTATGCCGCTTCCATTCACGGCAAATTGAAATGTAAGAATTGCCATGTCGGCCTCGATAAAATACCGCACACCGATATCAAAAAGGTTGATTGTGCTACCAAATGCCATATAAAGGAGCCTTCTACCAATCAGGAATTTTCCCACAGCAACATGATAAAAAAATTTGAGGCCAGTGTCCATGGACCCGGAACGGCCGAAAATCCCAAACCGTTTCCTGAGGATTTACCCACCTGCAAATATTGTCATGCAAATCGCATGTATATCCCGCTGGACGGGATGTGGGGCAAAAGCGAGGCCCTGTCCCATGAAACCCTGACCCGTTGTGTCGGCTGTCACACCAAAGAAAGTTGGGCCCAAAATTTTTACGCCCATTTTACCCATCGTATGCGGCGCCCCAGAACCCAGGCCGAAGTCGTAAAATTGTGCACCAGCTGCCACGAAGATACTCATAAAATGGCGCGTCATGGTGTGGAGAGTATAGAAACTTATAAAGATACATTTCACTGGAACCTGGTCCGGTATGGCGTCAAAGATGCCCCCGACTGCATCAGCTGCCATATACCCGTTGGTTATTCCACCCATGACATCCGTCCCCGAACCGATCCGATCTCACCGCTTCATCTTTTCAACCGCATCAAGACCTGCAGCAACCAGGGAGGCATACAGTCCTGTCATCCGGGAGCTACGGCTGCGTTCGCCTCCGGAAGAGTTCATGCCTATGGGACCAAAGCTCAGATACTGGCCGGCAGCGGGACTGCGAACCTTGCCGATCTGGAGAGGGCCACGGTGCTCGAGCGGGCCGAAGCCGAAACGTCTGATGAAGAAATTTTTGATTATAAGGTGCTGCAATTAATCAAGTTGTTTTATAAGGTTATAATCGGCGGGACGATTTTGTTTATGGGCTTTCATCAATGGTTGGATTTTTTAGCGGCAAGAAGAAAAAAGAAGAAGCTAAAAGAGTAAAGCATATTTTCTGAAAGGTCTCGGACATGGGCAATGAAGAATCAGTTATAAACAACGCTGTTATACCGGAGGTTGCGGACGCCACGGGCGGCAGATTTTTTGTGAGGCTCAACAATTCCGAACGGATGCAACACATGCTTTTTGCGATATGTTTCATTGTCCTGGTCGTTACCGGATTCATGCTCAAAATTCCGGATAGCTTCGTGAAATCCCTTGGAGGGGCAGGCGCGATTGTATTCAGCTACCGCAGCATTATGCATCGCACAGCCGGCACGATTATGATTCTGGTCAGCGTCTATCACGTTTATTATCTTATTTTCAATCGTGCCGGTCGACGCTGGTTGGTTGATATGTTACCACGATTTAAAGACTTAAAAGATATGCGCGATAATTTCCTTTACTACATCAATCTAAAAAAGGAACCACCTGAATTTGACCGCTTCTGCTACAAGCATAAAATAGAGTATAGTGCCCTGATTGCCGGGACGACGATTGTCTCCATGACCGGCTTGATCCTGTGGACGCAGTACAAATGGAGCAAATTTATCGTGGATATTGCGACCCTTGTCCACGGCATGGAGGCCATTTTGGCGTGTTTGGCAATTATGATCTGGCATTTATATGAAATCCATTTTAGACCGCATAAATTTCCGCTGGATAATACGTGGATTACCGGAGTAATCGATGAAGCGGAAATGAAGGAAGAATATGCGCTGCATTATAAGAAGATAATGAAAGATCCTGAACTGCAGAAGATATACATAAAAAAATGATGGTTATATTCACGCAAAGCCGCAAAGCTCGCGAAGGAAACTTAAAAATATGACCAGACTATCTTTGCGGCTCTGCGTTTTTGCGAGAGGCCTTTTAGCTCCGGTTGGTCCGGGTTAGGTTTTGAGATGAAAAGCAAGTTGTCTATTTTTATCGTAAAAGCCGTTTTTGCGATCCCCTTAGTAGTGTTTGGCCTTTGGCTGCTGCAGATGCTTTACGTACCCGGTATCGATGCCGGAAAACCGGCAGCGAAGCCAATGCCCGTGGAGGATGAAGGCATATTTAGAAAAATTTTAAAAAGCGATAAACGACCGCCTCAGCCGCATTTCCACATGGTGGATGAAGTTTTGATTCAACCGGAACCGTTTCAGCCGATATGTCTCTCGTGCCATGGCACCTTTCCCCACAGCAAGGAAAAGAAAGTTCGTTCCCTTCTTAATTTTCATACCGGTTTTATGGCTTGTGCCGTGTGCCACTTTCGCAAAGATCCGGCCGACAAATCGTTTTCATTTATCTGGGTGGATCGCGTGACGGGAATTACTTCCCGGCAGGCGGACGGGCAATACGGAAAATATCCTGCCAAAATTTTCCCGGTTAAATCCACCGGGGAAAATACGGAGGAGATTATCCATCCGGTCAATGAAAAATCGGCCCGGGAATTCATGGAGCTCAAAGATCAATTTACACACGATCAAATGGCAGAGGCCAAAATTAAGCTTCATGAAAAAATTTCACAAAAACCGGTGTTTTGTACCGAATGTCATAAAAAAGATGGTTATCTTGATTTTTCAAAACTGGGGTTTCCTGAAAATAGAGTCAATCATCTGGTCTCATCCGAGGTCGCCAGCATGATTGCAAATTATGAAACCTTCTACCTTCCTGATGTCATTGATTTTAGCAAGGACTGATAACAACCATGTTGTCGGTCTCGGCTAATCGATGCCGCAGCTTTTTCCCATTTCGCGAATCCAGGGAACACCCGGTGTTAAACAGCGCTAAAATGATGATGATGGCCGTGAATGTTTTCCTGGGTTTTTTTATAATTGCCAGGCATGTCACATAGCGGCATAGTCAATTAACCGGAAATCCATCATAACATTTACCGGCTATAAGATAATGATAGAGGGGGGTATTTAAATTGGTAAAAAAGGTTACTGGAAAAACATATCGTCAATGCTTTTGAATTTGCGCTTGGCGGGATCATGGTAGTATTTTTTCCGAAACGGTGCATCCTTTCCATGACAATCTTGGCATACCGTAAATGCAGAGGGCGGTCGGAGAAAACTGTTGGTTTCATCGCCTTCCGTGTTCATGCCGGTTCCCTTGACGGCCGATTGGGGATTCCATCGATGAACGTTATGACAGGACGGGCATGAAATATTACCGGTCGTGACTTTTGTGCCGGCGTTCCCGTGGAATAGCGGAAAATAACCGGGTTGGCCCTTTTTGTGCTCGTCTCCAATTTTGACGAGCTTTTCCCGGGGATGCAAATAGACCGGCGGTACTTTAGCTTTTGCCGGACCCTCCGGTGAGTGACACGCATTGCACATTCTTTCCATGACATTGTTGCCCATCCCATATCCCCGGGCCCAGAGAACGATCTGGCTGCGGCCGTTGTGAGTGAGATGGCAGACACCGCAGGTGCCGGATTCAAGCGGGGTCTGATCCACAATATTTTTTGCCGAAGGGGCTGTCACCAGAAGGTCGTGTTCGGTTTGATCGATAAAACCCTTATCCGGGTGACAGTTTTCACACAGCCTGGCGGAAGGCGAATTTTCCAGCCGCAGGAAACTGTTTCTCGCGTTTCCTTCCAGCTTAAAATGATCCCCGCCGCTGTCGGTCAAAGGGTCCCAGCGATGCGGATCATGGCAGGTCGGACAGCTGACAACCCCCTTTTCAGAGATGGCTCCCTGGGCGTTGAAAAGCGGCAGGCTTGTGGCCAGTCCTTTCTCAGACGGTGAAATGTTTACGGGATGCGAAGGGTCTCGGATCAATTTTTTAGCCGCCGACCCATTTCGATTGTGGCATTCCAAACACAGATCCGCCGCGATATTTCCGTTCTCAGACCATGGTTTTCTAGCCCACAGAAAAGATTGCCGGGCATTGTGCACCAGATGGCAGGTACCGCAGAGGCCGGATTCGGAAGGTGTTTGATTTTGCATGTTTTTTGCTTCCGGTGCCGTTTTGCTCAAATCGTGCTTGGACCCGGCAACGGGAAATTTATCGCCATGGCATTCCCGGCATATTTGGGGCGCCTGTTTTCTTAAAAAGGATGTTCGCCGGTCAGCCGGTGAGTCTTTTCCGGCCGAATCCAGGGTGGCATCGGTGCTCCAGCGATGGGGATCGTGACAGGTGGCGCACGTCATTTCTCCATTGTGGTCCTGAAAACCGAGATGGTTAAAAAGCGGCAGGTCCGTATTCGCATTCACGTTTGATTCGATCGGCCGAACCGCCAGAGGATGCTGCGATCCGCTAAGGGCGGCCTTTTCGGCATTATTGCCCGGACTGTGGCAGCTTAGGCAGAGTTCCCGGGTAAGCTGCGTCTTGCCCTCGACCCGGCGCGCTTCCCGGTGGGGCAGGTGACAGGCGGAGCACACCCCGGCCTGGGCTGCGGTGTTGCCCGCCAGATTTTTTTCATCAGGCGCGGTGAGTAAAAGATTGTGTTTGGTCCCGGCGACGACTTGTTTGTCCGCATGACAGGTCAGGCACAGGGCGGATTGTTGATCATTTTCGATGAGAAGCCCCTGCTGTTTAATTTCGTTGCGGTGAATTTTGTGGCAGCTCTGGCAGATTATTTCGCCGTCGTGACCCAGCCGGGCACCCTTTTTGATGAGTGCTGCGGGTATCCGGGCCGACGCCGGCTTGACGTTGAAGACATGGAAAGGCTTTTTGCCGCCGTCCGGAGCACGATAGTCCTTATCCCGGTGACAATCCAGGCAAAGACTGGAATCCCTTCCGCTTTCAATCAGAAAACTTTCATACTTCGATCCGTGGGCGGTGTGGCAGGTCTCGCATATCAGCTGATTGGTTTTATCTCCCTCCAGGGCACCGGCGGCGATCAGATTGGGGGGGATCTCCTGCTTGACGGTGTCCAGCGGGTGATTGTGGGTGCTGATTGAATCGGCCATATCCGGGTGGCACATGCGGCACATGGCGGAATTGCGGTTGGAGGTGCGCATGAAGATCGTCTCCTTGCTGTCCGGTCCGCTGGGGACACCGTGGGCGGTGTGGCAGGTGGCACATCGCATATTGCCCTGATCATCCAGCGGGAAAATGTCGGGAATCTTCATGTGATCGGGTGGCGGTACGCCGGTTTTGTGCTGGGGGGTATTATAAGCTCGGGCCCTTGAATCCGCTATGCTGCCGTCATGACAGGAAAAGCACATTTCAGGTGTGGCCACAAGTTTTTCGGCCGTATAATCGACGAGGTCCGAACCTCGACCCTCAATAAAAAAGGTATCTACCCACCGGTAATGACAAATGGCGCACGACTTGGCTGAATTCGGATTGCGGGGGGCTTGAACCTGCGCATGGGATATATTTGATATCCCGATCAGTACGATCAAGAATAACCACTGGTTAAAGCGCAGCATCTTAGAGAAATTGATTAAACGGAAACCTGTGCTCATTTTGCTATTACCTGAATTTACAGCAAACTTCGCTTCGGATAAATTACTGATATACAATCTTAGTTATTGTTGTTAAGAATACGTCAATATTCAGGTATTCAATCATTATCTGAAAGTTTGACCCGGATAGACTAATGGTGTTTCGTGCCCACGAAATATTGCAAGTTATGGGCCAAATTTATTTTGTGGAGCCACTTGAGGTAAATTTTTTTCGGGTAGTGTCGGGTGAAGTACTGCAGACTTTTCGTGCCTTTGTATTTATTCCCGGCTATCTATTTTTTAGAATCCTGAAAATTAAATTTTTACCTTTTGGGAAATAAATATCGAATTCAACACGGGAAAGCAAGCAAGAGTTCCAGATCAATCATGCAAATCCAATCGCATTCATTATTATGAGTGATAAAAAAAAACGTATTACTGCCGGTGCCCTGGCCATTGCTTTTTTCCTGATTCACGCCGCGGCACTCGTCCATGCCGGAGAATACTATCACATTATCTGGTCCTGTCACCTGGGCTGCCTAATTGTGGGTATCGGGCTGCTGAACCGACTTCCATGGCTGTATGCAATCGGCTTTTTCTGGTTGACCATGGGTGTACCGCTCTGGCTGTTGAATGTTTTAACCAGTCACGATTTCATGCTGACCTCAACCCTCAGCCATATTGGCGGTATCATCATCGCCGTATACGGCCTCAGGTTTGAAAAAATGCCTCGCTTCTCGTGGGCAGCGGCAACAGCCGGTTTGGCAGTTCTGGGATTTGTCAGCAGGCTGGTTACACCGCAACAGGCCAACGTCAACCTGTCTTTTGCAGTATGGCAGGGGTGGGAAGAAAAATTCCCTTCTTATTTCTGGTATGTGGTCATGCTTTTAACCATTGCCGCCTTTACGTTTTGGATTCTGGATCTCACTGTCCGGCGATATCAAGCAAAAATTCGATAAAACTGAACTTATTAGCGAGCGCGGAGGAATTTAAATTTTTTGTAAAGCCAGCTGCTTTCCAGCTCGAATTGATTCTTAAATACCACCAGCAAAAGAACCACCATTGCGATCATGATAAATTCAGTCGATTCTTCCCACCAGTCGGCCCAGGCCTGATTTTCATTAAACGTCAACAGCAATCCAAAGCGGAAAAATGAATAGCTTGTAAAACACAGTGCCAGAAAAAACGGCAGCTGAGCCTTTATAAGCCCCCTGCGGCCCCGGCGCAGATAGAGGAAAGAAATCATAAAACTAAGCGCACCCAAAATCGGATATAACCGAAACTCAATCAATAGATTCCAGAAATCTTTGAGCCAGACAACATCCGATAAGAAAACGGGCATAATAATCTTGAAAGGACGCAGGGGCATCGTTAGCGGGATCAGCGCGACAAAGGCCAGGGCCGGCAGCAACCACAGGGCCAGCCGATGTAGTCCGCAGACCACCGGCTCTTTTTTCCAGCAATGCCTGCAATGACGTTGCAACGCGCAGGTCTTATCAGGTTGGTTATAATGCAAAACACGTTCGTCAAAGAACCGCACCACCCCCCAGAAGAGCAAAAAGAACGTCCCCACCATTCCGAGACCGTGAATGAATTCCAGCCAGACACTTTTGTTTGACGCTACCAGGTAATTCAGGGTACAGGCATTTTCGCCGATAAAAAAGAGCAGCATGGCATTTCGTATCAGAACTAAATCCATTGATTTTTTTTTCCACAATATCAAAATGACAAGCAATGACATCACAACGTACGCCGGTTTGACGACAAAGGCCGCCGCGGTCATGGCAATCTGGGAAAGCATCGGGATTTTAACCACCGGTGGCGCCAGCAATTTTTTCTCCACGGCAGTGCCGGATCCCGACTGAAACGAGTAACCCAGCTCGAGCCAACGACGGGTGCCTCCGAGAAGGCTGTACACATTTCGATAGCCGTGTGCCATAAACGTCGCTGCGGCGATCTGGGAATCCCGGCCATGGGTACAAATAATTACGATACGGACTTCTCTCGGAATCGGGCCCTTCGCCGCATAGCCATCAATACTGTCCATATTTAGATGAATTGCTCCGGGAATGTGGTTTTCGCGGTAAGCTGATTCAGCGCTGACATCGATGATGATGGGAGGGGTAAATTCAGATAGTCATCATTTATCTTCGGCAACTCCGGCTGTGCCCTGGTAG
>Ga0055481_10000609_pt1 | contig 12117 bp, 10 predicted proteins | sample Muzzi_PWC_D2_FD_57936 | JGI IMG/M metagenome (GOLD analysis project Ga0055481, IMG submission 57936) | Wetland microbial communities from San Francisco Bay, California, USA, that impact long-term carbon sequestration - Muzzi_PWC_D2 | ecosystem: Environmental > Aquatic > Marine > Wetlands ... | reverse complement strand
CACCAATTGCTCGTGATTGTATTCCCGCATCGCAGCGGCGAAGTCCATCGGTCACTCCTTGAAGTCAAACCGACATGAGCGGAACCCCCGCGTCAGGGCGCTCCGTACCGGTAAAACCCCTGTCCCGACTTGCGCCCCAGGTGGCCGGCGGCCACCATGCGCCGGAGGAGCGGGCAGGGGCGATACTTGTCGTCACCCAGCCCACGATGCAGGACCTCGAGGATCGACAGGCAGACGTCGAGGCCGATGAGGTCCGCCAGCGCCAACGGCCCCATCGGGTGGGCCATTCCCAATTTCATCACCGCGTCAACCGCTTCCGGCGTTGCGACGCCCTCCATGACACAGTAGATCGCCTCGTTGATCATCGGCATCAGGACACGGTTCGACACGAAGCCCGGATAGTCGTTGACCTCCACCGGCACCTTGCCGAGGTCGGTGGCGATCTGCATCACCCGATGAAGCGTATCATCACTGGTCGCATGACCGCGGATGACTTCCACCAGCTTCATGACCGGGACCGGGTTCATGAAGTGCATCCCGATGACCTTGTCCGGCCGGCTGGTGTGCGCACCGATTGCGGTGATGGAAATGGAACTCGTATTGCTCGCCAAGATCGTGTCCGGTGGACACAAACGGTCGAGTTCGGCGACGATATGGAACTTGAGATCCGGCTTCTCGCTGGCCGCCTCCACCACCAGGGCGGCGTTCTTGGCCGCGGTCAGGCTAGTATGCGTCCGGATCCGCCCCTCGACGTCTCGGGCGGCGTCCGCGGTGAGCACCTCCTTCTTCACCTGCCGGGCCAGGTTGCTCCGGATCGTGGCCATCCCCCGCTCCAACGCGTCGGCGACCACGTCCACCAGGTGCACGTTCCACTCGTGCTGCGCAAAAACGTGGGCGATCCCATTGCCCATCGTCCCCGCCCCGATTACGGCGACCTCACTCATGCGGCCTCCGACCGAGTCGCCCGGCGGCCACTACCACCGCCACCCCCAGCATCACCGTCGCGGCCAGCCCCCCCTCGGGCCCGAACGCGCCGCCGGTCAGCCACAGCGGCCCACCGGGTCGGTACTGGTAGTGCGGAAGTCCCAACGGAATGCCGCTGACGCTGGCGCCCGCCATGGCGAGAGTGGCGTTCCACCCCCAGTGCGCCGCCGTCGCGGCCCACAGGCCACCCGGCCCCAAGAAGATGGTGCCGAGGAGCACACCGGCGAGAGCGATGTTCGCCACGGCGAGTCCGGTGACTCCTGGGTTTCTCAGGTGCACGGCAGCGAACCCCGCTGCCAGCAGAACCACCGCGCTCCCGATGCCGACGGCCCGCCCGAACAGCACCAACGGAACCCCTCGGAAGATGAGCTCCTCCGCCAGTGCGGCAGGGAGGAGGATCGTGAGAATCACCGCCCCCGCCCCGAGAAGGTCCGAGATATCCCCAGGCGCCGATACCCAGGAGGCACCTCCCGCCCCCGCGATCAGTAGGACCGTGAGCCCGGCGGGGACGGCGCCGAGGAGAAACCCAGCCGACACGCCACGCGCCACCGGCCCGGCCCCGCGCCAGCGAAGATCATCCCAACCGAGCGCAGTCCATCGGGCCACGAGCGCAGTCGCCATTGCCGCTGCGGCGATCGTAACCACCCCCTGCACGAAGAGCTGGTTGGGCCCAAGAGTGGTAAACCATGGGACGACCGACGGGACCACCTCGCGCGCCGCAAGGAAAAGCACGGTCGAGAGGGCGACGGCGACGGCCAGGGTGAGAAGGGTGAAGACGGCCGTCCAGAGGAAGGCGAGCGCCAGGGGTCGCCATCCGGCGAACCCGCCCCCGCGGGCCTCTCCGGTCAAAGGTGCCGTCGTACGGCAGGCCCTAGCCTCGCCGTGAGGATGCCGGCCGTTGCAATCTTCAGGACGTCACCCGCAAGGAACGGAAACGACCCGAGGCGGAGGGCGACATCGAGGTCGCCGCCGAGCACCTCTAACTGGGCCACGCCGCCGGCGTGGATGGCCACCAGCCCCGCAACGGCCGCGAGCATGCACCGCCCGGTGCGGCCCGGAGTCGCCAGCCACCCGACCAACGCTGCGGCCACGGGGTACGCCAGCAGATATCCCCCGGTCGGCCCGATCAACCGCAGAGCCCCTGGCGCCCCACCCGGCGTGAAGACTGGGAGGCCGATCGCGCCGAGAGCCAGGTAGAGAACCAGCGCCTGGCTTCCGCCTGCCGCTCCCAGGAGGCCCCCGACGAGGAGAACCGCCAGGGGTTGGAGGGTCATCGGAACGGGAGTGAACGGGAGCGGGACGCTCACCTGGGCCGCCAGCGAGACGGCGAGCGCACCCGCCGCCACGGCGAGGGCTCGCCGTCTGGCCGGCGTGGCGGTGAGAGGAAACGGAGCAGTCTCGGTGGTCATGGTTCCTCGGTCCAGAGGGTCAGTCCTTCTCGACGCTGAGCGCCACGGCGTTGCCCCCGCCGAGGCACAACGTGGCCAGTCCAGTGGAGGCACCCCGGTCGGTCATCGCATAGAGGAGCGTCGTCAGGATGCGGGCGCCGCTGCACCCGATCGGGTGGCCCAGCGCGACGGCGCCGCCGTTTACGTTCACTCGATCCCAACTCCACCCCAACCCCTGGCCATCGGCCAGCGCCTGGACGGCGAAGGCTTCGTTGGCCTCGATCAGATCGTAGGCGTCGATGGTGGTCTTGGCTTTGGCCATCAAGTTCTGGACGGCGTGGATCGGGGCAAAGAACAGATCCTTCGGCTCGCCCCCGCCCATGGCGTACCCAGTGATCCGCGCCATCGGGGTGAGGCCATGCGCCCGGGCAAAGGCCAGCGAGGCCACGACCAGGGCGCTGGCGCCGTCGTTTAGTCCGGGCGCGTTCCCCGCGGTGACGGTCCCGTCCTTCTCGAACGCCGGTTTCAGGGCCGCGAGCGCGTCGAGATTGGTGTCCTTCCGTGGGGACTCGTCGCGCTCCACCAGGGTGGTGCCCTTCCGCCCCTTTACCTCCACGGGGAGGACTTCCGCGGCGAACTTCCCGGCCTCCCACGCTGCCACCGCCTTCTGGTGGCTGCAAAGGGCAAACTCATCCTGCGCCTGGCGGGAGATGCCTGCCTTGCGGGCGGTATACTCTGCGTACAGACCCATATGGTTGTCGCCGAACGAATCCCACAGGCCGTCGTGGATCATCCCGTCCACCGCGGTCTGGTTCCCCGCCTTGATCCCTTGCCGCAGCCCAAACAGGTAGTGCGGCGAGGCTGACATCGCCTCCATCCCACCGGCCACGATGCACTCGCCGTCGCCGGCCCGAATCGCCTGCGCGCCCAGCATGACGGCCTTGAGACCCGACCCGCAGACCTTGTTGATGGTCATCGCCGGCACTGTTCCTGGGACCCCAGCGTGAATCATCGCCTGGCGGGCCGGCGCCTGCCCGGCGCCGCCCTGGAGGACGTGCCCCATAACGACTTCGTCGACCGCGGCCCCATCCACGCCGGCTCGGATCAACGCCTCGCGCACCACCTGGGCCCCCAGGGCTGGCGCCGAGAAGCTGGACAGGCCTCCGAGATAGCGCCCGATCGGCGTCCGGACGGCGGATAGGATCACAGGGGTGGTACGATCATCCACGGCAATCACCCTCGTTCCTCGAAGAAACACGGCCGAATTTGCAGGCTTCCGGCCAGAAACTCGCACAAGGTACCCGGCCCGGGAAGTGCGTTCAAGCGACCCGTCACACCGCGGCGGGTGCCGGCTCCACCGCGACGCCGTACGGCTCGATGGCGCGACTGGCGATCTGATCGAGCAGTCGGGCGGCGAACGCCTCTACTGGCATGATCTCCTGCTTCTTGCCCGCTCCACGCATCCGCACGGCGACGGTGCCTGCGTCCGCCTCGCGTTGGCCGACGACCGCCATATAAGGGATCTTCAGCATCTCGCCCTCGCGAATGCGGTAGTTGAGCGTTTCCGGACGAGCGTCCACATGAACCCGGATGCCCACCGCCTCCAACTGGCGACCGACTCGATCGGCGGTGTCGGCCCGCCCGTCGGAGATCGGGAGAACGCGGACCTGCTCCGGGGCGAGCCAGAGGGGGAACGCGCCGGCAAAGTGTTCGATGAGCGTGCCGATGAACCGCTCCAGCGAGCCGTAGATCGCCCGGTGAATCATGGCCGGTCGATGCGGCTGGTTGTCCGGCCCGGTGTACTCGAGCTCGAACCGCTCGGGGAGGTTGAAATCCAATTGGATCGTCGGTCCCTGCCACACCCGGCCGATGGCGTCCTCGAACTTCACGTCGATCTTGGGGCCGTAGAAGGCCCCGCCGCCCGCGTCGATGTCATAAGGGATCCCCGCGCGATCCATGGCCCCCCGGAGGATGGCCTCCGCCCGGTCCCAGATGGCGTCGTCTCCAAGCTTCTCCTCGGGGCGGGTGGAGATCTCGAAGGCGAGCGGGAAGCCGAAGGCCTTCCCCACCAGACGCTCGACTTGTCCGAGACAGAGGAAGATCTCGTCCTCGATCTGGTCCATCGTGCAGAAGATGTGGCCGTCGTCCATCGCCAGGCCACGGACACGGAGGAGCCCGTGCAGCACGCCGGACCGCTCGTTGCGATAGACGTTGGCGATCTCCGACAGCCGGAGCGGGAGGTCCCGATAGCTCCGTTGCTGCGCGCGGTAGATCATCGCGTGCATCGGGCAGTTCATCGGCTTGACCCGGTAGCGCACCTCGTCCGACTCCCCCGCCGCCGCGCCCATCGCCGGATACTGGTTGTCGGCATAAAGCGGCAGATGGCCCGAGATCTTGAACAGCTCTTCTCGGGTGATGTTGGGGGTGGAGACCATCTGGTAGCCGGAGGCCAGGTTGTCGTCCTCCACCGCCCGGGAGAGGAGCAGCTTGACCATCGCCCCCTTCGGATGCCAGAGCACCAGCCCCGGACCGATCTCTTCCTGAATGGAATAGAGATCGAGCTGCCGCCCGAGCACGCGGTGATCCCGCTTCTTGGCCTCTTCCATCCGGTGGAGGTAGGCCTCGAGGTCGTCCTTCTTGAACCACGCCGTCCCGTAGATCCGCTGAAGCATCTGGCGGCGCTCGTCCCCCCGCCAGTAGGCGCCTGCGGTGGAGAGGAGTTTGAAATGCTTCAGGCGCCCCGTACTCGGAATGTGGGGCCCCCGGCAAAGATCCACGAACGGCCCGTTCTGGTAGACCGTGATCGTTTCGCCGTCGGCGAACTCGCCGATGCGCTCCAACTTCAGGCGGTCATCCCGGAAGCGGCTCTGGGCCTCGGCCCCGGTCACGACCTCCCGGATGAATGCGTCGTCCCGCCGGGCCACCTCGGCCATCCTGGACTCGATACGCTCGAGGTCGGCGGGCGTGAACGGCTGCGGCACCTCGAAGTCGTAGTAGAACCCATCCTCGATGGGCGGTCCGAAGCCGATCCCGGCGCCGGGGAACAGCTCCCGCACCGCCGTAGCCATGATGTGGGCCGCCGAATGCCGCAACACCTCCAGCGCTTGGGGATCGCTGTCGGTCAGGATGGCAATGCTGGCATCGTGGGTGAGGGGACGATCGAGATCCCACAGGGCGCCGTCCACCCGCGCCACCACCGCAGCCCGCGCCAGCCTGGCCCCGATTCCGCGCGCCACCTCGAGCGGGGTCGTCCCGCGGTCGACTGTGCGCACACTTCCGTCCGGGAGCGTCAGGTGGATACCGTCGCTCACGGCGCCGCAACCTCCGACGGCGGAAGGGCGGCCGGAGTCTGGGGCGCGAGCCAGAGGTACAACCCCAGACACCCCATGATCAGGAGGCCAATCACCAGCCAGCGGCCAAAATCCACCCCCGAAACCTCATGCTCATCCGCCATGTGACCTCCCCGGCGACCACGGGCCCCAACCCCGTTCCAGGCTCGTTCGAAATCGTGTTAACTTTATCAGAACACGAAACATAATGGATAGAGGAACACCGTGCCCCGCCATCGCCGCCCCCCATCGTCAGAGCTCGTCGGCTGGTCCCTTGCCGGGGTCACATTGGGCTTCGTCGTCGGAATCGTCCTCGCCGAATGGCTCGGTCCGGTCCGCCGGCCCCCCCGGGACGAGGGGGAGGCGGAGCCACCGCCCCACCCCCGGAGCCGCCTCGGCAGCGGAGCCACGGCGGCCCGTGTGCGACAGGCCATCGAAGCGGAAGAGAGCCTCCGGGGCGTGGGGCTCACGGTGATCGGGATCGCGCCCGGGGTTGTGGAAGTGCGTGGCTGGGTGCAAGATCGCGCGGCCCGCACCCGCCTCGCACGCCTGGTGCGCACCGTAGCCGGGGTCGACACACTGGTGAACAGTATCCTAGTGCGCGGCGAGGACGACCCGCCGCCGTCGCCCACGCTCCACCTCAGCGGCCGGACGGCATGACCGACGCGTTGCCCTCGCGCTACAATCCGGCGGATATCGAGGCCCCCCTCTACCGGTGGTGGCTCGACCGCGGCGCGTTTCGCGCGGACGCCCACTCCGGGCGACGCCCCTACGTCATCATGATGCCCCCACCCAACGTGACCGCGCACCTCCACATGGGGCACGGGCTGAACAACACACTCCAGGATGTGTTGATCCGCTTCGAGCGGATGCGCGGTCGCGAAGTGCTTTGGCTCCCCGGCACCGACCACGCGGGCATCGCCACCCAGAACGTCGTGGAACGGCTGATTGCGCAGGAGGGGGAGACGCGTTTCGACCTCGGCCGGGAGGCCTTCGTCCAGCGGGTGTGGCGCTATGTAGAAGAGACGGGCGCCACCATCCTCCGTCAACTCGAAGCCCTGGGGGCCAGCTGCGATTGGTCACGGACTTACTTCACGCTCGACGACTCCTTATCGCGCGCCGTGCGGGAGACCTTCGTCCGCCTCCACGAGAAGGGGCTGATCTACCGCGGCAACTACATTATCAACTGGTGCCCGCGGTGCCTCACCGCCCTCTCCAACGAAGAGGCGGAAAAGGAAGAAGAGGAAGGGCACCTGTGGTCGCTCCGCTATCCGATGGCGGATGAAGACGGCTCCATCGTCGTCGCCACGACGCGGCCAGAGACCATGCTGGGCGACACAGCGGTCGCCGTCCACCCCGATGACGAGCGTTATCGGCGGTACCTGGGCCGGCGCGTCGCGCTCCCTCTCACCGGCCGCACCATTCCGGTCGTCGCCGACGCCGGTGTGGATCCCGCCTTTGGGACCGGGGCCGTCAAGGTCACTCCCGCTCACGATCCGCTGGACTTCGAGATCGGCCAGCGCCATGGCCTGGAGAGCATCGATATCCTGACGCCCGATGGGCGGATCAACCAGGCGGTTCCGTCCGCGTTCCAAGGGCTGGACCGGTTCGAGGCGCGCAAGCGGGTGGTCGCGGCCTTCGACGACATCGGCCTCCTGGTCGGCGTCGAGACCCATCGCCACGCCGTCGGGCATTGCTACCGTTGCGGCACCGTGGTTGAGCCGCGCCTGTCCGAACAGTGGTTCGTCCGGATGGAGCCGCTGGCCCGCCCGGCCCTCCGGGCGTACCGCGAGGGTCGGATCACCTTCCTCCCCGCCCGGCGAGGGGAAGACTTTGCCCAGTGGATGGAGGGGATCCGCGACTGGTGTATCTCCCGCCAGCTGTGGTGGGGCCACCGGATTCCGGTGTGGTACTGCGACGACCCCGACTGCGACCGCCCTCCCATCGTCAGCAGGGTCGATCCAGACCGCTGTCCCGATTGCGGGGGTGCCCTCCGCCAGGACCCCGACGTCCTCGACACGTGGTTCTCCTCCTGGTTGGTGCCCATCAGCAGCCTCGGGTGGCCGGAGACCACCGCGGACCTGAAGGCGTTTTACCCAGGACACGTCCTCTGTACCGCCCCGGAAATTCTGTTCTTCTGGGTGGCGCGGATGATCATGGCTGGCCTGGAGTTTCAGGGGGAGCTGCCCTTCACCACGGTCTATCTCCACGGCACGGTGCGCGACACCCAGCATCGCAAGATGTCCAAGTCGCTCGGCAACGGAATCGATCCCCTCGAGGTCGTGCGGCGCTTCGGTGCCGACGCGCTCCGTTACACCGTCGTCTCGGGGATGGCCGTCGGGACCGACCTGATCCTGGACCCCGACGATCTCGACGCCTCCTTTGCGGTCGGGCGGAACTTTGGCAACAAGCTCTGGAACATCGGTCGGCTCGTCCTGTCGAACCTCCCCGGCCCCACGCGTCCGCTCGTGGGGACACGGCCGAGCGTCGTCCGCCGGGACGAGCTCACCCTCGCCGATCGGTGGATCCTAGCGCGCTGCGAGGCCACGGTCGTGGAGGCGACACGCGCCTACGAACAATTCCGGCTGAACGAGGCCGCGGCCGCGGTCTACCATTTCATTTGGTCCGATCTGGCCGATTGGTATCTTGAGCAGATCAAGCCCCGCCTCTACGGCACGGCCCCCGGCGGCGACGTGGCGCAGGCGGTCGTGGCCCAGACGTTCGACGTCGCCCTTCGCCTCCTCCATCCGGTCACGCCCTTCGTCACCGAGACGCTCTGGCGCCGCTTCCCGGGTCGGCCGGCGGACGCGTCGGTCGCCGAGGCCCCCTGGCCCGCAAGCGACCGGCGGGCGGAGGACGAGATCGCCGTTCGTGACTTTACCGCCGTCCAGGAGCTGATCGGTGCGGTCCGCGCCATCCGGGCGGAGTATGGCATCGCTCCCGGAACCGAGGTGACCCTCTGGGTGTCTCATCCGCGCGAGGCCTTCCGATTGGAGGAGGGGACCATTCGCCGGCTGGCCAAGGTCGGAGCGCTCCACGCCGGCGACCACCCGGATCAACCCGGAGGTCACGCCGTCCTCGCCGACGGCACCGGCGTGTTCGTCCCCCTAGGCGATGCCGTCGACGTCGATCGGGAATGCGGCCGCCTCGGTGTCGAGGAGCAACGCCTCGCTGGGCTAATCGCCGGACAGCACAGGAAACTCGCCAACGAACAGTTCGTGACCAAGGCGCCCGCCCACGTCGTCGATCTGGAGCGCCAGAAGCTGGCCTCTTGGGAGGAACAGGTTGGGGTCCTCCGCCAGAAGCGGCAGCTCCTGGGTTGCCGGTGAGGGCTTGGGGCCCAGCGGCGGCTCTCGCCATCGCCGCCTGCGCCAACATCGAGCCGCCACCGGGCGCGCCTCCCGACCAGGCCCCACCGACGCTCGTGGCGGTGATCCCGGAATCGTTGGCGATTCTCCCCGGTTTCGATGACGATGCGGTGTTCCAGTTTGGCGAAGTGATCTCGGAGGGCTCCACACCTAACCAGGGGACCGGCTCCGGCGACCTCGAACGCCTGGTTCTGCTATCACCAAGCGACCGGGTGCCGCACGTGTCGTGGAAACGGAACCGGATCGCGGTGAAGCCGGCGGAGGGGTGGCAACCGGGGCGGGTCTATCGCATCGAACTCCTCCCGGGTGTGACCGACCTCCGGCGCAATCGATCGGACGCCACGGCCGTGATCACCTTTTCCACCGGCGCGTCCCTTCCCACCGATACGCTCCGCGGACAGGTCATTAATTGGACATCGTCAACCCCCGCAAACGGCGCGCTCGTGGTCGCCACGCTCCTCCCCGACAGCCTGTCCTATCGCACCCTCGCGGATTCCGCGGGGCGCTTTGCACTCGGACCGCTCCCACGCGGCACGTATTTCTTTCGGGCCGTGATCGACCAGAACACCAATCGCCGCGCGGACCCGCGCGAGGACTTCGACAGCACGTCCGTGGGCCCCGGTGCCCTGGAGGTGCCTTCCCTCTGGACCTTCCCGCACGATACGCTGGGCCCGCGCATCACCGGCATTACGGTCCACGACAGTCTCTCGGCTACCGTCCAGTTCAACCAATATCTCGACCCCCGCCAGCGCCTGGACGCGACCGGGTTCGAACTCCTGCTCCTCCCGGACTCCACCCCGGTTCGGGCCCTGACCCTCCTTCCTCGAGCGGAACACGACAGTCTCTACCGCCCCCTACCCACCCCCGACAGCGCGGCGGTCGACAGCACTCCCGGCGATAGCGCGGCGCAGCCCGTCCGACCTACCCCACCCGAGGTCCAAGTGACGCCCGCGGACTCGGCGCGTCGGGCCCTCCTGGGCCAACGCCCGGCGCTGTTCAATCGACTGACCCTCCGGAGCGCCGAGGCATGGCGAATCGAGGGACGCTATGTGTTGAAGGTGACCGGCATTCGAAACGTGAACGGTGCCGCGTCGGATCCGGCGGCCGGTTTCGTCATCCCCACCCCCCGGAGCGTGCCGCCCCCGGACAGCCTGGCCGCCGACAGTCTGGCGCGTGACAGCCTCTCGGGTGACAGCGTGCCACCACCGCCACCCCGGGACAGCCTGTGACGTCGCGGGGCGATGCCCGCCGGACCCTCCCCTCGGTCAGCCGGCTCCTGGGCGATCCGGGTGTTCTTGCGCTCTCCTCGTACCCGCGGTCGGTCGTTGTGCAGGCCGTGCGGGACGCAATCGAGGACGTGCGAAGTGGCCGGGTCCCCATCCCCGGCAACTGGGCAGACGACATCCGACACAGGATCGAGGTGCACACCCGGGCCACGCTGGCCCCGGTCCTCAACGCCACTGGGGTCGTACTCCACACCAATCTGGGACGTGCGCCACTCTCCCGGGCCGCCATCGATGCCATCACGTCCGTCGCCCAGGGCTACAGCGCCCTCGAGCTCGATCTCACCAGCGGATCCCGCGGGCGCCGGGCCGACCATTGCCGGAGGCTCTTGGCGGAGGTAGCGGCGGCCGAGGACGCTCTCGTGGTCAACAACGCAGCGGGAGCCTTGGTGCTGGCCCTGAACGCCGCGGCCGAGGGACGCGAAGTCCTCCTGTCCCGCGGCGAACTCGTTGAGATCGGAGGGTCCTTCCGGATTCCGGACATCCTTGCCAAGAGCGGCGCCCGCCTCGTTGAGGTCGGGACGACCAACCGAACCCACCTGGACGACTACCGCGCGGCTCTCACGGACCGGACCGGGGCCATTCTCACCGTGCATCGGTCCAACTTCGAGCTCCGCGGCTACGTGGCCTCCCCCGAGCCTACCGCATTGGCGGATCTCGCTGCCGAGAGCGGGGTCCCGTACATCTACGACATCGGGAGCGGACTCTGCGCCGATCTGTCGCCCTGGGGATTGACGGGGGAGCCTCGCGTGTCGGAGGCGGTCGCCGCCGGGGCGGACCTGGTCATCTTCAGCGGCGACAAGCTGCTCGGGGGTCCACAGGCAGGCTGTATGGTCGGACGTCGCGACCGGATCGCCGCCACCCGGCAAAACCCGCTCGCACGTGCCCTCCGAGCGGACAAGCTCACCCTCGCGGGCCTGGCGGCGACACTTGCCGCGTATCGCGACCCGGTCGGCGCCGTCCGCGACCTCCCGGTGCTGGCGATGCTGACCGCGACCCCCGAGACCCTCGCCGTGAGGGCGCAGGCGCTGGCAGATGCCCTCCCATCCGCCGCACGGGCTACGACGGCCCCCGGTAACTCCGCGGCTGGTGGTGGGGCCTTCCCGGAGGCTTCCCTCCCCTCCACCCTGGTCGTGCTCGATCCCCCTGGCCTGGACGCCGGCGCGGTGGCCGAACGCCTGCGTCAGGGGAGACCGCCCGTGTTGGCCCGAATCGCCGAGGGGAAGGTCGTGCTCGACCCACGAACCCTCTTGGGCGAGGATCTCCCGCGCGTGGCTGAGGCGGTCGGCCGGGCGGTGTCACCGTGACCCCGCGCCGGGCTGTGTTTCTTGATCGGGACGGCACGCTGGTGGACGATCCCGGCTTCCTCAGAGATCCGGACGACGTCCGGCTCCTCCCCGGAGCGGCCGACGCCGTGCGGCTCCTCAATGCGGCCGGAGTGCCCGCAGTGGTGGTCACCAACCAATCGGGAATCGGCCGCGGCTTGATCAGCGAGCCGGAGTACCGCCTGGTCTCCGAGCGATTCGAATGGCTGCTCAAGGCTGAAGGCGCCCACCTCGACGCACTCTATCATTGTCCCCACGCGCCCGAGCGGGACGGGCCCTGCGACTGCCGGAAGCCCGGCCCCCTCCTCTACCGCCGCGCGGCGGAGGACCTCGGACTCGATCTCGGCCAAAGCTGGTGGGTCGGCGACCGGCCGAGCGATGTGGAACCGGCGCGGGTCTTCGGCGGCCAGGGAATTCTGGTGCGCACCGGCGAGGCGGGA
>Ga0055481_10000607_pt1 | contig 12127 bp, 10 predicted proteins | sample Muzzi_PWC_D2_FD_57936 | JGI IMG/M metagenome (GOLD analysis project Ga0055481, IMG submission 57936) | Wetland microbial communities from San Francisco Bay, California, USA, that impact long-term carbon sequestration - Muzzi_PWC_D2 | ecosystem: Environmental > Aquatic > Marine > Wetlands ... | reverse complement strand
CGACGCATTTGAGGTCACAGCGTGGACGGATCGCGACGAACTGATGGGAATCCGCCACGCCTCGCTGCCGGTCGAAGGCGTGCAGTTTCACCCGGAGAGCTTCCTCACCGCCGAGGGCGGGCGGCTCGTCGAGAATTTTCTTCGGCAATGAACCGAACAAACGCGGGCCCGTCACATTCCCGTTTTCGAACGTGCGCAAACGAAGACCCCCTGCAATTGTTTCGCTTGCAGGGGGTCATTACTTGGATATACACACGTCGCTGCGCCCGATTCGAATTACAGTGAGGCCGCCGTTTCAATGATGGTGCGGATCTTGGCCTGGACGAGCTTGAGTTGCGCGGTCTTCGCACAGGGCGTCTCCTCGCCGTCCACGACGTACAGCATTTTCTTACCTGCCTTCTTGGCGGCGGATCCCGCCATCTTGTCGCAGCAGAAGGAGCTGTCACCAACTTTGTAGGACATCTTCAAGCTCGCGACCTTCTCTGAGACTAGCTTAACCGCCGATTCTGCTTTGGCCTTGTCCTCGAAGTCCACGCCGCCCACGCGATAGACAACTTTGCCGCCGGCCTTCTTGGCCGCATCCTTGGCGCTCATGGGACAACCGTAGCACTTACCGCCTGCCGCGAACTGCATCGACGCCATCGACTCGGCCTCTTTCTCGAGCGATTTGGTCAGGGCGGCCATGGCCTCTTCCTCACTGCCATATGTCTGGTCGCCGACAACGTACTGGAGCGGCTTGCCGGTCTTCTCCGCCATTTCCGAGGCGGACTTTGAGCAACAAGTCGTGTCGTCGCCAACCCGGTACTTCATCGAAGGGAGCGAGGCAAGGACGGTCTGAACCTTCTTCTCGACGGGGCATCCCCCATGACCGTCCGCGTCGTCTTTGACGAGCGTTGCCGTCTTCTTGGCGCATTTCTTACTACAGGGTGCCTGGTCGCCAGCTGTTGTGGCGCCGTGCGACCCACAACCGCCCTTCTTCGCCACGACCCCGTCGCCGGTCTTGGCCGCCGCCTTGCCGTGCTTGTCGCATGCCTGGGCAGCACCGACAGCCAACACAACCGCGAGAACTGTTGAAAACGTACCAATCGACCTTCTCATCATCTGGACTCCTCCTGGATTAATCCCCGAACATCAAATCGTGAATGGCTCTCTCCTGAGCACCACCCGTCTCGGATATTCTAGTTCGGTGCCTTGGATTTTGTTTGCATGTTTTTGTAAATCAGCCCGTTCTCGATCCCCCTGTCCGTCGAAAAACGAGCCTGCGGCCCAGGAAGACCTCAACCACGGTACTCACACCGCGACGTACAGGTTTCCGCCACGGTCACCTGTATCAGAATCGGTAGTGTAGGCTTGAGGCGCCGCCAAAGCCACCGCGCCAGGTTTTCGGCCGTCGGATTCTCCAGACCCTCGATTTCGTTGAGATAGTGATGATCCAACTGTTCCAGAAGCGGATCAAACGCGCGCTTGATGTCGCCGAAATCAATGAGCCAGCCCACGGTGGGGTCGATTTCGTCCTCACACGTCAATTCCACACGGAAGCTGTGCCCGTGCAACCGGCGGCACTTGTGACCCTCGGGTGCATGTGGAAGCAAATGCGCCGCCTCAAACGCGAATTCGCGCACGAGGCGAACGAGACGACCGGCATCATTCGCTTCGCGTTCGTGCATAGAGCAGGCCCTGTTTCCTGCGGCGTTACGATCGTCAGTACGCGCTGCGGCGATTGGTCGGTTCGATCCGCCGAACGATAGTTGACAATGCAATCGCGGAACACACCCGAGCCCGGGCCCCATAAACACTCGCGGTCAGCCAATCAGCCGCGTTCGCTCGTCCCTACGCAGGAATAGCCCCCGATGCTCAATCCCGCGGCCGAGTCATCCCTCGTCCTCGATCGCCAGAAGTTCCAGCTCAAAAAACAACGTGGCGTTCGGGGGAATAATGCCCGGTACGCCGGTACCTTCGAAGCCTAGCTCGGCAGGCACCACAAAAAACCGCTTTCCGCCTTCTCGCATGCCAGGAATGCCCTCACGAAGTCCTTGTATGAACTTGGACACGACCTTCTTGACTGGAAGCGAGTTGTCACGCGTGTAGGTATTCTCGAATTCGGCACCGTTGGCAAGCGTTCCGATATATTGCACGGATACCGTCTCGGAATCGATCGGTGGGGCGCCGGTGCCGGAACGGATCGTCAGGTACTTCAACCCGGAAGGCAATGTCGTCATCTTCATGCCGTATTTCTTCTCGAGTTCCGCAATGCGCGCATCGACGGCACGCTGCTGGAGGTCCGCAGCGGTTTGCGCCGACGTCTGCTTCTCATGCTCGGCACGCTCCACAAGAGACTCGGCAGCCTTGTGATCGAAAGCGGACAGCATTTCTGCCGACTTGATAACCACGGGTGTCACCGGCACGACCTTCGCGCGGCCTCGCGCGTACTTCGGATGCGTCGACACGGAGGTAGAAGCGATCCGATCCACCGTGTCCATACCCTCCACGACTTTTCCGAAGACCGTATAGGCCGCACCGTCAAGGTGGCGGCGATCGAGGACCGGGTTGTTGCCGACGTTGATAAAGAACTCCGCCTGGGCGGAGTCGACATAACCAGCCTTCCGGTAGATGGCGACGGTACCGCGGAGGTTTTTCAGGCCGGTTTCCGGCTCATGGAGGATGCCGTCGCGCAGGCCGTCGGTCTTCCGGTCCATTTCCTTGGTGAAGGCGCCTCCCTGTATCAGCCCTCCCTTCAACACGCGATGGAAGATGGTGCCGTCGTAGAAACCATCTTCGACGTACCGCACAAAACTATTCGCCGTTCGAGGCGCTTTTTTGCCGTCCACCTCGATGACAATCGGTCCAAGTGAGGTTAGTAAGCGTGCGCGGGCGTGTAGCCCACGATTGGCAGTGGGGCCTTCGTCTGCGCCCGCCGCCGCGGCGGCCGCCAAGACAGTCAATCCTGCCGCCACCCACCGTCCCTTGGTTTTCATAATGGTGACCCTTCAAATCACGGATCTGGATATTTTCGCATTCCATCCGTGCCGAGCACGCGTGAACCGCCACCCTGCAAGAGAGTGAGCCAACGCTCAGGCTCGATCACGCAGGCACGAACTACTGTAGTATATTCAGGAGCTCCACATCGAAGATCAGGGTCGCACCGGGTGGGATCGACGGCCTGCCTATATCACCGTAAGCCAGATCCGACGGGACGAAGAGCTTTCGTTTGCCCCCCACCTTCATCGAACCGACCCCTTCGGTCCATCCCTTAATCACACCGTTCAGCGGAAACGCCGACGGCTTTCCACGGTCCACGGAGCTGTCGAACTTGGTGCCATCGAGCAACCATCCGGTGTAGTGAACCTGGACTCGGCTGGTCGGACTCGGGCTAGCGCCTTCACCGACCGTCATGTCGATATACGTCAGCCCGGACGGTGTGGTCACGGCCTTGGCACCCAACTCTTCTTCCGCCTTCTTGATGGCCTCAGCCGCCAGCTTCTTTTGTTCCACCTTGGTCTTCTCCACCATTTCGCCCTGCTTTCGCTGGGATTCCGCCCTTGCCTTGGCCGCGGCTTCCGCGGCCACCTTGGCGGCCTCCTCTGCTGTGGCCACACGCTGGTCCAGCTTTTTGCGGTCGAATTCGTTGACTACCGTGACCGACTCGATCACCACAGGCACTGTCGGCACCACCTTGCCACCCGGGTACTTCTCGTTCGTATCCACCTCCGTGTACCGAATCTTCTCGACGGTGTCCATGCCTTCGACAACGCGCCCGAAGACGGCATAGGCGGCACCACCGCGCGGTGTATCCAGTGCCGGGTTATCCACGACATTGATGAAGAACTGCGACGTCGCCGAGTCGGGCGCGTTTGTGCGCGCCATCGCAATGGTCCCCGTCACATTCTTCAAGCCATTGCGCCATTCGTTCTTGATCGGGGGATGCATTCCCTCTGTCTTCTTATCCAGGTCCTTGGTAAGGCCGCCGCCCTGAATCATGAAATTTGACATGACCCGGTGAAATACGGTCCCGTTGTAGAATCCGTCATCAGCATAGCGCAGGAAATTGGCGACGCTGATCGGCGCCTTCTCCGCGTCCAATTCGAGAACGACGTCGCCCAGGGTGGTTTTCATTTTGACCCGCGGATTCGCCGTGGGCGCATTCGACTCATCCGCCCACGCCGCAGCCGTGAGGACAAGCATCGCCCCTATCATCCACAAGCGCTTCATCAAGACAACTCCTTTCGGTAGCAGCTACTCCAATCGAGCATATGTCGTACCCGCATCACATGTCTGTGACGCGCGATAAGTGGCGGACCTACCGCCCTCCGTTATTGGGAAGCCGTGCGATCACCACACGATTCACGGCTTATTCGACACCGAGGAGTTCCACCTCGATCGTCAGCGTGGCGTTGGGCGGAATCTCGGGTAGAGCCCCCAATTCGCCGTACGCCAAATCCGGCGGCACCCGCATCTGGCGGATGCCCCCGACCTTCATCGAACTGATTCCTTCATTCATGCCGCGATTGAGCCTGTGCAAAGGCATCGCGACCGGCCGGCCCGCCTCCTTCGTTGTTTGGCATAACGTACCGTCCGAGAGCCAGATCGAGTAATGGGCAGTCACGGTCGACTCCGCTTCCGGTATCGAGCCGCTCCCCTCTTTTATGTCCCAGTAGGTGAGACCCGTTTCCGTCGTGACAGACTTGATGTCGTTCAGGGGCGATGGCGTCGGCAGTGGCCACGGCCCCGACGTCTTGATCACCTCCACCTCGAAGGTCAATGTCGCATGAGGTGGAATCGGACCGGCGCCTGCCTCTCCGTATCCTAATCCAGGAGGCACCTCAAGCCTGCGCTTTCCGCCGACACGCATGCCTGGAATGCCCTCGCGCCAGCCGGCTATGACCACGCCTCGTGCGAGACTGAAGGATCTCGGTTGGCGTATCATCTCCGTCGTATCAAACATAGTGCCGTCTTCCAGCCACGCCGTGTACCGGATCTTGACATCGGCACGTGGTAATACCGCAGGACCGTTCCCTACTTCAAGATCCCAGTACTTGACACCAGACTTCGTCGTCTGCGGCTCCATCCCTGCCACGGAAGTTTGCACCGGCGGATTACGCACCTCCATCAACTGAACTTGAAATAGCATATCCGAATTCGGCGGAATGGCGGGCGGCTTGCCCTTTGCCCCCCAGCCCTGGTCGGCCGGAAGGTACACTTGGCGGATTCCCCCCTCGTGCATGGACCAGAGCCCTTCCTGTAATCCTGGAACCAGGCTCTTCTTGTAGAATGGTGGATTGTACCCCTGGTGGGTGGAGCTATCGACGAGTTCGCCAAGGTTGTCACCGTCCATCAGCCAAGCCCGAAACGAGGTGATGATCATCGCATCTTCGTGTGGCAGCAGGCCCTCGCCGACCTTGATATCCCAATACTTGACACCCGATTCGAGAACGACCGCCTTCAAACCATCGACGGAGCTAGGGAGCGGATCGGGTCGCACGTCACCCTCCGGAAGCGTGGGTCGGAAGCCGCCGGCTGCAGGATCGACAGGTTGTTCATCGACACTCGCGGCCGCTTCTGGCGGGGTAATGTGTGCATCCGTTCCAGTGTCTTCGCCCTTCGGTATCGCTGCCGATTCAACCGGTTTCTGTTCGCGCGGTGGCTTGTCGGGATCCGCCGCCCCTGCCGCCTTGCCATTTGGCCCGAAAGCAGGACTCTCAGGCGGCTTGAATGCAGTCTCCGACGCCACCGGCGGCGCTTCCGTGGTGTCTTTGGCGGATCGGTCCTCCGGCGCCGCACCGGACCGGCCGGCCTGGAGCAGCCAAACGCCCAGCCCTGCTAGCAGAACCACCAATACGAATACCGCCGACGATACACCTGACCTAGCCATTTCGTCCTTCCTTCTGTTTCCCGAGCCGTTCAACTACGCGAACGCACAGGAAACGTCGTATTCTGCACAAGGATGCGACATTTGCAACGGTAGATCGATCACGCCGCTGTAACATAAACCCCGGCAGGTCCGAATCTTGCGTCGCAACAATTGGGCGAGGCAACGGAAAGAACCTGAAAAGCCGGCCACAAGGACGGTTCTCGCCCTGCGGTGCCGCCCTACCCATACGCCGTGTATTCACCTACTATGACCGATAAACAATACGCAGCAGCCGGTGTATCAACGCGGAGCCCATAAGTACGCATGCAGGACGCTACCACGACACGGCATGACGCGCCGATCAGCCTTCTACGTAATCGCAATTTCATCCTGCTGTGGTGCGCGTACGCCATCAGTGCGATGGGCGACCATCTCTCGGAATTGGCGATTCTGAAAACGCAGAATGCCGCCAGCGCGGCGGTTGACGTGACGCCGCTGACGGCCCGCATGGCCTTCATGCTGTTTCTACCGTTCTTTCTGCTGGGTCCGGTCGCCGGGCTGGTGGCAGATCGTTTTCCCCGCCGCGCCATCATGATCGCCACTGACGTGGCCCGATGCCTCGTTATGTTCGGGTTTGCCACGCTTATCGGATGGATGCAGGATTGGGGTCGCTGGGGGCCATTTCTTCCCCTGCTGCTGGTTGGCACTTTCGCCGCGCTGTTTTCTCCGGCTCGATCCGCCCTGCTGCCGACCCTGATCCGCCCCGGCCAGCTCGTGCGTGCCAATGCCCTGATCAGCGGGCTGGGCATCATCGCCACCATGATCTCGCTGGCCATCAGCGGGTATCTGGCCGATCGCTACGCACCGGTCATCGCCTTCCGCCTCGATGCCGCGACCTATCTTCTCAGCGCCGTCATCCTGCTGTTTCTGATCGCGCCTCCACAGCCACTCGCGGGTTCGGCGAAGCCACCTGCCGGCCCGGCGGCGGCGCTGGTCGACGGCTTTCGGTATGTTCGATGCCACAAGCGTGTCATCGAACTGCTCGCTATCGCCGCGCTGGTGTGGTTTTGCGGTCCGCTCGTCAACAGCGTGATCCCCGCCGTCGTGCGCGACGTCTACGACGGTTCCTATCAAGACATGGGTTTCTATCGCGTCTACCTGGGCGCAGGGTTTATCGCCGGTTCCGTCATCATGGCCCTGCTCGCCCATGCACTTCGCAGCGAGATCGCCATGACGTGGGGTCTCCTTGGAATCTCGTTGGGCATTGGAACGTTCGCGATGTCCGTGTTCCTGCCATTCGCGCCCACGACGTTGGCGCGGATCGGAGCCGTCGGCATCGTGATCGCGGGCATGTGTGCGGTGGCGGTGATGGCCAGCTTCAATGCACTGCTTCAGCGCATCGTCGCGAACCGATATCGAGGACGCGTATTCGGCGTCAAGGACCTCTGCTGCACGGGTGCGTTGCTTACGGCCACGGGTATGCTCGGCATTCCGGCGTGGACCAACGTCGATCGCTGGGTGGGGTATATCCTCCTGGGGGTCAGCGTGGTGACGTTCGTCGCGGGAATGGTGACGATGCGCGTGCGGCTGCGCCGCGGCCCGTTCGGACCCGAGTTGGCATTCTGGGAGAACCTCAACGAGTTCGTCGTTCGTTTCTGGTATCGACTCGAGCGCGTCGGTCGCCCCACACTGCCCCGAGAGGGTCCGGTCATCGTGACCGCCAATCACACCTGCCCCGCGGACCCCCTCTTTCTCCATGCGGCGGCTCCGTACCGCCCGCTGGCGTTCATGATCGCTACCGAGTACAGCAGTCTTCCGGTGATTCGCTATATGGTTCGGCTCGTCTCGTGCATACCGGTCAAACGCGACGGGCGTGACACGGCGGCCACCAAGCAGGCGATGCGCTATTTGAAGGAAGGTAGGGCGCTGGGCATCTTCATCGAAGGGAGAATCGTGACGCCGGGCGATGCGCCGGATCTCAAGGACGGCGTGGCCATGCTGGCCTTGAAGACGGGCGCCACAGTGATTCCTGCTCATATCAGCGGAATCAAGTACTATGACGCATTGCTTCGTGGGCTAATGGCGCGACATCGGGCCCGGGTGCGATTCGGCCCACCCGTCGATCTGCGCGATCTCACTAGGGGTGGAGGCGGGCGCGACAACTTGAAATTGGCAACTCAACGGATCTACGACGCGATCCTGGCGCTGGCCCCGGCGAACAAAACCGGCCCCGCGCGGCCAACCGGCTCCGGAGGGACAAAGATGAACCGTTGAGCGACCCATCTTGCAATGATTCATGCGGTCGGGTATAGGTGTCGCTCCTTCGAACGGACCGAGCAGCTTCGGTCCGGCGATACTGCGTCTGGTCGCGTTCCATCGGCGTTGACGTCAGACGTGAGACGACACGCGTCAGCTTGCCTCTGCGGGGTGCTGGCGTGGATCGGCGGCGTACCCAAGTGGACTAAGGGGGCGGATTGCAAATCCGTTACCGTGGGTTCGAATCCCACCGCCGCCTTCGCAATCGCCGATATTATCGGCACTCACTTCCACGGTGGCAGAATGGTGGCAGATTCGCGGATGGCGGCCCCTATTAGGCGTTCAGTCTACGCACAGTATCCACAATTTCGCGAATGATCTTTGCTGATATATGCCCCTTGACTTCGATCACGTCGCTTGCATGAATCTCAACGAGCCAACTGCAAATGGCTGCGCTCCGCTTGGCCAGGCCGGTAACGGGGTGCCCGCGACGAATCCATGGTATCTCGATGTGGTCTGCGGGAGGCGGATCTGGATACCTCGTTGATACGGCAACTGCAACAATTGGCCCATCTAAGTCGATCTCGCTTGACTCGGTGATAATCAGTACGGGGCGTTCTTTCGGTTGGCCACGCCTGTCCAGAACGCTTGCCCAAACAATTGTACCCTGCTGGAGGTTTGCCGGGTCTTCAGACAATGGCCTTATTACTCTGACTTGAAAGGATCGTCGTCGTCCTCGTACCAATCTTGCGGTGGTTGGTTACTCTCTTTTCGGGCCCATTGGAGTAACTCGACATTCGCAGGCGACGTCTCAGGGAGTTCGTTCAAATCGAAACCCGGCATAGTCCGCGTGATCTTACTGGCCCCCCAGTAGTGCGAATCTAGCGAAGAGGTATAGGAGATACTTACAGCAAAAGGACCGTTCAACGTGTTCATCATTCCCCACTACTTTCCGGCTGAGGCCGTAGCGACACCAAGAACGGTCGCTGCTGGACAATCTCTCCGTCGGCCTTCAACACCACCCAGTACCTGCCCTCTTCCTGAAACGGCACCTCTCCCAACTGCACGTTGGTGTCGAGAATCGCCCGCGGATTGGCCATCGTCAACGGCCCACGGATTTCTACGACACTTTCACCCGTGTTCTCGTGCTCGATACTCAACGAGAGATCGTACTTGCCGCGGCCGTTCGTTAGCGTAAACAGGACACTCATTAGCCTGTGCTTGCATGGAAATATCGGAGTCCAAATATTGTTGAAGGCTCCGACTATGATGAGCTTCTTGGATTGCTCATCGCGGTAAATCTCGTCACAGATCACAATCGACAAACAGGTCAGCTGTTCTGGATTCTTGCCCATGCCGTTTTCCGATGCTATCGGTCCTATAAACGAATAATCGGAATTGCTCTATCCGAATTGTAGGTTCTTTCTTGTTGTCGAGCAACATAAAGCCGACCGAATGCGGGCCTGATCGACTCGCCACCGTGAGCAGCCTGCCCACCCCGGAAAGCAAGTCATCGTCGCTGACCCAGTTGTAATGCTCCAAAGTCGCCTTAATGTCTGCATTCCCGGCGAGCTTCTGGACGGTTGGCAACGGGACGCCTACCCGCACGAGTCTCGTCACAAAGGATCGGCGTAGATCATGTGGCGAGACGCCGAAAACTTCGGCTCCTTCCAGGATTGACGCCCAACGCCGTTGCATCGCCTTGTGCATGCCCATGAACGGCCCACCGACTTGTATCGTTTGCGCCTGCAATCGTCGCAACACGTCCACGACGTCATCACCAATTGGCACGTATCGGTTTTTGTGCCCCTTGGTGTTGGTAAGGTGAATCCGCGACTGGTCGAAGTCCACGCGAACCCACATCAATTCGAGTAGCTCGCCACGACACGCGTCGGTTCGTAGGGCGACATAGATAAAGGCCCCCCAACTATTGACGTAATGGCTTTCGGCGGTTTCGAGTCGCCATGCTTCCTCGTCTTCCGTCACGATACGCGGAGTCTTGCGGTTCGCTCACGGCCATTGCCAGCTGTCCCTCGGAATCCGGTCAGCGTACCGGCGACGGACGGAAACACATCGCGTGCGTATCTCCTACACTTTACTCGGCGCGCTTTTATCGTTACCATATTAATCGAGGCGTTCGGCAACGGTTACGGGCGAACCAATTGCGAATCCAAAGATTGGTCGGACCAGGCCGATCGATGGCATGAGCAAGGCGACCTGCAGATTGACCACCGCTATTCCTGCCCGCGTCAGGGCGGTGCGCGTGGCGGCTCGCCCAATTCTTCGCGGAGGATGATGATGAACAGACCAGCGCATTTCGTATGGCGGGAATGGCAGTTTCTCTGGCTGACCGCTGCCGTGACGTTTTCCCTGGCGGTTTCACAAGCCAACGCGCAACAGCTTGGCAAACGGGTCGGCCCGGAAGTGGCGGTCGGTGGCATGACGACCGCACAGCGTGTGGCCAAAAAGAACAAATTGCGCGCTGAATTGGCTGCGCAAATGCCGGCAGGAACGCTGGACACACCGGTCCGCGTCGTACTCACCGCGGAGGAACGAGCCTCACTTTCCGTGCAGCCCATCGCGAACGGGCACGCACCGCTTCGCATCGGCATGACGAAGTCCTTCACGCCCGACATCGAAAAGGCGAAAGGAACGGCCTTCAGGCCCGACATGCCAGGTAAATTCTTGGAGACTCCGGATGGAGGCCTCACGTGGGCCATCTCAGTCAGCTCACCAGGCGCTCAGGCCATACGTGTTCGCTTCAAGAACTTCTCACTTCCGCCCGGATCGGAGTTGTATTTTTACAACGTGAACGGCGCAGCCCATGGGCCATACGTCGCAAAGGGCCGAAAGGGAAACGGGGACTTCTGGACGCGGTCCATCTCCTCGGATACCGGCGTGATCCAGCTTCGCGTCCCCGGTGACGTCGACAGAAGAACGATTTCGTTTGCCATTTCGGAGCTTGCCCACATCAGTGGTCGGGTTTCGGATGACGAACCAACGGACGCGGCTCGGATGCACGACACCTGGCCTTGTGCGGGAAATGTATCGTGTTTGGTCGATGCCAATTGCGTAAACGGCACGCCGGCGGATCCAGCCAAGGATGCGGTCGCGAAGATGGAATGGATTTCAGGACCTTCGGTATTTACCTGTTCTGGTGGACTGCTGGCGGACACGGTCGCCACTTCGCAGATTCCCTACTTTCTGACAGCCAATCACTGCTTAAACTCGAGTATCGCCAACCTGGAGACCTGGTTTGACTACACGACGTCCGCGTGCAACGGTGATTGTCCGCACAACCTCTTCACGGGCGGCGCGCCCCCCTCCGATACCATAGGCCTCACCGTCCTGAGATCGGGAACGGCCGGCGACTACACGCTCGGGACGCTGGATCAAGCCCCCCCAGCCGGCGCGGTGTTTCTCGGGTGGAACAGCACACCTATCGCCTTCTCGAACGGCGCCCACCTCTATCGGATTAGTAACGCCAATTATGGCCCGCAGGTGTACACACAACACGACGTGAGCACCACAACACCCACCTGTGGAGGTATCCCTCGTGGAAACTGGATCTACAGCTATGACATCACGGGTGCCTTTATGGGGGGTAGCAGCGGCGCACCGGTCGTAAACGGCAGCAGCGAAGTCGTCGGCCAGTTGACGGGTTGCTGCGGCACAAACTGCGGTAACGAGTGCCTCGGGCCACCGTCCAATGCGACCATTGACGGCGCATTTGCTTCGTACTTTAGCCAGGTTGACGATTTACTCGATCCACCGCCTGTGTGTACGACCGATCCCGACTGTGACGACAGCGACCTGTGTACAACGGATCAATGCGTCAGCGGCTCATGCCTCCACACACCGCTCAATTGTCCGCCCGGCGAGATCTGCGTCGCCGGTGCGTGCGTGCCCCTGGGTGCGTGTTGCGCGGCGCAATTGTGCAGCATAGTCACCGCGGCGGATTGCTCCGCTGCCGGCGGAAGCTACGTGGGCGACGGCACGGACTGCGGCAGCGGAGAGGCCGGG
>Ga0055481_10000605_pt1 | contig 12150 bp, 9 predicted proteins | sample Muzzi_PWC_D2_FD_57936 | JGI IMG/M metagenome (GOLD analysis project Ga0055481, IMG submission 57936) | Wetland microbial communities from San Francisco Bay, California, USA, that impact long-term carbon sequestration - Muzzi_PWC_D2 | ecosystem: Environmental > Aquatic > Marine > Wetlands ... | reverse complement strand
CTCGACAGCGTCGCCTCGACACAGCTGATGGACCTGTTCGCCGAGCTGAACAGTAATCACGGAATCACCTTCGTGATCGCCACCCACGACAAGCGCGTGATGCGTTATGCGCGGCGCCTGATCAAGATGCGCGACGGCAAGATCATCAGTGACAAAGCGAACTAGCCGGCAGTTTGCGTGAGCCGGATGAGCGACATATGTAATCTGTTTCGATCCACATGTGGTTAGCGGATCGAATGATGAACAGGCAGTCATGCATATCATCATCGTCCATATTGCTGTGTCTTTACGGTCTGTTGTTCAGCAGTCAGGCGGCGGCGCTCGATATGCGCGGTCATGCCAAGCTGCAGGCGACTTCGGTCGATATTCCGGCCGACAGCCTGCTGCAACAAGCCGGCGCCGATCCGGCCGACGACGGCAGCGTCGAACTGCGGCTCAATCTCGGCGATCGGGACGGCGGCTGGCAATGGCAGGCCGACTACCAGCTGCTCGCGCGACAGGGAGACCGGCTGGAATTGCAGCGCCAGTTTCCGGCATTAGACTTCGGCGCCGCGGCGATTCCGGACGACGAGACGCGCCTGTTCGATCTGACCCACCGCATCAGCGAGGGCGACGACCGCGTCGTCGCGCATCGGCTGGACCGTCTTTATCTCGGCTACAGCAACGCGAAAATGGTGGTCAAGTTCGGCCGCCAGGCGGTTTCCTGGGGCAACGGGCTGATTTATAACCCGGTCGATTTTTTCAATCCCTTCGATCCGGCGGCGATCGATACCGAGTACAAGACCGGCGACGACATGCTGTATTCGCAGTACCTGTTCGATTCCGGGGCCGATCTGCAGGGGCTGTGGGTTGGCCGGCGCAACGACCGGGGCGAGGTCGGGCGAGAAGTTTCGAGCCTGGCGCTCAAGCTTCACGAATTCGTCCCGGCCGGAGAATACGACTTGTTGCTGGCCGAGCACTACGATGCCCGCATCGCCGCGGTCGGCGGTGTTTTCGATGCCGGCGGCGCGGTCTGGCGCGGTGACGCGATGCTGACCGATAGCGGTGGCGAGACATTTTCCAGCGCGGTCTTGAACGGATCGTATTCGTGGGTAGCCTGGAGTCACAACCTGAGCGCATCGATCGAGTATTTCTATAACGGATTCGGCATCGACGACGGCAATTACGGTCCGGCTGCGCTGGCCGACAACCCCGAACTGGTGGCCCGCATACGGCGCGGTGAACTGTTTACCCTGGCGAAGGATTACCTGGCCGCCACCGCGACGCTCGAACTGACCCCGCTGTGGCAGTTGACCGCGACGCTGTTTGCCAACCTGAACGACGACTCCCGACTGCTGCAGCTATTCGCGCGGCACGATGTCGAACAGGACCTGCAATTGTTGCTGGCGGCGAACCTGCCGACGGGCAGCGACGGCAGCGAATTCGGCGGCATCGACTCCGGCATCGATGGTAAACCCTTGTCGACCGGCGCATCCCTGTTTGCCCAGCTGGCCTGGTATTTCTAGAATGAGCCCCGGATTCCGACGAGAAAACCGATGACCGCCAGCACCATCATGATCCAGGGCTGTACTTCCGACGCGGGCAAAAGCACCCTCACCGCGGGCCTGTGCCGGGTATTGAAACGCCAGGGCATCCGGGTCGCGCCGATGAAACCACAGAACATGGCCCTGAACAGCGCGGTCACCGTCGACGGCGGCGAAATCGGCCGTTCCCAGGCGGTACAGGCACAGGCCTGCGGCCTCGACGCGCACAGCGACATGAATCCGGTACTGCTGAAACCCAACAGCGATACCGGGGCGCAGGTGATCATCCACGGCAAGGCTTTGACCGAAATGGACGCGGCCGGCTTCCACGATTACAAGGCCGTCGCCATGCAGGCGGTGCTGGAATCGCATCGCCGCCTCGAGGCGCAATTCGACGTCATTATCGCCGAGGGCGCGGGCAGCCCGGCCGAAATCAACCTGCGCGCCGGGGATATCGCCAATATGGGATTCGCCGAGGCGGTGGACTGCCCGGTGATTCTGGCCGCCGATATCGACCGCGGCGGGGTGTTCGCGCAACTGGTCGGGACGCTCGAGCTGCTATCGGCCTCGGAACGGCAGCGCGTGGTCGGCTTCGTCATCAACCGTTTTCGTGGCGACCCCCAGCTGCTGCGGGACGGTCTCGACTGGCTCGAAGCGAGGACCGGCAAGCCCGTACTCGGGGTGGTCGATTACCTGCACGGCCTGCACCTGGAGGCCGAGGACGCGATCGATCGCCAAGCCGATATCGTCGATCCCGCGGGACATAGCCTGAAGATCGCGGTGCCGGTGCTGTCCCGGATCAGCAATCACACCGATTTCGAGGTGCTGCGCCTGCAGCCCGAGGTCGATCTGGAGTTCGTCGGCCCCGGCGAACCGCTGCCCGCGGCCGACCTGGTGATCCTGCCGGGAACCAAGTCGGTGCGAGCCGACCTGCGTTTCCTCGAGCAGCAGGGCTGGCTTGAGTCGATCCGCAGGCACTGCCGCTACGGCGGCAAGCTGCTCGGCATTTGCGGCGGCCTGCAGATGCTGGGTAACGCGATTCACGACCCTCGCGGTATCGAAAGCGAGCCCGGCAGCAGCCGGGGCCTCGGCTTGTTCGACTTCGAAACCACGCTCGAACCGGAAAAACAGCTGCGGCGGGTCAGCGGCAGGCTGATGTTCGAGAATGCCGCCTTCAGCGGCTACGAAATTCATGCGGGCGTCTCGAGCGGACCGGCGCTCGACAGTCCGTTCGCGGTCATCGGCGAGCGGTACGACGGCGCCATCTCGGCGGACGGGCAAATTCTCGGGACTTACATACACGGGCTATTCGACGAATCCGCGAGCCGCGCGGCGATCCTGCGCTGGGCGGGCCTCGGGCAGGTCAGGGAAATCGACTATTTCGAACTGCGCGAAAATTCGCTCGACCGGCTCGCCGACGAACTCGAACGCACGCTCGACATCGGCCGAATCAAATCCTGCCTGAAACTCCAGGAACCCACTAACCCGTAGCGGGCTACGGATGATGGTCACCGAGGCGTGACAGCGAGGTGATGCTGACGCCGTTCGCATTGCAATCGACGCGCGAATCGATACCGTAGACCTCGGCAATATTTTCGCGGGTCAATACCTCGCTGACTCCGCCGCAGCAATGCAGGCGGCCATGGCTCAACAGGTAGAGACGGTCGCAGAAGCGAGCCGCGAGACCGAGGTCGTGCAGTACGACGATCGCGGCGCGGCCGCCCGCGGCGTGGTTCCTGAGCACTTCCATGACATGCAGCTGGTGGTAGGGATCGAGCGCGGCGACCGGTTCGTCGGCAAAGATCAGGTCGGGTTCGGCGGCGAAGATGCGTGCCAGCATGACAAGAGTTTGTTCTCCTCCCGACAGCGTGGTCACGATTCGATTCCGGTAAGCCAGGGTTTCGGTCAGGCGCATCGCACGCTCGACTTTATCGCGATCCGCGGGGGTTAGCTGCAACCACCAGTTCTGATAGGGCAGTCGGCCGAGCTCGATGATTTGCTCGACGCTTAGCGGCCAGTGCGCCATCGCGCCTTGTGCCAGGTAGCCCAGGCGTTGGGCGCGCGTGCGCGCCGGAATCCGCGCCAGCGGCCGACCGTCGAAGCGGATTCCGCCGCGGGTCGCGGTTTCGACCCCGGCCAGCAATCGAACCAGGCTGCTCTTGCCGGCGCCGTTGGGCCCGATCAGGCCGACCAGTTCGCCCTGCTCGAGCCGCAGATCGATATCTTCCAGGATGCGGACCTTGTCGATCTGCAGGCCGATGTTTTCTCCTTCGAGCAGGCTCATTGCAGCGTATTTCTCGATTTCAGGATCAGGAACAGGAAAAACGGCGCGCCGACGAGCGAGGTGATGACGCCGAGTTTCAGTTCGCGGGTTTCGGACATCGATTGCACCGCGATATCGGCGACCAACAGCAGGATAGCGCCGGCGACACCGCTGGCCGGCAGCAGGCGGCGCGGCTCGTAGGCGACGAAAGGCCGCAGCAGGTGCGGCACCACGAGGCCGATGAAGCCGATATTCCCCGCCACGGAGACCGCCGCGCCGACGCTGGCGGTAACCCCGATGATCAGGATCAGTCGCATTCTCGAGACATCGAAACCCATCGATCCGGCGGTTTCCTCACCGAGCGTCAACGCGTTCAGAAACCGCCCGCAGTAAAGCATCATCGCCCAGCCGACCACCATGAAGGGCAAGGCGATATAAAGATCGTTGACGCTGCGATTGGCCACCGAGCCGAGCAACCAGAAAACGATTTCCTGCATTGCGTAAGGACTTGCGGCGAAATTCAGTGCCAGCGCAATCATCGCGCCGCCGATGGCATTGATCGCGATCCCGGCAAGGATCAGGGTAATGGTCGATCGGCTCTTCCCGACCAGCAGGAAAATAACCGCCACCGCGATCACGGCCCCGAGCAGTCCCCCCAGCGGCAGCATGAACCAGGCCAGCCCCGAGAGACCGTAATAAAACACCACCACCGCGCCGAACGCCGCACCGTTGGAAACGCCGATGATGCCGGGCTCGGCCAGCGGGTTGCGCAGCAAACCCTGCAGCGCGGCTCCCGCCAGGCCCAGGGTCGCACCGATCGTGAGCGCCAGCAGTGCGCGCGGCAGGCGCAGGTCGAACAGGATCAAGGTCTCGATCGTGGTCTGACTGCCGATCCAGTCGCGCCAGGCCTTGCCGAGGCTGATTTCGACGGGACCCACGTTCAGCGCCAGCAGAAATACGATCAGCAGCAGGGGCAGCAGCGCGGCGTAAATAACCGGGCTTTTGATCCTCGCCGCGATCACCGGCGCCGCGCCATGGCTTCGATCGCCTCGGTGATCATCGGTCCGCCGCAAATGCGCAATCGCGTCGGAATATCCAGCTGCTCCCGCTGCGCGCTGAACCGGTCGAGTACCGGGTGACCGACATAGGCAGTCGCCAGCGAATCGGGGCGCGAAAGATCGCGATCGATTTGCAGCACATCGGGATCCGCGGCCAGCAGGGTTTCGAGCGCGATCGGCCTGAAGCCCTCGATACCCATCTCGGCCGCCAGGTTGCGGTATCCGGCATGTGTGAAGATATCGTTTTCGAGCGTATCGGCGCCTACCGTGAAACCGTTCGGAGAATAGACGAGAACGGTTTTCCGGGGGCGGTCGCGGTAACGTCGTTCGATCTGGTCGAGCTTTTGCTGCATTTCGCCGATGATTCGCTCGGCGCGTCCGGGGTGCCCGATCCATGCGCCCACCCGGGCCAGCAGGTCGTAAATGTCGTCAATCGATTTAACCGGAGGAATCTGCCTGACCTCGTAACCCAGCCGACGCAGGAATCGAGCCGAATTCCAGGCCGCGAACTGACTGGCGATGACCAGATCGGGCCGATAGGCGATTACTTCCTCTACCGAGGCGTTATTGAGCGGAATGTCGCCGACCGAGTCGATCATGTACGACATATCGGGATCGGCGGCCCATACCGACAGCGAGGCAATCTGTTCCCGGTCAGCGAGTAACAGCAGCAGCTGATCCGTGCACAGGCCGATCGAAACGATGCGTTGCGGGCTGGCGGCCGCGGCGGTAACGGGCAATAACGCCGCCAGCGCCGCCAGAAATATGAACACGATTTGCATCGGTCACCTGTTTGAGTCGACCCGGGCTATTGTCCGGATTGCCCCGCTGCAGTAAAGCCCTGCCTGACGACCGTAGCGCCCGGTTCGAGCCCGGGCTTACCGACAGACGGTTGTTTTTAGGGTACAGATGGTCGCATGGCCGACCGATAAACGACTATCCTCAGTGAACGCATAAAAATGTGATTCGCATCACACTAGCTCCGAATCACGGTAAACAGGCACGACACCAAAACGTGCAGACATAATCCCCGGCGGCAAGGCGCTACTAACCAACCGACGGGCTCGAGAGGCAGGCAAAAGAATTTCATGACAGCTCCCAATCTGAAGGTCGTAAGCTCGTCGGTCGGCAAAAAACCGCAGCCGATCAAGGGTAAAAATACCGCCCAGCGCGGTAGCAAATCGACCTACGATGCGATCAGGCGTTTCGCGCTCGAAGGCCTCAACGACCTGATCCGCGTGTTGATGGAAAACGTCGACGACGCGCTGTTCGAACGCTCGGAAAAAGTCGACAACGATCGGGAACGCAACCTCTATTTCGAGGCGATGCGCGAAATCCGTAAAAAACGCGATCGTCTGTGTAAAAGCTTCGATTACGAAATGCATCGCTATCTCGACGGCTTCTCGCGACTGCGTCCGTCGGCCGCGGAATTCGACGAAGACGATGAACTGACCCTGGTCGAATTCGATGAAATGGAAGACAAGATCGCGATCGACAGCATGATTTCGAGGGCGCGGCCGAATTTCGAGGATGAATTGTTTGCCGTCACCGAGCGTCTAAAAGCGGTCATCGGCCGGGAGAAAATCGACGAGGATGAAAACCCGCTCGATCCGAAGGCAATCTGCGAGAGCTTTCATACCGCCTCCGATCTGCTGGAAACCGAGATTCGGGTCAAGCTGATCTTTTACAAGTTGTTCGAGAAATACGTAATGAACAACCTCGGGCACTTCTATCGCGAACTGAACCTGCAGTTCGCGAAACACGGCATACTTCCGGATTTTAGCCCCGACAAGGAGCGCAAGAAGCAGACCACGCGATTCATGGCCAACCGTATCAAGCAAAGCCCCACGTCACCGGCACTATCCGGTGGTACGGGTTCAGGGCTTACGCAGGACAATGGTCCGGGAGCCGACGGCAATCTGTACTCGGCACTGCAACAGGCCGCGAGTAGCGGCGCAATACATGTCGCGGGCGTTAACTCGATTGGCGGGCAACCGGCGGGTAACACCGGATCTGCGCCTGACAGTCCGCCACAGGAAGGCGTCAGTTTCGTCACCGCCCTGACCGGCATGCAGGCGGGCAGTATCAGCTCGCAACCGCCGACCGCGCTCGATCCCAAACAACTGAAGTCGGCGACCCTGAAGCAGATTGCCGATTTTCGCCAGCAAAACCCGCACGCGACCGTGGATTCGAAGGTCATCGACGTAGTCTCGATGCTGTTCGACTTTTTTTTCGACGACGCGGCGTTACCGGTACCGATCAAGGTACTGATCGGCCGGCTGCAAATTCCGATCCTCAAGATCGCGATACTCGACAAGGATTTTTTCAACAAAAAGAGACACCCCGCCCGCAGGCTGCTCGACGGCATTTCCCGAGCCTCGCTGGGATGGGGGGACAACCACAAGGACTCCGGGGAATTGATCGCCAAGACCGAGGAGATCGTAAATTTCCTGATCAACGAATTCGACGAGGACATATCCGTATTCGAAGAAGCCTACATAAACTTCGAAAATTTCATCAATAATGAAAACCGTAAACGCGAGCAGTTCGAGGCCGCGCTGCGCGAAAAAGAGCAGCAAAAAGACCGCCAGGTGAAGGCGGCCAAAGCAGCTGCCGTCAAACTGATCTCCAAGCTGACCCGAAAACGCGAACTCAGCGACGAAGTCAGGCAGTTTCTCGAAACCACCTGGACCTCGGTTCTGGCCAAGGCATACCTGTCGCTCGGGGAATCCTCCAACCACTGGCGCAATCTGAAACGCATTTCGACGACCTTCGTGTGGACGCTGGTACCCAAGCACACCGAAGCTGAGCGTGCCAGGATTATCAAGACCATACCGGCTCTGTTGCGCGCACTTTCCAAAGGCATGGAGCTGATCAAAATCGACATGAAAGCCCAGAACCGGATTTTCAAGATGCTGGCACAGGAACATGCCAAAATCGTCAAGCAAACCTCGCGCAACATCGTCACCCGGGTCGACGATACCACGATCTGGCCCGAAGATGACGCCGCCGGGGCATTCGCCAAAGCCGAGGACCTCGGCGAAAGCGACCTGGCCGACTCGGAGTTTCTCGCCGAAGCGGCCGGCGGAATCGAAGTGGTGGAGAGTGATGCCGACGACGATTCCATCACGCTTATCGACGCGGCCGAGACCAACGACCTCATCAAGGACCTGAATCAGTTCACCGCCGGCGTCAAAGAGGGCAAGATCAGGGTCGACGAGGAAATCGTGCTCGGCACCGGCGAAGGGGACGATTTCGACCTGTTGCACGAAGGCGGCGACGAATTCCTCACCATGGCGAAAGGCCTGGAAGTCGGTTCCTGGGTCGAATTTATCCGCGACGATTCCGCCAGTCAGGTCGCCCGGCTGTCGTGGAGGAGCAAGGAAACCGGGAATCTGGTGTTCGTCAATCGCAACGGCAACAAGGTTAAAAACCTGACATCCAGCGCGTTTGCAACCGAACTGCGTGCCACGCGCGCCCGTTGTATCGAGTCATCCTCGGTATTCGATCGGGCAATTTACACGATCATGTCTAGAATATAGTGACAAATATAAAAATGAACGAAGAGATTGACGCGTACAACATGTTTTCTAGAGGTTTACTAGGCCGATGAAGATTTACCTGCAAATGGTCAACGTCCTGCTGATACTGATGTTCGTCAGCTGGGTTACGGCTTCACTCGTCGCCTAATCCGAATCCGGGCTTTTCCGGCTTCGCAACCGCAAACGCCGCGCGGCTCGCACGGCATTATCCTGCCCATACGGGCATAAAATCATTCGGTTACGCACGACTGGATTCGTATGCTCGAATCTCGTATGTTAGTACTTTCAGTGCGCGGCCAGCTACAGGTCGCGACTTTAACCTAGCCGGGGATTTTGATCATGAGCTATACCATTGACCGGATTATCGACAGTGCCGATTTCGACGCGGTCGAAGCCAGGACCCGCGCCGCGCTGACCGATCACGGTTTCGGCGTACTCACCGAAATCGACGTCAAGGCCACGATGAAGAAGAAACTCGACATCGACATGAACTCGTATCTCATTCTCGGGGCCTGTAACCCGGACATGGCGCACCAGGCCATCGGCATGGAGCCGAAGGTCGGCGCCATGCTGCCGTGCAACGTGATACTGCGGGCGGTCGACGGCGGCGTGCAGGTCAGCGCGATCGACCCGCTGGCGTCGATGCAGGCGATCGATAACGATGCGCTCAAGTCAGTCGCGACACAGGTTCGCGACATGCTGGCCAGTGTAGTCAGCGAGATCTGAGCTCGGCAAGCCGGGCGGGCGACCGCCTTGCCCGCGGCAGGACACTAGACCGAGGCGATATCTTTAAGCAGGCTCGCGCAGCGCTCCAGTTCCGACTCGCAATTGAAATAGTGCACCGAGGCGCGCACCATGTCGGGCAACTGCCTGCGTCTGGCGTCTATCAGCGTGCCGCTGGGCGTGGTGACACTGACGTGGATATTGTTTTCCCTGAACCGGGTCTCTATCTCGGCCGCCGGCACCCCGTCGAGCGTGAAGGTGATGATGCCGCATTTGCGCTTGCCGATATCCCGTAGCTGCACTCCGGGAATCTCCTCCAGCAGCCCGCGCAGCCGGTCGGCCAGCCGGCTGACCTCGACATCGATCGCTTCGAGACCGATGTCGAGCGCGTAATCGATCGCGCGACCCAGTCCGAGTTTAGCGCTGTAGTTGGATTCCCAGTTCTCGAAACGCCGCGCATCCGGCCGCAACCGGTAACTGTCGATCTCGACCCATTCCGCCCCCAGCATGTCGATCATCGGCGGATGCAGTTGGTCGATTATACGCTGGCTGGCATAGAGGAATCCGCTCCCACGGGGTCCGCGCAGAAACTTGCGCCCGGTGGCGCTGAGCAGGTCGCAACCGATACGCCCGACATCGAGCGTCATCTGGCCCGCTGACTGACAGGCATCGACCAGATAAAGGATTTCGTTTTCGCGCGCGATGGCACCGATTTCCTCGATCGGGTTGACCAGCCCGCCGTTGGTGGGTATGTGGGTGACGGATATCAGCCTGACACGCGGATCGATCATTGCCCGCAGAGATTCGAGACATGCCTCGCCGCTCTCGGTGGACGGAATCGTTTCGACGACCACACCCTTTTCACGCGCGATCTGCAGATAGGCCAGGTAGTTCGACGCGTACTCGGCCTCGACCGTCAGTATGCGATCGCCCGCTTCGAACGGGATCGCGTAGAAAGCCATCATCCAGCCGACTGTGGCGTTTTCGACGATGGCGACCTCGCTGGCCTCGCAGTTGAGCAGGCGGGCGACCGAATCGTATACCGCCTCGATACGATCCCGCTGCAGCCACTCCGCCTCGTAGCCGCCGACCCGGGCTTCGAGCTCGAGGTGTTCGATCTGCACATCCACCACGCAACGCGGCATCAGCGAAGCGCCGGCGCTGTTGAGATGCACGTAGGCGGGCTCGGCCGAAAGCTCCGCGCGTATCGCTTGCTTGTCCAGACTCATGATTCAGCTTCCCGATTATTCGACATTAGTTCTCAAGCCTCGCTGTATCCCGGAGGCAGCGCGCACACCGCCTCGTAGGGGTAACGCTCGCTGATGCCGCCGGTATATTCGAAAATATCCAGTGTCACGTCGAGCGCTTCGCGGGTGATTTCCACATGCGGTGTCCAGCAACCGAGCTGCTGATAAGCCGCGATACAGGTTTGCAGAGCCGCCGGATCGGTATCCGCGAAATACGATTTCAGCACAGCGGTGGCTTCCTCGGCCGACACCTCGTTCAGGTAACGGCGAGCCTCGGCGTAGGCACGAGTGAACGCCAGCGCCTCGTCGGTTTGCAGCCATTCGCGCGAGGCTGCCAGGCTCGAAAACGCGCAGGGACCGATCACCGGTCCGACCTGTGCGACGATCCGGCCGACCCCGTCGGCCTCCAGCTGCTGCGGGTAAGGCCCCTGCTGCTGCACATACTGACCCTGACCGTCGCGAAACGCCCGGTCGATATCGGCGGCGCCGCCCGGCGTGATCGCCTTGATGCTGTCGAAATCGATGCCCGCGCGGTGACAAGCGTAGCGCAGCATTGCATTGGGCTGTCCGCCGCCGAAGATCACCACCTCGGCACCTTCGAGCCGCTGCCAGGAAAAATCGGGGTCGGCCTCGCGACCGGTAATGAAAAAGCCGTCCATTTCGTTGACCTGCGCGAAGTGGCGCGGGTACTCGGTTTCGCCGCGAATGATCGCGTTGAAAGCCTGGCTCGGCGCCGATTGCACCACGTCGGCGCTGCCGTTGGTTACCGACTCGGTGGCGGGCTTGCCGGGTGGCGATACCGACCAGTCGAATTCCAGCCCCTGTTGTTTCAGAAATCCGCCGGCCATGGTGATGATCAACGGCGAGTAAAAAGCCGAGAACAACGTGAACTGTATTCTCACTTTGGGCATGATCTTGCTCCTCTTTAAACGTGGATTACTAGCCGGCGGAATACGGACTCAGACTACTTCGAACCAGCTGACCATGCCGGCGGCCATGTGTTCGGCCATGTGGCAGTGTATCAGCCATTTACCCGGGTTATCGGCGACGAACTGCATGGCGCCTTTTTCGCCGCGCTCGAATAGCGTGGTATCGCGCCAGATGCCCGGCCTCCTGTCGTCGACGAAATGATGTCCGTGAATATGCATCGCGTGCGGCCAGGCATTGTCGTTGACGATATCGAGGCTGACGGCGGTGCCACGCTCGACCCGGAACAATGGTTGGTCGGACATGTCGACGACTCCGTTGATGGCCCAGGCCTTGTTCTGCCCGATCAGCTCCCGCAGGCCCATTTCCCTGCCCTGGTAAATCGCGCTGCTCATTCCGCCCATGGCCCCGCCCTGCATCAACATCGGCACATGCCTGAAGTCGGCCGGCAGGCGCACCTTATTTGCCGGATTGTCCGGCAGCTCGATCGGCGTATCCGGCAATTGGTCGCGCCTGACCTCGGGCCCGTAGCTGAAACGCGCAACATCGTAGGCATATTCGCCGACCACGACTTCGATAGGCGAACGATGGCCGGGACTCTCGACCATGTCGATGATCAGGTCGCAGCGTTGGCCCGGCGCCAGCCGGATGCGGCCCGAGTCCGGCGCATGAGGTTTTACCGGCTGGCCGTCCAACGCGACGATCGACATTTGCCGCGCCTCCAGCAGCAGGTTCATGATGCGCGCATTGGCGGTATTCACCAGCCGCAGGCGAACGCGCTCGCCGCTCGATACCTCGAAGGTGGTTTCGGGCTTGCCGTTTACCGTCAGGTAATTGCCGAGACGCCCGGAATGCGCCCAGTCGTGC
>Ga0055481_10000604_pt1 | contig 12150 bp, 13 predicted proteins | sample Muzzi_PWC_D2_FD_57936 | JGI IMG/M metagenome (GOLD analysis project Ga0055481, IMG submission 57936) | Wetland microbial communities from San Francisco Bay, California, USA, that impact long-term carbon sequestration - Muzzi_PWC_D2 | ecosystem: Environmental > Aquatic > Marine > Wetlands ... | reverse complement strand
CGCATAACTGCGCGGCCGTCCGAGGGTATCGAGGTCAACTTCGGCCAGCCGTCCCGAGGCAATCTGCATCAGCGTCTCGGTGACCCAGTTGGGATGCGTGGGACAACCGGCGATGTTGACAACCGGCAGGGCGCTGCGCGCCCGGAAGGTTTCTCCCAGCAAGCCGGTCTTCTCGCCGCGGTCATATTGCAGACCACAGGCATCACTCGGGTTGCTGCCGCCGGCGGTAATGCCGCCGTAGGCCGCGCAACTGCCGACCGCGACCACGTATTCCGCCAGTCCGGCGAGCCGCTCGATCCAGTCCATCATGGGCAGACCGGTGCCGGCCAGCATGTGAAACCGGCCGCTGCCACCCGGCCCTCGCACCACCGCACCCTCGAGGCAGAGGATATCCAGCGGGGTGTCGCCGGCACTGACCTGTTCGAGCAGGCTGCGGAATTCATCGCCGGATGCCTCGCTGATCGAGGGATGCCAGAGCAGGTGGATACCCGCGGCCTCCAGCACGGTGAGTACATCGGGTGATTCGGCGCACAGCAGTGACAGCGTGCAGCCACCGCAGCCACCGGATTGCAGCCACAACAGGTTCAGCTTCCGTTTTCGCTGCTCAGTCATGCCCGTTGCCCCTGATCGGCAGGGACAGGGTGAATACCGCGCCACCCTGCGGCTGGTTCACCGCCTGCAGGGTCCCGCCCAGGTCCATGGCCAGGCCGTAACTGATGGACAGGCCCAGGCCCGTGCCCTTCCCGACCGGCTTTGTCGTGTAGAAGGGATCGAACAGCTTGGTGGCCGCCGCCGGCGAGATGCCCGGACCGGAGTCCTGCACGTCGACCATTGCAAAATCTCCGCTGCTACGGCAGCTGATGGTCATCCGCGGCTGTTCCTGGTCTTCCATCACGTCCACGGCATTCTGCAGCAGGTTGACCAGGATCTGGTGCACATGCCCCTTGCGGCCCGTCACCTGCAATGTCTCCGGCAGGTGCCAGGTTATGTCAGGCTTGATCCGGCAGGCCCGGGTCACCCACTGGGTGGCAGTGCGGACAAGTTCCGGCAGGTCAAAGTCGGCGGCGGATTCCTTCTGGCTGGTGGAATAGCGGCGCAGGTCCTGGACTATGTCCCGGACACGCTCCGCACCCTCGAGCGTGCCTTCGATGAGTGAATTCATGTCGCTCATGATATGGCCGATCCTGAGCTCGTCACGCAACTGCACCAGCGTGTCGGTAGCCGTACCCGCATCCACCGCCGCCAGGTAACGGTTGATGCGAGCGCCGTAACTCTGCAGTGCATGCATGTTGCCGAACACGAAGCTGATGGGATTGTTCAGCTCGTGCGCCACACCGGCCACCAGGCGACCCAGCGCCGCCATTTTCTCCGAATGCACCAGTTGCTGCTGGGTCTGCTTGAGTTCCTCGTGCGCCTTGTTCAGATCCTGGTAGGCGCGCTGCAACTCACCCACCGGCCGCCCGATCAGCACCATCCCAACCAGCCGGCCGTCGGCGTCGTAGCGGCTGGAACAATTCATGGCGAGGGGCACCGCCTCGCCGTTCCGGCCAAGCAGGCTCACCTCGCAATCGACCACGGCATCCGCGGCGGGCTTTTCGAAGAAATTTTCCACGTATGCCCTGGATTCCCGGGTAAACAGCGTGGCCAGGGGTTGCCCCAGCAGTTCCGCCTCCTGCCTTCCGGTCAGGTATTCCAGCGCCCGGTTGACCTGCTCGATACGGGCACGCAGGTCACAGACCACCAGCACATCGGTCATCGACATCAGGACACTGCGGATGAACTGCTGCGCCTCCTCCAGCGCGGCGTTCTTTTCCTCGACCTGAACCTGGGAATGCACCAGGTCGGCATACACCGACTCCATCTTCCGGATGACCTCGATCCATGCGGTCTCCGTTGACGGGCTCAGGTCGAGGTTATCCTCGACACCGGCATTCCGGGCAAGGCTGGTTCCTGAGCGCAGCTCGGTCATGGCAGCGGCGTCACCGCGTTACCCGCCGGCTTCCCGGGAGGCCGGCGCGTCGATCTGTTCGACCTTTTCCAGGCCGTAGCGCTCCAGCTTGCTGCGCAGGCCGACCCGGGAGAGCCCCAGCTCCTTCGCCGCCCGGCTCTTGTTCCAGCGATGCCGGATCAGGCTTTCGCGCAGGATCCTGGACTCCAGCGAGTCGATGCGTTCCCTGAGTGTGCCGTCCAGCCCGGACAGCATTTCCAGGGTGGTCTCGTCTTCTTCCGGCGCCGCCCGCAGCACCCGCGGAGACAACAGCTCCGCGCCCAGCACCCCGTCATCCCCCATGACCAGCATGTGCTGGATCTCGTTCTGCAGTTCACGGACGTTGCCCGGCCAGTGGTATGCCTGCATGCAGGACAGCGCCTCGTCGCTGAAACCGCGCACCTGCTTGCCCAGGTGTTTCATCGCGGTTTCCAGCAGCGCCTTCGCCAGCACCGGGATATCCGTGATCCGGTCGCGCAGGGGCGGCAGGTGAATGGTGACCGGCGTCAGGCGGTAGTACAGGTCCTCGCGGAACCTGCCGGCACGCACGTCGGCCTCCAGGTCCCGGTTGGTCGCGGCGATGACGCGCACGTCCACCTGCCGCGTCCTGCCGCAACCCAGCGGTCTGATCTCGCCTTCCTGCAGCACGCGCAGCAGCTTGACCTGGAACGCCGGAGACACCTCTCCGATCTCGTCCAGCAGGACGGTGCCGCCGTCGGCGCGCTCGAACAGGCCGGTCCTGTCCTCGATTGCCCCGGTGAACGCGCCCTTCTTGTAGCCGAACATCTCGCTCTCGAGCAGCTCGTCCGGCAGGGCCGCGCAGTTCTCCACGACGAACGGCTTGTCCCAGCGCTGGCTGTTGTAGTGCAGCGCGCGCGCCGCCAGTTCCTTGCCGGTTCCCGACTCGCCGGTCAACAGCACGGAGATGTCATAGGGCGACACGCGGCGGACCTTGTCGCACACATCATTCATGCAACTCTGCGGGGTACGCACGATACCGTCTTCACAGTTGAAGTCGTCACGCAGGTTCTCCCGCTTCCTGGCCATGGTCTCCTCGAGCCGCCGCGGTGACGACTTGAGTTCGATCGACAGCAGCTCGTTCTGGCGCTGCAGCCGGAACAACTCGGCCGCGTTCTTCAGCGTCAGGATCAGGTTCTCGGGATGCCATGGCTTGGTAATGTACTGGTAAACCCCGGCATCGTTGAGCGCATTGATGATGTCCTCGGAATCCGTGTAGCCGGAGATGATCATGCGGATGACATCGGGCCACTGCTCCCGTACCCGGGTGAGAAACTCGACGCCGGTGGTCTCCGGCATCCGCTGGTCGCAGAGAATGATTTGCACCCATTCCGTCTGCAGCAGCGCCTCCGCCTCCTGCACGTTGCTGGCAACCTGCACCTCGAAATCGTCGACCAGGATGCGCTGCAGTGATTCCAGGCTGCGCACCTCGTCATCGACGATCAAAACGGTCGGCAAGGCCGTCACGAGACCTGCCTCATCTTGCCCGCCGGTCTTGTCCGGCGATGCGCCGCAATGGTGAGCGGGGTTCTCGACCTGGGAACCTTGTAGACGAAGTTATAGCGGGCGACGTGATAGCTCGGGTCGAAGCCGTAGAAATTGAGCTTCATTTTCTCCAGCTCTGCGTTGCGATAGCACTCGAGCGGCGTGTCCGCCTCATCCTGCCGGCGGCGTGCAACTTTCTCTTCCAGCAGCACATGGTACGTGTCGCTCTGCGCCAGCGCGGCTGCCCTGCCCGCGAGCTGCGCCTCGAAGTCCTGCCGGCCGCTGCCGAACCAGGCATCCAGCAAACCGATGTCGCAGGCTTCGCGCGGACCCATCGGCAGGCGTGCCCGGGTGATCTGTTCGGCACGGGAAGCGCCGGCATAGCGTGGCAGCAGATAGGTCCAGTACTCCGAACCGAACAGGTTGCCCATGTCCTTGTAATGCGGGTTGAGAATGACCCCCGCATGCGCCCAGACGTAGTCCGCGGCGCGCGCCAGGAACACCCCGCCGGCACCGGCGTTCCCGCACAGGGCCGCAATCGTGAGATGCGAGGTCGTGTTGATGATGTCCGCGGCGAGGTCATCGATGGCATTGATGTTGCGCCAGGATTCATCGGCGGCGCTGGCGGCGGCCTCGATCAGGTTGAGGTGCATGCCGTTGGACCAGAAGTCCGGCCCGCCCATCAGCACGATAACCCGGGTGTCGCGACTACAGGCATCGCGGTAGGCCTGCCGCAGGCGTTCGCACTGCTGCGCACCCATGGCGCCGTTGTAGAAGGGGAAATACAAATACCCGACATTCCCGGCTTCCTCGTACCAGATATCGAGATAGCCGGTGTCCCGGTCGGCGGCGATCTCCGGCAGGCGCTCGACCTCGCACGCAAGCAGGCAGGTCGCCGGCAGCTTGAACGGGTGGGCAGCGGTCTTGTCGCGCAGGTGGCCGATCCACACCGCGCCATCGACGGTGGCACGGCAGATGGCGCCGCCGCTACGCGCGATCACGTCGCCCGGCGCACCCCGCAGCCGTTTTTCCGGGCGGGCGTCGTAGAGAAAGCACTCGCGTCCGAACAGGGTATCGCGCACCCCGGGAAAACCGTCGGCGCTGCGAATCCTGCGTAACACGCCAGCGGTGTCGTCCCGCTGCCAGTCGATCGCCCTGTCCGACTGCCGCACCAGGGGGCGCAGTTCACCGCGCACCCCGGGCTCCACCGCATCGAGCGGCCGGGGCCGGTAGTCACCGGCGGCATAACGCGCCACCGCCTCCCTGACGGCAGCAACGGCTGCCGCGGTCACTTCACTGCGATACAGGCTGGCCTTGCTGGCATCCCGCATCGGGAAATCACTGGTCGCCCAGATATCACCGGCATCCATATCGGCGTTGGCCTGCAGGACCGTCACCCCCCAGTACGCCTCCCGGTTGAGTATGGCCCAGTCCAGGGCGGAGGGTCCGCGGTCACCGGGGATGCCCGGGTGTACCACCAGGCACACATGCCGGCGCCAGATTTCCGGGGGAATTGCCCGCTTCAGGAAGGGGGCAATGATCAGGTCCGGGCGGTACAGTTTCACCGCTTCAACGGCCACCGCATCATTGATGTCGAACTCTATCGAGACGTCATGGCCCATTTCCCGCAACTCGACAAACAGTCGTTGTGTGAGACTGTTGAAGGCGTGCGTGAGAAACAGGATGCGCATACCAGGCTCCTAGCAGATTCTCGGCAGCTGCTCTCCGGCCAGCCAGTCCACGATCCGGCTGCCGCCGAAGCTGGTCTGCATCTGCACGAAGCCGTGCCGGTCCTCGATCACCGACCCGATGATCGCGGCCTGCCGGCCCAGCGGGTGCGCCTGCATGACTTCCAGCACACGCGCCGCATCGGGCTCGCTGCAGATGCAGACCAGCTTGCCTTCGTTGGCGACATACAGCGGGTCGAGCCCCAGCAGTTCGCAGGCAGCCGTCACTTCCGGCTTGACCGGAATGGCGTCCTCCTGCAGCAGCATGCCGACGCCGGATTGCCGGGCGAGTTCATTCAGGGTCGTGGCGAGACCGCCGCGGGTCGGGTCACGCAGGCAATGAATCCCGGGTACGGCAGCAACCATGTCTCCAACGAGCCCGTGCAGCGCCGCGGAATCGGACTCGATGCGGGTCTCGAACTCCAGGTTTTCACGGCTGGACATGATGGCCACCCCGTGGTCACCCAGACTCCCGCTAACCAGCACGGCATCCCCGGGCCGGGCACGATCCCCGGAGATCTCCACCCCCGCCGGCACCATGCCCACACCGGTCGTGGTGATAAAAACCCCGTCGCCCTTGCCTCTTTCAACCACCTTGGTGTCTCCCGTCACCACGGGGACCCCGGCAGTCGTTGCTGCATGCGCCATGCTGGCCACCACCCGCTCCAGATCCGCGAGCGGGAATCCTTCCTCGAGGATAAAACCGGCGGAGAGGTACAGTGGCCTGGCGCCGGACATGGCGACATCATTGATGGTGCCGTGCACGGCCAGGGAACCGATATCCCCTCCCGGGAAAAACAGCGGCGAGATCACGTGGCCGTCGGTGCTCATGACCATGCGTCCGGCCGGCACCACAAACGCCGCCTGGTCATTGGCCTGGCGCAGGAGTACATTGTCCAGGTGTTTGACGAACAGTTCGTCTATCAGCTGCGCCATGGCCCGGCCGCCGCTGCCGTGCGTCATGTCGACCGCGCCACGGCGGATATCGAGGCGTACCGGAAAGCGCTTGACCACGGCATTCATGCCGCGGACTCCTCGCTGTCCGGCATCTCCGGCTGACGAAACCGCCCGTAACTCCAGTAGGCCGCACAGGCCCCTTCCGACGAGACCATGCAGGAACCCATCGGGTTATCCGGCGTGCACACCGTTCCGAACAGCTTGCAGTCGGTGGGCCGCTTCACGCCGCGCAGGATAGACGGACACTCGCAGCCCTTCACATCGGAGGCGCTGATCGCCGGCATGTCGAAGCGCCGCTCCGCATCCAGCCCGGCGAAATCTGCCTTGATCTGCAAGGCGCTGTAGGGCACCAGCCCCAGGCCGCGCCACTCGAAGCTGCGGCGCAGCTCGAACACTTCCGCAACCAGCGACTGGGCCTTGAGGTTGCCCTCGCGGCTGACCACGCGCGTGTACTCGTTTTCCACCTCATGCCGGCCTTCATTGAGCTGCCGGATCAGCATCAGCGCGGACTGCATGACATCCAGCGGCTCGAAGCCGGCGATAACCACCGGGCGCTGGAACTCCTCGGCGAAAAACTCGTAGGGCCGGCTGCCGATAATGGAACTGACATGTGAGGGACCGAAAAACCCGTCGATGGAGATCGATCCCATTGTGCGCACCTCGGGGGATTCCAGGATGTTCTGGATGGCTGCCGGCGTCAGCACGTGGTTGCAGAACACGCTGAAGTTATCGAGCCCTCCGGCGTGCGCCTGCCTGATCGCGACCGCGGTCGGGGGGGTGGTGGTCTCGAAACCGATCGCAAAGAACACCACCTGCCGGCCGGGATTGTCACGCGCGATCCGCAGGGCATCCTGGGTGGAATACACCATGCGGATGTCACCACCTGACGCCTTGACCCTCAGCAGGCTCTTGCGTTCGCTGGCCGGTACCCGCAGCATGTCCCCGTAGCTGCAGAGGATGACATCGTGCTGCTCCACCAGCTGGATGGCGTTGTCGATGCGGCCGATCGGCAGCACGCAGACCGGGCAGCCCGGGCCATGCACGAACTTCACATTGGCCGGCATCAGGTCCTGCACACCGTAACGGAAGATCGCGTGGGTGTGGCCACCGCAGAATTCCATGAGGTTGTACTGTCGCCCGGGATTCACCTCATTCCTGATCGCCGCCGCGAGTTGCTGCGCCAGGTCGCGCTGGCGAAATTCCTCGACATATTTCATGGCTGCACCTCGCCCGTCAGCCCGGCCTCGGCAAACAGCTGCAGGGTTCGCTCGGCCTCTTCCTGGCTGACCTTGTTGAGTGCATAACCGACATGGATCAGCACGAAGTCATCCACCTGTACGTCCTCCACCAGCGCCAGTGAAACATCTTTCTTCACCTCGCCCAGTGCGACGGTGGCCATATCGGTCTCCGTATCGATGGCGACGACTCTTGCAGGGAGTGCAAGACACATGGTTACTGCCCGATCAACGCAAGCTGCTGCGTCGCCCTGATCCACCTGTACCAGCCATCCATGCCCGCGCCGCTGGTTGCCGACACCTGCAGCACCTTGATGCCGGGATTCACACGCCGGGCGTATTCGATGCAGCGGTCGACATCGAACTGCAGGTAGGGCAGCAGATCGATCTTGTTCAGCAACACCAGGTCGGCGGCGTGGAACATGTCCGGATACTTGATCGGCTTGTCCTCGCCCTCGGTGACCGACAGGATCGCCACCTTGTGCGCCTCACCGAGATCAAAGGCCGCCGGACAGACCAGGTTGCCGACGTTCTCGATGAACAACACGCTGCCGTCGTCCGGCCGCAGGGTCTCGAGCGCATGGCCGATCATGTGTCCGTCCAGGTGGCAGCCCTTGCCGGTGTTGATCTGCAGCGCCCGGACGCCGGTCTCGCGGATGCGTTCGGCATCGTTCGCGGTCTGCTGGTCGCCCTCGATGACCGACAGCGCAAGCTCCGCCTTGAGTGCATCGACCGTACGGGTCAGCAAGGTCGTCTTGCCCGAACCCGGGCTGGATACCAGGTTCAGCGCCAGTATGCCGTGCTCGCCGAACCAGCGGCGGTTGGCCGCGGCGTATTCATTGTTCCTGCCGAGGATGTCTTCCTCGATCTGCACCATGCGGGCCTGGCTCAGGCCCGGTGCATGCGCATGCGCCGGGCCCTGGCCGTAGTCGTGCGTGTGCCCGCCGGGTTGGCTGTGTTCATGATCCTGGTGATGGTCATGGTCGTGGGCATGGTGGTGGTCATGGTCGTGGTGGTGGTCATGGTCGTGGTGGTGGTCATGGTCGTGGTGGTGGTCATGCCCGTGTACATGGTCATGTCCGTGATCGTGGGCATGGTGATGATCGTGCCCGTGTTCGTGGGGATGTGTGTGCCCGTGGTCCTCGATTCGGGTTTCGCCTTCGCCGCAGCCGCATACCGTACACATCACTCCACCTCCAGTTCCTTGATTCTCATCTCGTCACCACCCGTGACCTGCAACTGATAACTGCCGCATTCCGGGCAGGCATCGAAACGCTGTTTGACCGGTACCGTCCTGGAACACTGCATGCACCAGGCCTCGCCCGGCGGCTCGCTGATCTCCAGCCTTGCACCGTCCGCCAGTGTACCCTTCATCACCACTTCAAATCCGAACCGCATTGCTTCCACCTCGACACCCGCCAGACCGCCTATCTCCAGCCAGACCGTCTTCACCCGCCGGTATCCCTGTTTCCTGGCGTTGTCCTCCAGGACCTGCAATACCCCTTCGCACAAGGCCATTTCGTGCATCAGTGCACCTGTAGATCATAGCCGATGCAGGGGTCCACGGTATTGATAAGCATAGCTGCCTGGCACTGCAAGGCGGCCGCATCGCTGCCCGGCAACTGTGCCAGCCCCCTGGCAACCACACCGTCTGGATGGAAATTCCATTCCGTCGGCGCCAGAATCTGGTAACGGTGTACGACGCCGTCGTCCAGCTCGATCCGGTGAACCAGGCGTCCGCGCGCCGCCTCGACCTGTCCTATTCCGACTCCGGCAGGGAGCGCAGGGTTCACATACCGAGAGCGGGCCGCGCCCGTTTGTGCAACCAGTGCCCGCATGACTGCCGGGATCTGCGCCAGCTCCACCAGCCGCGCCACCAGTCGGGTCAACAGGCCGTTGCCGTATTCGCGGCTCAGCGACCTGATCAGTCCGGAATCGCGCTGTCGCGCCAGCGGCGTGGTCTCGCAGGCCCGGTCATCCCACAGCGGCTTTGCAATGAAGCGGTCCGCTTCGGGCGCCGCCAGTTGCCGGTTCAGACGGTCTGCCTCAAGGTCCGGCAGAAATCCGCAGTCTGCCGCACCCAGTCCCTGCCAGCCCCGCCCGGACACCGTTTGCAACAGCCTCGCTGCAACCGACCCGCTCCGGCGGGACCAGTCATGCAGCGCACCGGGTTCACTGATCCGCAGCCACTGTGCCGGGGGCTCACCAAAAACCAGGCCGGCCAGCAGCCCGTCGAGGTGGTCGATCTGCGCCTGCAGCGTGTCTGCATCGACCTGCAGTTCCGCCTGCAGGGAGAAGGCATCCCCGGCATCAAACAGGGCTTTGCGAAACACCGGCAACATGGCATGCAGCGAGGCCACCCGGGACGCATCGGCCGGTTCGTCAAGGAACTCCGGCCAGTCGATCAGGATCCGCCACAGGTGCTCGCGCGCCGTCTCCATCTGAACCAGTAACGCTCGCGCGGCATCGTCCGGGGCGCTTGCCGCAATCTCCAGGGCCTGGCGAAAGGCCTGTACGGCGGCCGTTGCCTGGGCAATACCGCAAACGCTGAATACCAGCGGCAGCTGCAACAGGACCTCGTGCGGGTGCTTGCCCTGAAAAATCCTGGCCGCCAGCAGCGGCCGGCTGGATTGTATGCGCACCCGGTTCGGCTGCCCGGCAACCGGGTACAGATCTATCTGCAGGCGCCCTTCGATAGTCACTCTAATCAGTCCTTGCCGCCCCGAAATGCCCCGCGCAGCAGGTCACGGCGGCTGACGGGCTTCTCAAAACGTTCTGCCAGTGTCGGTCGCCCGTCTACCGCGCCCGCCACAACATCCCCTGCCGCTTCATCCTCGCCATTCCAGGCCTTCATGATCTCGCTCTCCCGTGTCGAGCTGTCATCCCGGTTGGTTTCATCCATCAGGCTCTCCATCACGGCCCTGGCAGTCGCGACCGCCGCTGCCTGGTCCTGAAACTCGAAGACCGGTGAAAACAGTGAACACATCAGGTAATGTCCGATCCGCTCCTCTTCACCGAGTATGAATTCATAGGTGCCGGAAGGGAACCGGTGGCTGATCAGGGTTCCGGAGGGCAGGTGGGCCCATGCATCACCGTCCGCTGACAGCAGCATGAGATTCATGAACCACGGTGTAATCAGGACACCGAGGCAACACCCTTCCCATTCCCTGAAATCCACCGCCTGAACCTGCAGCGCCGGATTCAGCATGGGGACATCCGCCATTCGCTCCCGCTGGATCCGGGAGAACCCGGCCTCCAGCCCCGCCGCCAGGACTTCGAGGCAGATCACGGTCAATCCTCGATCAGCATAAATCCGTCCCGCTGGCCATCACACTCCGGACAGGTCCAGTGATCGGGCAGATGCGAGAAGGGGGTCCCCGGCGGGATCTGCCAGTACTCGTCACCGACAGTCGGGTCATAGACATACCAGCAGATCTTGCACTCGAGCCGGGCGGCATCCGTGAGCTTGCCGGGATCGCCCCCGTACGAACCGGGCAGGAAGGCTTCGTTCATCGATAGACCTCCAGGATCTCCAGCAGCCGCTGTGCGCTGTCATCGATATCTTCCTGCACCGCACAGGCCACATCCGGCACGGCGCTGATTTCGATGGTGTTGAGGATAAGGGTCTCCTGTGAATTGAAGTACTGCACCCACCAGACATTGCGGGTGGCCGTACTGGTAATCCTGCAGTTGCCGTAGCCGCGCGAGAGGATGACGACCGGACCGCTGCCCAGCATGCCGGAGAGAAAATCGATGTCCTCGCTGGTATGCGGCAGCAGCGAGAGATTGATCACATGCGGTACCGACCCGGGCCGGTATTCCGGCAGCTTGTCGTTGATTTCGGTCAACAGCGGTGCTGCATTGTAGACAGTACCCGGGATATCCGCCTGACTGAAGTCCAGCGTCGCGGCAGCCGCACTGAAGGTGGCCTCCTTCACCAGGCCGGGGATACCGGCGATCTCGACCACGTCCCGCTGCACAGCGCCGTTCCCGTCCAGGTACTGTACCCGCCAGACACCGGCCAGCACCGATTCCTGGATGCGCGCGGCAACCGCGCCGTGATATTTCATGCTGACCTCGCCATTGCCGAGCACCTGGTTGACCAGGTCGATATCGGCTTGCGCCAGGTCATCCAGCGGCAGGACCACGGCGGGTTGTCCGGCCCGGTATCCCGCGAGTTCCGCCTGTATCCCTTCCAGCAGGGCGATGGCCCGTTCGGCGTCCCCGATCTCGTCAGGTTCCGGAATCTGCGGCATGGCGTAGGCCATCATGCCGGACGGCATCGGATAGTCCAGCACCACACCGTCGGCCTCCACAGGCTGGGAACCGGGACCCACGGCAACCGGAATATCGATTCTGTTCATCGCTCTTTCCCCGTTCATCTCAAGGACAGCAATCCGCACCCGCGACGGGCAGCCTGTACTCCGGCGGCCTGGAGGGTGCGGATGCCAGTATCCGGCTGATTTCCGCGAGATAAACACTCCAGTCCTGCACCCGCGAAATGGCTCCGAGATATTCAGCGTTACGCAGGAACACCAGAGTCGGCCATTCCCTGAAGCCGTAATGCATCTGCAGCTTGCGCTGATCGGCAAGTGACAGGACGCCAGCGGTGAAGCGCCCCTGGAAGGCATTGACCAGTTCCGGCAGGATCATCGCGACATCGTTGGTTTCGGGAAACTTGCTTGCGTTCTCGGTGAAAAACAGCACGACCTCCCCGCTGGACGCCAGGAAGTCCCCGAGG